>Ga0209777_10001774_pt1 | contig 30050 bp, 21 predicted proteins | sample FrelakmetHBP12HB_FD_187147 | JGI IMG/M metagenome (GOLD analysis project Ga0209777, IMG submission 187147) | Freshwater lake sediment microbial communities from the University of Notre Dame, USA, for methane emissions studies -HBP12 HB (SPAdes)... | ecosystem: Environmental > Aquatic >... | reverse complement strand
TAACTACCACCCGCTGATTTCGGCCGGGCTGGCCCGCGTGATGGGCAACATCGGTTCGATCGGCGGGTATTCCTTTCCCAGTTTCTTCCTGCTTTTCACGCTGGTCCTGACTGGCCGTCAGCGATTCCTGCGGCGCTGGTGGATTTACGTGCCGATTGTCGGGCTGCCGCTGGTCTTTAATATCGCACAATGGACTGGCCGCGCCGGGTATCTGCTCAAGGTCGGCCGGTTCGGCTGGATGATTGACTGGTCCCCGAACGTCTGGGCCTTCGGCTTTCCGGCGTATTACTTCACGTTCGTCGTCGTGACGCTCATTCTGATCGCCCGGTTCGGTCGGCGCGCCGTTGAGCCCGAGAAGCGCCGGCAGGCGGAGATCATCTTCTGGACCTCGCTGGTAAGCCTGGTGATGGCCACGCTAACCGACGTCGTCCTAGCCGCACTCACGCCGGGCCGCTTGCCGGAACTCGGCGGCGCGATCGCATCCATCTGGGCGGTGGGACTAGCCTACAGCATGACCCGGCACCGCCTGATGCCTTTCGACGTCAGTGCCGCGGCGGACGAGATTATCGCCACGATGCTCGACGCGCTGCTGCTGGTGAAACCCGACGGTTCCATCGCTGCGGTGAACCAGTCGGCCCGCGACGTCCTGGGCTACCCGGGTCGGGAGCTGCTGGGCAAGCCGGCCGCCGCGCTCCTCGAGCCGACCGCGGAATTCGAGACCGCATTCAGCCGGGTGATGAACGAGGTGCCTATCGGCCGGCTGGAATTCGTGGGCCGGAAGAAGGGTGGCGGACTGATTCCGTTATCGGTTTCGGCGAGGATGATGCCGCGGAAGCGAGGGGGTGTGTCGGGGAGTGTCTGGGTGCTGCGTGATATCAGCCAGGCGAAGCGGGCCGAGCAGAGGCGGCGCGAGAGCGAGGAGCAATACCGTACCGTGGTCGAGAGTGCGGGGCTCGGCGTCGTCGTTATCCAGGACCGGCTGATTGTCTTTACTAACGAGCAGGCCGCCGCGCTTGCGGGCAGCACGGCGGATGAGATGCGTGGCATGCCGTTTGCCGAGTACGTGCATCCGGACGCCCGGCATGAGCTGATGAAGCGCTACGAACTGCGGTCCGCTGGTCAGATTCCGGTCGCAAGCTACGAACTGGTCTTCCTGCGCCGCGACGGCACGCAGTTGCCGATTGAAGTGAACGCCCGCAGCATCGGCTTCCGCGGCCAGCCGGCAACCATGTTCGTGGTCCGCGACATCAGCCGCCGCCGGCACGATGAGGACGCAATCCGTCAGCAGAACGAGCAGCTTGAGCAGTTGACCCGGGCGCTGCAGGAAGAACGGCGGAAACTGCTGACTGCACGTGACGCGTAACGCGCACGACGCGGGGCGCAAAGCGCCGGAGCTTATCGCGCTGCTGGTCGCGCTCATCGCCGCCGGGTGTTACCTGGCGTTACCCTCGAGCCGGCATAACCCGGATGGACTGCGGGTATTTCCCGGCTTGCGCCGGGTAACCGTTGACACCGTCGGCGCAGTCAGCTTTGTTCCCGACGGCTGGTCCGCAGGATACCAGGCCCCGCGCTACGAGCGGGCGAACACCCAGAAGCACTTCCTGTTTCCATTGTATGGTTTTGTCGGGTATCGGATCGCGCGGGGATTCGGGTATCGCGGTAACGGGCTTAAGCCGCTGCAGGTCGCCAATGCGATTTCCGCGGCCTTGGCTGCTGGTTTATTCGCGCTGCTGGTCGGTTTGCTGGTCGGTAGTCCGTGGACTGTGCTCGCCGCTGGATTCGGACTCGCGTTCTCGGCCGCATTCAGTTCCATGGCGACGAGCATCGCTGAGGTTGTACCCGCGCTGCCCTGGCTGATGCTTGCCTTGATTCTACTTGCGACCGATGAGAACCTGCGTCCCGGGAGGACAGCCTGCGCCGGGTTCTTACTCGGAACTAGTGCGGCGTTCTACTTTGTCAGTGCAGCAGTCGGTGCAGCATTTGCATTATATCTGGCGCTGCGCCGAACGCCGCGAAGGGCACTACTGCTGGCCGGAGCGATGCTGTCAACCACCGCCGCGATATATGTTCTCGTGTTGCTGCTCGCCGGATATCACACCCTGCCGCGACTCGGGCACGCGCTGTTCTTCATGCCGGAGCAGGGGACCTACGGCGGGTTCAAACTGTCGAACCTGGTGAGCGTCGGGCTGGGTTTTGCGGGCAGCCTGTTCCCGGTATTGCCGGACAACTTCGGCGGATTGCGGAGCCTGCTCGGGCAGGCCAGCACCGGGCGCGGGCTCCTCCTTGCGGTCGTAACGCCGCTGGTCATCCTGCTCGCAGGCGCCTTATTTGTCGCGCTGTTTCGGACGCGCCGCCAGCTGGCGGTCAACGCCCGTCGTATTGTCGGCCTGGGGCTGGTGCTGTTCGCCGGCGCGCTCGTGGTGTCGCTGGTCTGGGACCCGTATCACCTCAAGCTCTGGACCTATTCCAACATCGGGCTCTGGCTGATGATTGCCGGTTACCTGGCGCACGAATCTCGGACTCGTCAGACGAGTCCGACCGGTCTGACATTCTGGCGACCTACCTTCATCGCCCTGGTGCTCCTGTGCGTGGTCCCGACGAATCTGGCGCACCGAAAGGCCGATGCGGGGGGGAACCCGAAATGGCAGGCCGCTCAGGCCGTCGCCGCCATTGTCAATGCCCAACCGGGCAGCATCGTGCTCGGGGGCTGGGAAGATGAATTCGACTATCTGGCGCTGCTCGTGCCGGAGTCGAACCAGGTTTCGCTCCCGGACGTGATTATGGAACTGGACCGCGACTCAACGCGATTTGCCGGCTTCGCAACCCGGACACTTTCCTCAGCGCGGGACCGGGGCGGCAGTGTTTTCTTTCTGAACCTATTCAACCGGGGCCCAGTGGAACTTGAGGCCTTCTATGTCCGTCGGCTCAGGTTCCCGGAGTTCATTACCTGGCTGGAGAGCCTGCGCCCGCAGGCCCAGGAAACCTGGTCCGACCCGGAAACTGGAGTTCACCTGTACCGGCTCGCGGCCGGCCGCTGACCGCCTACCGCATGGTCGCCAGTAGCGCGAGCAGGGTGCGGATCGGCACGCCGGTTCCACCCGCAGTGAGATAACCCTTTTCGTCAGCCGGTTCGACCCAGGACGTGCCGGCGATGTCCAAGTGAATCCAAGGCACGTCAGCCACGAACTCCCGCAGAAACAAACCGGCGAAAATCGTGCCGGCTTGGCCCGGCTTGCCGATGTTGTTCAGGTCGGCAATCCGGCTCTTACCCCAGTCGCGATAAGCCTCAAACAGCGGCAGTTCCCAGAAATTCTCGCCGGTCTGCCGGCCGAGTTGCATGAGTCGCTGGATTTGCTTTGCGGCGGTACCGAGCACGCCGGTGATCTGCAAACCCAGCGCAACCACGCAGGCGCCGGTCAAGGTTGCCAAGTCAATCATCAGGTCCGGCTTTAGGGCCGCGCCATAGGCCAGAGCGTCGGCCAGAATCAGCCGACCCTCGGCATCGGTATTGAGCACCTCAACCGTCTTGCCGCCATAGGCCTTAAACACGTCGCCGACCTTCATCGCGCTGCCGCCCGACATGTTCTCAGTCAGGGGAATCAGCCCGTCAACCGCGACCGGCAGGTCAATTGTGCGCAGGGCCGAGAATAGGCCGAGCACGGCCGCGCCGCCCGACATGTCGTCCTTCATGTTGTTCATGAATGTGCCGGTCTTGATATTCAGTCCACCCGAGTCAAAGGTGAGCCCTTTGCCGACCAGCACGACGCTCTTCTTCGCGCCCTTCGGCTGATACGTCAGGTGGACAAAGACCGGCGGCTGGTCGCTGCCGGCCGCGACCGCGAGCAGGCCGCCCATCCCCAGCTTCTCGATGTCGGCCTTGTGATGGACCTTGACCGTGATCCGGCCCGGCTTCGCCAACCCGCTCGCCCACTTCCCGATTTGCTCGGGCGTCTTGACGCTCGCCGGCTCGTTGGTCAAGTTGCGGGAGAAGGCAACACCGGCGCACACTGCTTCGGCGTCCTTTGCGACCTTGCGCAGCCGGTCGGTGAGCAGGCGTTTCTCAGACAACACGAGGTTCACCGCATCGAGTTCGGGCAGGACTTCCTTGGGCGGCGTCTTGTACTTGTCGAACTTGTAGCTGGTCAGGAATGAGGCTTCGGTCATTGCCTGAACCGCGACGGCCAGCTCCAGCGGAAGCTCCTTCGGACCGGGCAGCACCACATCGAGCGCGGCACTCTTGGTCTCCTTCGCGCGACGCACAACCGCCGCGATGCGCTGGCGCACGGTCTCGGCCGTGCACTTCCGGCGCGCGCCGAGTCCGGTCAAGAACACGCGCCGGCCGGGCTGCCCGTTGCGCGGGTAGAGTAAGACAAGTTCCTTGTCTTTGCCGGTGAAGGTTTCCTTTGCGGCCAGTTCAGCCAGCGCCTTGCCCGTGTCGGCCGGCAGGCCGATGGGCGTCTTGGCGCCTTCATACATCAGGACTACGACATCCGGTTTAGTGACCTTGAGAGCCAGTTCGACTTCCATCAGGTTCTCCTTTCGTTAATGCGGAATTCCGCAAACGGAAGAAACCACAGAGAACACAAAGAAGGCACAGAGAACACAGAGAATCTTTGTGCGCTTTGTGGTTCATCTTCCGCAATCCGCACTGCTATCGAATCAATGTCAGCATGCCGTTCCCGGCATCAATCACTACCGCAAAGTTGCGCAGGACGTCCTCGCCCAGCAGGCCGTCCGGACTGACGACCAGGCCCTCGTCCGGCACGTCATGGACCGCGAGGGAAACCGGGTACAACTCCTGACCGGCGATGGTCAGCCGGGCGGCTTTGATGGCCCTGATGCCGCCAGCGTCGCTGCCGCCCGCGCCGCCGACACAGCCCAGGCTGCGGCTGAGCCTGGGCGCGGCGAGCAATCTGGCCAGCCCGGATTTCGTGATCGTGCTGAGCGACGCGCCGGTGTCCAGGATGAAGTTCAGCGGTCCCGAGGAATCAACCGCGACCTGGACGCAGGGCTGGCCGGTGAAGAACAGATTGCGCGGGCCTGCCCGTGTTCCGCCCGGGCCGGCATTGTTTTGACCTGCCCGTGTTCCGCCCGGGGCGGTCGGATATCCCAGCGCGAATTGGCGCTGCGGATAATCCAGACGCGCTCGGAACCGCGAGATTACCGGCCAGCCGATTATCGCGTCAATCTTCAGCAGGGTGACAAAGAGCAGCTTGAAGCTCAGGTCCCGGTCGCGCAGGACAATCACCGGCACCCGGCGTAGGGTCAGGTTGCCGAATTTCAGGGAGTCGATTGCCCCCATCCGGAAGACCACCTTTCGACGGGTCGAGGTGCCAGCCGCGCCCTGCCGTTCGCTGATGATTCGCACGCCGTGGCGCCGGGCAAAGCTCTCACTGACCACGTTCATCGAGGCCCCGGTGTCGAGCCAGAAATCACTCTCGGCGCGGCCGTTGGCGCTGGCCCGGATGACAGGCGTGCCGGTCGAACTCAATTTCATCGGCATGCGCAGGCTCGTGCTCGCGGCCTCGACATTCATCGCACCCAGCCGGTTGAGGGCCTGGGCCACGAACCGGTTCGTGCTGTCATATTCCAGGCGCTCCGCGTGGGCCCGCAGTTCGAGCGTCTCCAGCGCCGGGTAGCGCTCCTGACTCAAGAAAAGGCATTCCAAACCGAGATATGCCAGACCGCGCATCGCGGAATCGGCTTTCGAATCGAGCACGGCCCGGAACTCCGCTTCAGCCCCGTCCGACTCGGCGCGGCTGATGCTCAGCAGGCCGCGGGTGAGAGCATCAGACCAAGAATCACGCCTCATCGGCAGCTGCTGTTCGGCGCGCAGGAAATCACCGGCCTGCGCGTACTGCCAGGACTGAAGCGCAGTGCCGGGCGGCAGGGTCTGGAAGCCGGGACTTGGTGGGGCCGGGCGGATTGCCAGACGGGGCGCGGCGCAGGCGCACAAGAGTACAAGGGCGCAGGGGCGCAGGAGCCAAGCCTGGGACTTGCGCATCGGCGAACTTGCCCGCTCGTGCACTATTCCTTGGACGGTCAGCGGAGCAGGTGGCCGATGCGGTTCAGCCGGATGCTGAACGGTCGGAAGATGACCTGGAGCAAATTGACATTGTAAACCTCGCTCTCCGGTCCGGTGCTGTTGGCCGCGAGCGGGAAGTCGTAGGACATGTAAATCACCAGCGGTTTGCCTTTCATGTAACGGAGGCTGAGCGGTCCCCAGAACCGGGAATCCCAGGAGTTATCCCGATTGTCGCCCATCGCCATGACGTAGCCGGGCGGGATGACGACCGGACCGAAGTTGTCGCGGATGGTGGTGTCGCCAATCATGCCCAGCGCTTCCCAGCGGCGCTGAAAATCCCGGCGATAGTACTCGTTGTAGGGAATGACGTTAGTCCGGGTATGAATCACGGTCGAGTCGGGCATCGGATTGCCGTTGATATAGAGCTTCTTGTCGCGGACTTCGAGCGTGTCGCCGGCGACTGCGACACAGCGCTTGATGAAGTTGCGCGGCGTGTACCAGACGAATTTCCGGTCCACCCGGTTCCAGTAAAGCGGAAAGAGCGGGAGCCACTTCGGGAAGAACCGGACATAGTTACGTTCGGGCTGGGGCCAGCTCGGGTCGGCCGGGCAGCGGAAGACGATGATGTCGCCCGGCTTGGGGTTGGTGACCGGGATGAGCGGTTTATTGGTGAACGGCACCCGGATGCCGTAGATGAACTTGTTGACGAGCATGAAATCGCCGACCTTAATGGTGTCTTCCATCGAACCGCTGGGAACCATAAAGGCCTCGACGACAAAGGCGCGAATCAGCAGGACAAAGAGAATGACCGGCCCCCAGGAGAGGATGAAATTCCGTGCGTGGTTGGTCCAGCGGCGGGGCGTTGGCGCCGGCCGCTGGTTACCAGCCGGTTTGTCTTTTGCATTCATCTGGCATCAATAGTATTGCCCGGGCGCGGAATGTCAAGGCAGCCGCTCCGGGCTGACGCCGACCCGGAACAGCCGGTCGCAACCGGCACACAAGAGAACCCCGGCAGCCACAGCACGCGCTTCATCGCTCGAGATGGGCGCGCCCCCACGAGACGTCAACTTGACCGGCGCGGAATTACGCCGGGCGACCGAACCGATGCACACAAGGAATTCAGGAATTGAGAGACTGACGCACGGTACTCGCGCCCGGAAAACCGAGCAGCCGACAGATATCCTGCCGGCTGCCTTTTCTTTAGATTCCGATTATTCGATCTTTACGAGCTTGCGGGTAAGGTGTATGCCGGACGCCGCTAGGCGCAGGATGTAAATACCTCGTCCCGCGCCCTGGCCGCTCCAGACCAGCCGGTAGTACCCGGCCGGCATGCGGCCCTCAAGCGCGTAGACGAGCTTGCCGCTGGCTGAGTAGATGCGCAGATTCACCGGCCCGGCAACCGGCAGCCCGTACCGGACTACAGTCTTGGTCGCAAACGGGTTAGGGTCGGCGTTGTCCAGCACGAAGCGGGCAGGAATTCCCGCCGGGGTCTCAATACCGCTCAAGGGCGAGACCCGGACCGAATCTTGAACCAAGTTGTTGGCCGGGTTGGTGTCTGAAGCGAGCAGGGTCGTGCAGCGGGTGATGAACAGGCCGAGCGGGCTGGCCAACCAGCTCGCGAATTGAAGCGTGTCCTCAGCCAGGGGCCCGAGCGACGTGGTGACGCTGTCCTCATAGGCCGAACCGATGAAGAACCTGGTCTTGAAGTTCTCGGTCGCGCTGCCAAAGTTCCGGACCCGGGCCTTGGGCGTTGCGACCAGGCCCGAGTCAATACTGCCGCGCGGCGCGAGGATCGCGAGCACGCCGACGTCGTGGGCCGGTCCGCGCACGTCAACTGAATCCCAAGCGCGGTCGTTCGAGGGCTGAACATCTGCGTTGAGCTCGGTCGAGCAGGAGACTACGACCATGCCTTGGGGCTGGGCAACCCAGTCCGGAAACGTGACATAGCGCACCGTGCCGGGCTGGTGATTGGTAACGGTCACGACGGTATCATAGGCCGCGCCGATCTTCATGCGCACCGGGTAGCTGACCGCGGCGGTGCCGGCATTGAACACCGAGCAGGCCGGGGCGATTGTGAGGCCCGAGTCAATGATAGCGGCCGGCGCGACGATGGCCGAAACTCCGACATCGCGCGTTTCGGATGGCAGGTTGAACATGCCGATTGCGGCAAGGGAATAGGGCTGCGGACCCTGCGGAACGTTGCGCGCCTTGACTTTTATGGTCCAGGTGCCGAGCTCGGGCGCGTCGCGCCTAAAGCATTCCTCAACATTCAGCGAGTCGTAGACCCCGCCGACAGTGGATTGGCCGCCGGAATAGACGCTGCCTTTGTACTCAATGCCGGTCGGGGAGATGACGGTCAGGTTCAGGTCGTTCACCAGAATTAGTGCGGCGCGCATCGTCCCGGGGTAGTCGCTCCAGATGAGCGCGACCCGGAACGGCCGCTGGTTACTGTTAACCGGCAGGGTGTAGAGCGCCGAATCGCCGGTGTCAAGCCCGAGCGTATCGTCCTTGACCCAGAGCCGGCTGGAATCGCCCGCGAAGTAAAGCGAGGAGTCGAGGTCAATCCGGCCCCAGCCGATGTTGTTGTCCGGCACGGTGTAGCCGGTCATGCTGTTGTCCGCGCCGACTACCGCGACCGCCTTATTCAGTGCGGCCGAGATTTCCATGCGGGAGCCAGTCAGCGTGTCGCCGGTCGGATAGAAGCCCTTGCGGAAGTAATCCCGGATAAGTGCCGTCGAGGCAGTCATGTTCGGCGCGGCCATCGAAGTGCCGCTCAGGGCCTCATAGCCGCTGGGATTGGAATAGAGCGCGGAGATGACGTTGTCGGCCGGAGAAATCAGCACCGGCTTCCGTCGCCCATCGCTGGTCGGTCCCCGCGAGCTCGTCGTGTAAAACGTCTGGCAGGCCGTGCCGTTTTCCGTCCCGCCGACCGAGATAATATCCTTGGCAATCGGCGGATGGCCCATCTGGTTGGTGCCGTAATTCCCCATCGAGTTGCAGTGCAGGAACTTCCGGTGGTTCCAGACAAACTGGTCCGAGGTCATGTCGGTGAAGATGTAGATATTGTAGGTATCTTTGCGCGACAGGCTCATCGAATGATTCCGGCCGGTCAGACTGTCGATTGGCCAGGCGATGCCTGAATCCGGCCGGGCGAACCAGGAGTTCATGTCCCAATTGGTCGGCAGGGACGAGTAATACTGGAAGATCACCCGGGAATCCTTAGCCAGCCCGTCGTAGAGCGAAGTGCCGCGCACCGGCGCGTCGTTCCCGCACAGCGTGCCGCACGTGTGCGTGCCATGCTCCATCGAACCCTGCGTCCCGAAATACCGCACCACCTTCCGGTGACTCGGCCCCGGCGTATTATTCAGCGTGTCCCGGAACATATCATGCGCCACATTCACCTGTTCATCGGTCAGCCCCACGATAACGCTCCGGCCCGTCACCCCGTGCCGCCAAATCGGCCGGGAAGTATCCGCCACCCCGGCATAACCCTTCTGGTCCACCCATTGCACGTCCACGTTGTCCGGTGTGATTTCACCGTAAGGTTCAATCCAGAAGACACCCGGCATTCGCGCCATCGCTGGAATCTCCGAGCCGTCGATGGTCAGCTTCACGCTCTTATTCCAGGCATTGAACTCCGGTGTAATGTCATACGCCCCGAGTGCCTTCAGTTCCTCGACCAGGCGATTGGCGTCCTCGGCATAGTGGAATACGACAATCAGTTTCTGCAGTCCGGTGACCGACTCGAACCCGCGCAGGATCTTCCAAGCCGGCTGGTCAGGTCCCAGCCAGCGCACTTCGGGCAGGGCCGCGATTGCGTCCGAATTCGCCACCGGCAACCGGGCGATGAACGCATAGTGCGGCACGTACCAGAGCAATTCCCCGCCGAGCTTTTCCACCGACCTCTTCCATTCCGGCCGAATCGGACCCGGGAACTGAATCATGTAATAGGCGTATTCGCCATCGGGCGCTGGAGCACTCAACTCTCTGGGCAGGTTGGGCAGGCTGACGAGCGGGTCGAATGAGTAGTGCTGCATCAACTCGATAGTCATCGGACCGGTCTCACGCAGCGGCAGCGTAATCTTCGGCGCAGCTCGGGCCAGCGACGCGACCAGCATCACAGACAACACGAGAGACCTGCGGAATAACGTCATGATTCCTCCTTGTTCGGTTCCTCGAAAACAGTTCAAAGCGTGCAATTATCCGGCGGGATGGTCGCCAAGTCAATGCCCTTGACTAGTTCCCGAGTTTAGCTTATAGTCGGTCGGTATTCCGGCAGAACCGGGTTGGCAAATCAGTCCCGGACCGCGGAATCCGGACGCGTAAGAAAGCGCTATTCGGATTTGAGACGTGCTTGTCCCGAATCCAGGACTCCTGAACCTCAGGTTTGGAGGAGGATAATTGTCATGATGTCAGTCATTCTGAGCTTGTCGCTGTTTGGGCTTAACCTGCAGATGGTCGAGCAGAATGCGGCCCCGGACAAGGCTTACCAGCATTCGCTGGCCGGGAACTACCTCTACCATGTTGATTACACCCGCGAGGGCAGGGGCGAAACCCCGATTTCGGGCTTCTCGCTATTTGACCGCGAGCATCATCCGGTGGCCGAGTTGTCGAGTCCCGGCATTGAGATGGTCTTTGTTTCTGATGCCGGATGGTTTGCCGGGGCTTTGAATCAGGGCGGGAAGGTTGAGCTCACCTTCTTTGATAGGTCCGGACAGGTCCGAGCGCGGGCCGAGACCGACCAGCCTGCGAACTACGCGTTTTCCCGGGCTGGCAACTATCTCTATGTCAGCAATGACCGCGGCGTGCAGGCGTTCGATGCCCAGGGCCGGGTTCGCGCGCGGATGGGGCCCGGCGCAGAGTTTCTGCCGTCGGCTGACGACCGGTTACTCGCCACGGTCAACCGCGACCGGCTCGACGTATTCCGTTTCGGAACCGGCGCTCCGGTCGCAACCTTCCGGCTCGGAACCGTCCTGCTCCGGAATTTGGCGTTTTCCCCGTCAGGCCGGTATCTGGCCGTGGCCGAACGTTCGGCCGTGTCGCTCTATTCGCTCAAGAGCCCGGCTCGAATCTGGAGGACGGAATTCGGCTCCGCGGTTTCGCTGCTGGCACTATGCGTGAGCGACAATGGCCGGGTGTTCTGCGGCGGGGAAATCGGCCGGGCCCGGGCGGAACACGGGCAGGCCGGATTCCTGAGCGCGCTCGAAGATGGCCGGGAATTGGACCGCCAGGCAATCGGCTATATTGACGACCACGAAACGATAAACGCGGTCACCCTGTCCGGCGCCCGGGCGGAACACGGGCAGGCCCGGGTTGAAGTGAAGACGACCAGCCGGCGGCTGGTATTCGAGGTGGAAAGATGAGCGCAAAGTCTGCGGTCTGCGTTCGTCGGTATGCGGCACTGGTCTGCTGGCTGGCGCTGGCGCTTTGCTGCAAGTTGTGGGCGACCGGCTGGCCCCTGACTCCACAGAATGTGGCCCACCCTTTGGGTAACGACTGGGGTGAATTTCAGGACTATGGTTCGGGTTCCTACTTTCATAACGGCATCGACTGCTTCCCGGACACTATCGGCCAGGGCGCTCACGCCGTAGCCAAAGGCTGGGTCAAGGCCTGGGGCACGACGCAGGCCGAGCTGCACTACCGGCTGGCGATTTCGGATTCGCCGGTGTCGCACACCGAGCGGACGACCGGCTGGCTCTACGCTCACATTGACGCGACCCGCTGGCACAAGAACGTCGGTGATTCGGTCGCGGAAGGCGAACTCATCGGCTACCTGGTGCCGTGGTCGGTGACCGGATTCGACCATACCCATTTTGCCCGGATTTCCGATACCGGCGCGACCTGGAGCCGATTCCCGAACCCGACGTGGTGGTTCATTCAAAATCCCCTGACCATAATCCAGCCGGTAGTGGACACGACCAAACCGACCTTTGAGAACGCCCGCGGCAGTTACCGGTTCGCGTTCTGCCGCAACAATACGTCCACGTATTTCTCAGCCACGGCCGACACCCTGAAGGGCGACGTCGACGTTATCGCCCGGATTTACGACCGCATCAATCCCTACACGAGCAGCTCGACCTGGAACCGCCTCGTGCCCCAGACCATCACCTGGTCGATCCGCGGGCGGTACAAGTCCCTGCCCGAAACTCTGGGTATGACGGTCAAGTACATCGAGCCGCCGATTGGCGCGAGCGAAATCAACGTGGTCTACAAAGACGATAACACCTGCAACTCCTACGGCGACTACGATACCCGGACGTACTATTTCATCGTCACCAACACCGATGGCGACTCGGTAATTGAAATGGCCGATACCAGCGGGTGCTGGCATACCGCGGCCTGGCCGGATACGAGCTACTGGTTTAAGACGACTGCGTATGACGCGTCGGGCAACAGCGCCTCGGACAGCCAGCTCGTGACGACCCTGAACAACATCCAGAACGTCGGCTGTACCCGGCTGGTGGCGCCGTCCGGTACGCTCGATTCCGGGAGCACGGTCGCGCCCGCCTGCTCGGTCTACAACTACGGCACGACGTTTGCGAGCTACAACGTGCGGATGAAAATCGGGGCCGGGTACAACCAGACGGTGGCCGTGACCCGGCACGTCCCGGGGCAGTACCGGTACCTTACCTTCCCCAATTGGAGTGCGAGCCCGACGGGCAGCGTCCCGGTGACCTGCTCGACCGAGTACGCCGGCGACATCCAGACCTCGAACGACAAGCGAACCGGGAGCGTATTAGTTCAAGGCCAAGGCGTGCATGACGTGGCCTGCCTGCGAATCATCGAGCCGACCGGGGCGGTTGACTCCGGAGTGGTCGTTGTCCCGCAGGGCGTCGTGAGCAATGTCGGGACCGCGAGCGAGAACTTCTATGCTCGGTTCAGCATCGGCGGTTCCTATTCGGACAGCGAGCCCCTGGCCCTGGCGGCGGGTGCGGTGGACACGGTTGACTTCGCGGCCTGGACCGCGAGCCCGCTCGGCGAGCTGGCCACAAGATGCAGCACGTGCCTGGCCGCAGACGTCAATTCTGGCAATGACCGCGCCATGGATTCGGTGCTGGTCAGCCCGCTCAGCCTGGTCGAGGAAAGGCGGTTGGACGTGCCGCGCTCGTTCAGTCTGGAGAACCCGTACCCGAATCCCGGTTCAGGTTTGACCCGGATCGGCTATGCCCTGCCGCGCGCGGCAAAGGTCGAACTCAGCATCTACTCCGCAACCGGCGAACTGGCCAGGGAAGTATTCCGGGGCCGGCAGCGGGCCGGCCGCTATTCACTGCTGATTGCCCGCGGCGCGCTGCCCGACGGAGTCTACTACTGCCGCCTCAGAGCGGGAGGGTTCCGGGCAGTGCGGAAGCTGGTGCTGACAAAGCCCTGAAAGAGGATTCAGGCACCCGAGGGTTCCAGGATTTGAGGGTAGAATACTGAAGGTAGAATACTGAATTCAGAATTCAGTACTCAGATTTCTACCCTCTGATTTCGGGTTTCCGGTCAATACTGAGGGCAGAACACTGAAGTCAGAATGGAATCCGGAATTCAGAACTCAGATTTCAGTATTCTGACTTCTGACTTCGCCCCCGCGAAATCTCCCCTTGACATAAGCGACACTTCCAGTAGTCTATGCTCGGGATAGGAGAGGCAATGACAGGAGTACCCAAGCCATGCGGACTGTGCACTGCAAACTGCGGAATTCTGAACTCATGGCCCTTTGGCTTTTCGACCGGGGGCCCTGGTAGACGATGATTGAAGACCTGAAGGAAGCCCTGCAGGGGCTGGATGTCGAATACGCCGACATCCGGGTCGAGGACTCGGAACACACCGCAGTCGTGTATCGCGGCAAGGAACTCGAGAACGTCATCCGGAACTTCGAGCTCGGCGGTTGTCTGCGCGTGTTCAAGAACGGCAACTGGGCGGTTGCGAGCTTCAACAAGGTCGAAGGCAGTCTTAACGAGTTGGCCCGGGAGACCGCAGCGAAACTAGACCTGCTGCCGCGCAAGGACGAACACCTGCTGAGCGTGCCGGCCGCGGACGAGACGATTGAGCTTGACCCGGAGACCGACCCGCGCAGTGTGACGCTGGAACAGAAGCACGACTTGATTCGCGGGTACAACGAAATCCTGCTCAAGAACCCCAGGGTGGCGACCACGACCGCGGTCTATGCCGACGAGTTCATCAAGTGTTTCTTCTGTTCCACCGAGGACCGGCACCTGGCCCAGGAAAAAGTCTATACCGGCGTGGCCCTGAACGTAACGGCCCGGGACGGCGCGAACGTCCAGAGTTACGCCCGCAGCTTCGGCAAGACCCAGGGCTTTGCCAGCCTGACCGGGCTGGAGCCGGAAATCGAAACGATTGCCGGGATTGCCATCGACCTGCTCAAGGCCGAGAAGGTGACCGCGGGCCGGTACGACGTAGTGATCGACCCCTTGCTGGCCGGGGTATTTGCCCATGAGGCTTTCGGCCACCTGTCCGAAGCGGACTTCATCTACCAGAACCCGCCGGTCCGGGAACTGATGAAAGTCGGCACGCAGTACGGGATTGACGAACTCTCGATTGTCGACGACGGGACGCTGGCCCGGGAACGCGGGTATCTGGCGTTTGACGACGAGGGCGTACCAAGCCAGAAGACGTACCTGTTGAAGGAAGGTCGGATTGCCGGGCACCTGCACTCACGCCACACCGCGGCCAAGATGGGCGAAGGGCTCACCGGCAACTGCCGGGCAGTCAGCTACCGGTTCGCGCCGATCGTCCGGATGACCAACACTTACATCGAGCCGCGTTCAGCCAGCCTGGAGCAGATGCTGGGCGAGATGCAGTCCGGGCTCTACGTAGTCGGCGCACTGGGCGGGATGACCGAACTCGAATCGTTCACGTTTTCCTCGCAGTATGCCTGGCGGGTCGAGCACGGCCAGAAGACGAAGCTGGTGCGCGACGTGATTCTGTCCGGAAATATCTTCGACATCCTGCGCCGGATTGACGCCATCGGCAGCGATCTGAAACTCTTTGGCGGCCTGGGCGGGTGCGGCAAGGCCGGCCAGTCGCCGCTCCCGGTCGGGAACGGCGGGCCCCACGTGAGAATCCGGGACGTGGTGATTGGCGGCAAATGACCTTCAGGCCGCCGGGCGCGGGACGACATGACTGACGAAGTCGAACAACTGCTGAGCGCGGCGGCGCTGGCCGGGGACACGGCCGAAGTCTACACCGAGACCGGCACGGTTACGACCGTTGCGTTCCAGGCGAACCGCTCGCACGCGCTGGAGACCAGACTAGTCAAAGGCTTCGGGCTCCGGCTGATTCACGAGGGCCGGCTGGGCTTCGCCTCCGGGACGAACCAGGAGGCGCTGAACGACGTGTTTGCCGCGGCGACCGAAACCGCCGGACTGGGCGAGCTGGCCGGGTTTGAACTGCCCGCCAAGTGCGACCTGCCCGAGACGCATATCGAGAACAATCGGATTGCCCTGCTCCCGGTGTCGCGGATGCTGAAGGCCGGCGCCGGATTGATACAACTCTGCGGTGAGCAGATACCAGGGCTGAAAATCGACCTGAGTCTGGAAAAGACCACGACCCAAACCAACCTGGCCAATTCCCAGGGGCTCGACGCGGAGTACGACAAGACGACCTGCGCGCTAAACTTCGAAGGGCTTCTGCTGGTTGATTCCCGGTTCGTCTGGTTCTACGAATTCATGAACCTGTCGCGCGAGTTCAGCTTCGACCCGGATACGTTTGCCCGGCACCTAGCCCGGCTCGCGGAACAGGCCCGCCAGCCCGCGCGCCTGAAAACCGGCCGGTACCCGTGCATCTTCACGCAGTCCGCCGCGGTTGACATCATCAACACCCTGCGCCCGGCGGTCAACGGCAAGAGCCTGGAAAAGAACATGTCGCCGCTCATCGGCCGGGAAAACAAGAAACTGTTCGACGAGAAGCTCACCGTCTGGGACGACGGCCTGCTGGACTTCGGTTTCGGCTCGGCGCCGTTCGATGGCGAGGGCAGCGCCCAGTGCCGGACCCCGATTATCGAGGGCGGCATCTTCCGGAACTTCCTGTTCGACCTGAAGACCGCGGCCGCGACCGGGCGCGAGTCGACCGGCAACGCGCGCCGCAGTTACCATTCGCCGCCCGGGCCCGGGGCGACCAACACCGTGGTCGAGCCCGGGGACCTGAGTCTGCAGCAGGCGATTGCCGGCATCAAGGAAGGCGTACTGGTCTATGCCCTGGTCGGCGGCGGGCAATCGAACGTCCTGGCCGGCGACTTCTCGGTGAACATCAGCCTGGGCTACAAAATCGAAAACGGCGAGGTCATCGGCCGAGTCAAAGATGCCATGGTGGCGGGTAATATCTTCGAAATCAGCCGGAAGATCGCCGGACTGGGCGATACCCTGTACGATTTCGGGAGCGTGCAACTGCCGTTCCTGATGTTCGATGACCTGCCGATTGCGACAGAAGAATGACCGGAAACCACAGAGACCACAGAGAAGGCACCGAGAACACAAAGACTCTTTGTGCCCTTTGTGTCTACTTTGTGCGCTTTGTGGTTCCCCGGCTGAGTTGGAGGAATTCTGATGCCCAAGACAACTGACCCGCTCGCCGATCGCTTGGCAGTACCGGTTGAGAAACTGCGCTGGCAGTGCGACCCGGACCAACTGGGATTCGGCACGACCGCGCAGGCCAAAACCTGCACCCAGATTATCGGCCAGCGCCGCGCGGTCGACGCCCTGCGCCTGGGCCTGGAAATCCAGGGCGAGGGCTACAACATTTTCGTCAGCGGCCCGGTGGGAACGGGCCGGACCACGACCGTCAAGCGCCTGCTCGACGAAGTGGAAAAAGACAAGACCGTGCCCGACGACAAGTGCTACGTCAACAACTTCGCGGACGAGGACCAGCCCCGGCTCATCTGCCTGCCCGCGGGTCTTGCCCGGAAGTTCCAGAAGGAGATGGACGAACTCATCGAGCACCTGGTCAAGAACATCCCGATGGTCTTCGAAAGCGATGCCTACGAGCGCCAGAAGACCGACATCGTCGAGACGTTCAAGGCCAAGAGCACGGCCCGGGCCCGGGAATTCGAGCGCAAGGTCGGCGAGGCCGGGTTTGCCCTGATTCAGGCCCCGGCCGGCCGGCCCGAGCTGGTGCCGGTCGTGGACGGCAAGCCGTCGTCGCTCGCGGACCTGAGCGCCGCGGCCGCCGAAGGCCGGGCGACCAAGGAGTATTACCAGAAAATCGCGGACAAATTCCGGGTGCTGCAGGACGAATTGAACGTGATTATCAAGGAAATGCGCGGCAATGAACGCGCGGCCCGGGACGGGCTGACCGACCTGGACCGGAAGACCGTCCAGCCGGTGGTGAAAGACCACCTGAACGAAATCCGGGAGCATTTCAAGAGCGACGCGGTGAACGCCTTCCTGACCGAGGTCGAAGAGCAAATCCTCGAGGACCCGGACCGGTTCAGGGAAAAGCCGCAGCCGGAAAACCCGCTGCCGTTCATGATGCCGGTCGGGGACCAGTTCCTGGAATTCCGGGTGAACGTGCTGGTCGACAACACCGACGTCAAGCACGCGCCGATTATCTTCGAGACCTCGCCCAGCTACAAAAACCTGTTCGGCACGGTCGAACGGGTCTGGGACCGGTCCGGCCAGTGGCGCACCGACTTCTCGAAAATCAAGGCCGGTTCGATGCTGCGCGCGGACGGCGGGTTCCTGGTGATGAACGCGCTCGACCTGTTTCTCGAGCCCGGGGTCTGGCCCAGCCTGAAGCGCACCCTGCGCAACCGGACCGTGGAAATCCAGAACTATGACCCGTACGCCATGCTCTCGCTCTCGGCAATCAAGCCCGAGCCGATTCCGATTGACGTCAAAGTTCTGCTCATCGGCGACCCGGAGGTTTACGAGATACTCTATTCAATGGACGAAGAATTCCCCAAGCTGTTCAAGGTCCGGGCCGACTTCGACTGGGAGATGAAAAAGACCCCGGACGCCATCATGCAGTACGCCGGGCTGATCAAGGCCCTGGGCGAAAAGGCTGCGATGCGGCCGTTCGACAAGACCGGGGTCGCGGCGGTGCTCGAATTCGGGGCGCGGCTGGCCGGTCGCACGGACAAACTCTCGACCCGGTTCAATCAAATCGGCGACATCCTGAGAGAAGCCGACTACTGGGCGGGCAAAGAGAAATCCGCTTCGGTCAAGGCCGAACACGTGGACAAGGCGATTGCCGACCGGATTGACCGGGCCAACCTGCTCGAAGAGAAAATCTCGGACATGATTGAAAAGGGCCTGATTCTCATCGATACCCAGGGCGCGGTCGTGGGCCAGGTTAACGGCCTCGCGGTCTACGACACCGGCGAGCTCACCTTCGGCAAGCCGTCGCGGATTACCGCCAAGGTTTCGGTCGGCACTTCCGGGATAATCAACATCGAGCGCGAGGCCCAGCTCTCCGGCAAGACCCATGACAAAGGTATCCTGATTCTTTCCGGGCTGATGCGCGACCGGTTCGCGCAGGACCGGCCTTTGGCGATGAGCGCCAGCATCTGCTTCGAGCAGTCCTACGGCGGGGTGGACGGCGACAGCGCGTCCTCGACCGAAGTCTATGCCCTGCTCTCGGCGCTCTCGGGCCTGCCGATTCGCCAGGACCTCGCGGTCACCGGCTCGGTGAACCAGAAAGGCGAAATCCAGCCCATCGGCGGCGTGAACCAGAAAATCGAAGGCTTCTTCGGCGTGTGCAAAGCCAAAGGCCTGACCGGCACCCAGGGCGTGATCATTCCGGGCCAGAATGTCGGGGACCTGATGCTGCGCAAAGAAGTGGTTGAGGCCGTGAAACAGGGTAAGTTCCACATCTACTCGGTGCTCACGATTGAGCAGGGCGTCGAACTCCTGACCGGGGTTCCGGCCGGGGTGCGCGACAGCGCGGGCCGGTATCCAGTGGAAACCGTGTACGGCAAAACCGACAACAAACTCGAACAGCTCGCCGAACGCTGGCGGGAGTTCAGGGGAGACGGCGAAGCGACAAGAAGCTGAACGCTGAGTGCGGAACACCCGTCGCTGACCGGCTGACCTGCTGTTCCTGACCGCCAAACCGTCCAGCCTGCTAACCTGCTGTTCCCTGGATTTCGCGCAGTCCATGTATACAAATCTGTATACATAGAGCTACATTCGCTCACAAGCTCAGTTTCAGGGCGTTTTCAACCTAATTCTCGGTTCTGCGAGTGTTACAAATCGAGGGCTGAGCAAAGGCAGTGCCTGGGTAGGTGCCTGGGTGGGCTCTCTACCAGACTCTCTGGCAGGTGCTCTACCAGGTGCTCTGGTAGGCTCTCTACCACGTGCTCTACCAGGCTCTCTGGTAGACTCTGTACCAGGCTCTCTACCAGACTCAGTGGTAGGCTCTGTACCAGGCTCAGTGGTAGGCTCTCTACCAGGTTCTCTACCAGGCTCTGTACCAGGCTCAGTGGTAGGCTCTCTGGCAGGCTCTCTACCCCGCTCTGCAACGGACGCTTTCCGCCGACCGCCATCCGCTATCCGCCAGCTTGCGAATCGGTGAAATCGGTGGATTCGATTCCGCTCCGGATTCTCCGGATTCCACTCGCATCGTCGTGTTCGTCGTGTCGTCGTGGTGAGACCTCGGATTTTGAGCCTTGGGTTTTGTTCGAGCTTAGGACTTAGGATTTGGGTACTTCTCATCTCGGCGAGCGCAGCGGTCCTGCAAACGAAGTGATACTGCGAGCGCAGCGATTATGCGCCTCCTGCGTCTTGTCGCCCCCGGATTCTCTTGCTTGACAAGACCGGATTTCGGACTTATCCTGAAATGAGATGGCGAAAGAGGGACCGGGAGTTTACCGACCAAACCGCAAACTGCGTTCCCCGCCCGCAAGCCTGACGCCGGCGCAGAGGCAGGCCTTTACCCGCCTGCGCACGATTGAGAGCTTCGTGAAGGACTTCATCGCGGCCTTACCCCGGACTGGGGGCGTGCAGGCTTCAGCCATCGAGTTCCCGCACTACGCCAACTTCGCCAAGCAGGTCTGGCGGATAAAGGACCTGGTGCCGGACTCAGCCGAACGCGCGCGCCAGATTGACTTGAAGGTGGGCCACTGTTGCGAAGTCCTCGGGCTCAAAGAGCCGGTCCTGCGCGCTCTCGCGACCGAGATACTCAAGACGGGTCTCGCTGCAAACTAGCAGCCATCCCTTCGTCCGGCGTCATGGGTAGTGCATAAGGCGTGATGCATTTGTTCTTGCTGGCGTAATGCGTAGAGCATAAAGCGTAGCGCGGTTTGTCCACCTCCGAGGTGCTCAAGACCGAACTGGCGAAAGACTGAGCTCGTCGCTGGAGCTCACAATTCGCTAGAACATCACCAGAACTACTCCGCTCTTGACTTCGCGCCGGATTCTGGTATTCCTGTAGCGAGTGAAGCAATCCAGACTCGCGTATCCGAGGAAGGGAGAGTAGCCAATGGCCGTTCCGGACTATCAGAGCATAATGCTGCCCCTGTTGCGCCTCGCGGGAAACGGGCAAGAGCACAAATTCAGCGAAGCCATGGAGTCGCTGGCAATGGAGTTTGGGCTCACCGAGCAGGAGAAAGACGAGTTGCTCCCGAGCGGCGCGCAGACCAAGTTCGGTAACCGTGTAGGCTGGGCGCGCACCTACATGACCAAGGCCGGCCTGCTCGTCAGCCCAGGCCGAGGCAAGTTCAAGATAACTGAGCGTGGCCTCGGGGTCTTGAAGACCAACCCCGAGAGAATCAGCGCAAAGTCCCTGCGCCAGTATCCAGAATTCGTCGAGTTCCAAGGCACCCATCGGCAGGAACGCGAGCCGCAAGAACAGGAGCACGAGGCGGAATCAGAGCAGACCCCGGCAGAGGCACTCGAATCGAGCTATGTCAATCTCAGGAAGGCGCTGGCGCAAGACTTACTCGACAAAGTCAAGAGTTGCTCGCCAGTGTTCTTCGAGCATCTCGTGGTTGACCTCCTGGTGGCCATGGGTTATGGTGGCTCCCGGAAGGACGCCGGACAAGCCGTAGGCAGGACCGGCGACGGCGGCATTGACGGCATCATCAAAGAGGACAAGCTGGGCCTTGACGCCGTCTGCGTTCAGGCGAAGCGCTGGGACAACACCGTCGGTAGACCAGTAGTCCAGGCCTTTGCTGGCAGCTTAGAGGGCTACAGGGCAAAGAAGGGTGTTCTCATGACAACCTCCCAGTTCTCCGCTGAAGCTGAGGACTACGTCAAGGGAATCGAGAAGAAGATTGTCCTTATCAATGGCGAGCAACTCGCCCAACTCATGATTGACCACAACATCGGCGTCACCGAGTTGGCGACCTACGCGCTCAAGCGGATAGACAACGACTACTTCGGGGAGGAGTAGCCACCTGCTGTCCAGCCCCCGGTTAGTCGAATCTCGACACCAATTCGCCAGGGATCTCCTGGGCAAGGAACGCTGATGGTGATCTGCCCGTAACCTGCCATCCAGTCGCAACGCGCAGACTCCCTCGTTTTCGGGTTCCGGCGCAAGTGAGATAGACCCCCCTGACTGCCCGTGTAATTGACACATACAGCAACCTTCGCTGGTCCACAGTAGACTGGTCTCCGGGCATTAGTTGAGATTCAAGGGCTGGAATGTAGACAATGTCAGCGGCTCGTCCTTTCGCTCCGTGCATTGTCATGATTTGAACTCCTTGGGCGGCATTGGACGAATGCTCATCCTCGTGATATTCAGAGAACCACGACAAGAGCCGCTCGATGTCGTCTGACTTGGCGAGTTTCTTGTCCAACTCTTTGAATAGATCCATTTGCGGCGGCGGCAGGCGTCCTTTGAGAAAGCCGACTGCGCGCAAGAGTCTCTCCTCGTTGGTCCCGGGCAGAATGAGCGGCTTGATGGAATTCACGAAATCTCTCAGCGCGGATGTGCGCCGCTCAGTTCGGAGCACGACTTTCTGGGCGGCGTGCCAGATCGACAAATCGTTCTCCCGTGCGTGACTACGCAAGGCAAACGAGTCCATGGCATCTAGCTTCAGGATACTATGGAGTAATCTCCTTAAGGCAATGCCGTTTTCGGTGTCTCCGCATAAGGCCATGATTGCCTCGAGGTTCTCCGTAAACGGGTCATTCCGCGAACGACGGTCACGATATGGCACCTTCATGGTATCGAACTCCGCGATGAACAAATCCCCCAACTGCTTATTGCAGAGTAGCAGGAAGACGCTACGTCCTTTCGAGAGGTGATGCTCCGCGCGCCGCGCCACGAACTTTGCCTCTTTCTGGGCAGAGAGGAACATGTACTTGCGAACAAACCCTTCTTCCGCATCTTGCAGCGGAACAAGCGTCTTGTTCTCACGGTGGCCCGCATTGTTCGAGATTAGCTCGACTCCGGCCGCAACTACCGACTTCGGACACCGATGGCAGACCGATTTTTCAAAGCACTCCGCTCCCATGATGCTCTTGAAATCGATGATTCCTTGTGGTTCCGCGAAACGCAGTGAGGTGTATATGCTCTGGTCGTCATCTCCCGCGACGAAGATGTACTTCTTCTCTCCAGACAATTCAAGAACTAGAGCTTGTTCCTGCGGATTGAAGTCCTGGTACTCATCAACAAGCAGATAGCGAGTCCGTTTGGCCCATCTTGCCTTTGGAGTTGCAGACGAACGCAGTAGGCGCCTGGCTCTCCGGACAACGTCGTCCCAGTCGGTGGCGCCGAGGAGTCTTAGGAGCTTGCGATATCGGCTCGAAGCCGTCGAGAAATCGCCACCACTGCAGGCTGCGGCGCGGATTGCTGCGTGCGGCCTTTGCCTGGTCGCGGCTTCCTTCCGGTATAGCCGAATTAGTCGCCTGGCTTGCACTCTGCCTAATGCTATGCCATCCAACTCACTCAGGTCGGCCGCCAAATCCATGGCAAGGAAAGAGTCATCCGAGGTTCTGGTCGGCATGAACCTACGCTGCGGACTCGCCTCGAGCAGAACTGCGACGGCCAGACTGTGTAGTGTCGTGATGAGGATGTCGCGATAGCCGGGAATCTTCTGCGCAGCTAATCTCTGCCGCATTTCGTTTGCAGCCGAATTAGTGAAAGTCACGGCGGTCACTGACATCGGATCCTCATTCATGTACGCCGGGGAAACCAAGTAGATAAGGCGACAGATAAGACACGTGGTTTTTCCAGTCCCTGGGCCGGCAAGAAGACGGATTGGCGTTCCCCAGGTCTCGACAAGCTTGCATTCTGCGAAGTCTGGACACCCCTCAGGCAGCTTGGGCACGGAGGCCTCCTTCAGGTCTCGCGAACGACCGACTTCTCATATCCCGCCCGCATCGGCTCCGTTATACCCGATTCCCGGCGCGTTGTCAATGCTCGCCCGCTAACTCTCTGATTCGTCGCATGTTCGCTTGACAAGCAGTCGGTGAGTGCTATAATGCTGGCCGAAGGCGTAGTCGTGAAGAATGATCGTGGTGTCTGCGGCCACGTAGCGCAAGCTTGGGGCCGCAGTGAATAAGACCTACTCGAGATTCTGTCGAGCTTCCATTTTCGTCGGTACGACTACGTCACCGCTCGGTCACGAGCTTGAGTTCATCGCCGAGATGGATGAGTTCTTCAAAAACTACCGCGAGAAGATCTCAAACCACCTTCTTCCACAAGAGCGAGACGAATTCAAGCGGCTATTCTACCGCCCCGTGCCATACGTACTGTTGTCATCGTTCGACCTGGCCGTCCTCGCGCTAGTGGACGATTTTGAGTTCCCGGTGCAGAAATTCCATCCATTTGACCCTCTGTGGCCGAAAGACGCTGAATTCAGAGGCTTCCCGCATCGCACGACAATCGGCCCGGCCATCACTTGGCGCAATCCAGATCACATCGCGGAGATATTCTCTGACACTTTTCTGTTGAGGCGACCGCCACCGCCGCTAATCGGAATCTGCCAAGTCGAAGTCAACAGTAGTCTCCTCATCGGTGCGGGCGGGAACTTCCTGAGATGCATGTCCAAGTCATTCAAGAGTTGCTTCGACAGAATGTGGGCAGCGCACCGAATCAGCGACGAAACAAGGCTAATCATCCTTGAGAGCTATGCATGGCATGAGTTCACCCTGCTCGTTCTGTCTAACTCGTTCGTAAGCATCAGGGACCTCCTGCGCGAGATACGTCGAATGACGCTGGTTGATGTCGGATACTACCTCGCACAAGAGCCAAACCCATCCCGTAGAGAATCCAACCTTGCTGAATGGCGGGAGCTGCTCTCCCGAGCGGACGTGTATGGTCTAATGAAGCGCTCGACAAGACCCTGTCCACGAGACGAACCACACGATTTCGAAGAACTCTTTACGCTGCAACTCCAGCAATACACGATAGCAAGACGCGAACTAATGGGCTCTCCATCGGGACTCTCCGAGCCATTTGGTTCACATGCCATATTCAACACAACGACGCTTCTTGGGTACTCAGCGGACTTGCTGGTCGACATGCTGCACGGCAAGAGCACGCCAGAAGGGATTACAGGTGCTGCTAACATAATTGGTAAGCCGGCGGATGTCGACAAGCAGAGGGGCCGAGGCACATACTTGATTAGGAACTGGACCGCCAAGGCAGGACACTTGTCGGCTGCGACCGAGGCCCTCAAAGCTCACGGGGGCTATGTCGATACGGCTGGTAGAGGTGACTTCTGCTACCCGTGCAGAGCTGGCGATTCCCTCCAGTTCAACATGATGAGTTCACGGGAAGTGGTGGAAGATATTCTCAGAACTACCGCTCTGCTCAAGAAGCGACGGGATGCAGTGGAGAACGTGCGCAAGATGGCGGACAGCACCGAACAGCAGGTGGGGCGGCTATCGGAACCTGTTGCTGGCATCATCTCAACTCAGACGACTCTTGCCTTTGCACCCGAAGACGACGTGCGGTCCGGGTCGGCGGGTCACGCCAGCGCCAATGATATCCGCCAGCGGTTTGCTTTTACGCGCACAGATATCCAGACGGTAGACTCCCAATTGCGCAAGCTGAAGGCACCCAAGGTTGTCTCGGAGAAAGTGCACAATGTACTGGCGCTTTTCAACGAGGGTGTACTAGACAACTTTCTTTTCGGAAGCTTCCTTGAACTCCGTCCGTATGTAGAGAGAATCCTCGCGTTCATCAAGCACGAATCCAACAATCGAGGTTCACAGGGTTCGCACTTTGTCTTCTGCGAACGCCTCGACCGCCAACTCGAGTGCTTCACCCAAGGATGGCGGAATCGCTTTCACGCCGGCTGGCGTTTGGGTGACGTCTCGGACTTCAACCTGGAGTTCAAGGGCGGCATTCAGCAACTCGTGTCGGCATTCCAACACGCCTACCAGAGTCTGACGTGGTTGTGCGCGAACGACCCGCAGACATTGGCGATAGTCACCAGCAAACCATCGCTCTGCGTCAGCGAAGGCGCCGTCCATCTTAGCTTGTTTGACATCTTCACGCCCGAGTTCTTCGCTTCTCGCGCGTGTCATGAAGCTGCCGAACCGGCGCTGGAACTCATAAGTCAGGACGTAGCTGCTGCCGGGAGTCTGAAGGACGTGCTCGCTCTCACCAGTGCCGACCCGGCCATTAAGAGTGATCCGAAGAACAGGATGTCGCGACTTCGGTTAGAGGCACTAGTCGAACTTGATCATCTCCAGCGCGCTGCCGCACCGTCCGGAGTTCCTCTGAGTGGCCTATGCAATCTCTTGAAATCAAGCCTCACCGCTCCGCATCCCGAGAACCAGTGGCGCAACTTTTTCAACCAGTTGTTCGCCGACATCTGCAATTTCCAGATCGTTTACTTGGGCGACGTGGACCTATACACTTTCTGGCTCGCGGCAAACTGGGCCTTCGACCCCTCGGCAACGAAAGGCGCGAAAGACCCCTACCCGCGCGATGAGTCCATGCTGCTCAGAGTCTTCCTTGCCATATCTTCCGACGGTAGACTCCCGCTCGACGCACTTGAAGTTGTAGCTCGGCACTGGAAGGAACCCCTGGTCAGCCGCGTTCTTGTGGAGGCCGTGCATGGGTTCTGTGCTGAACTGATGCGTAGCACTGCCATTCCTGAGTGGCTCCAGCAGGTCGGAAAGTTCGCCGTCCGCGGCGTCCGCGAGATGAAGAATCTGAAGCCCGGCGGATTGAAGCTCAGTGACCCGCCACTCGCGGCATTTGCTTCGAACGACTTTGCAGTTCTACGTGGCCAGCTGAAACAGCGCAGCCTGGACGCAAAGGCAATGCTGGGAGAGGGCAAGGCATTCGACGGTGGCGCGCTGCACTTGGCGGACGTGCAAAGCCTGTTTGATCCCGAGAAGCAAGCGTGTCCACTTGAACTGAGTCGCTGGCTGGATACCTGCGATGTTATTGTCCTGATGCATGCCTATCTCTGCCTGCTCAAGGACGCGTTCTATCCCGCGGACCGGGACCTCAACAGCGTCGTCCCTCGCAGGGACGATGACGATGGTGACATCGATGACAACAAGTTGCATGATGGAAAGCACTCCACCTTGCTCTTTGACCCGCGGCGCGGCACGCTAGCAACGACCCTAAAGAGCCGAGGCGACTATTTCATGTGGCGATGCTCGTTTGTACGGTCCTTGTGCGACATGGCCGAGAAGTCGAAACTCGCTCACTGCTACGGCTGGTGGCAGAGGATGCCGGATGGCGGCGACACGACATCGGAGGCTGGCGCATAGTCAGCTTGTTATGTGCCTGCTTGAGAATCGAATAAGGAAGAATGAGCAAGAGCGCTGAAATGCCGTTCCGTACGGAATCTGCCCAAATGAGATTTGAGCAGGAGGAAATAGGCAGGTGGATCGATCAAGCCAGATGTGATCCCGCTCCCGTTGTTGCGGCGATACGCCACCGGACCGAGTGCGTCGTACAGGCTTTTCTGAAACGGAGATTCAAGAGCAATCTCAGCGATGCGGACTATGAGATACTACTGGATCGCGTCTATGAACGACTGAAGCGAGCCCTGCCTAGTTTTCACAAGGAACTGCACGACCGCTTCGTGCCATGGGTTCTGGCAATTGCGCTTCACGCAGCCATCGACTTCTGGCGAAGCCTGAAACCGACAGTCTCAATTGAGAGCATTCCCGAGATGAGCGACGACAAGAGGCCGACGCCGCCTGAACATCTAACTAGACTTAAAAGAGAGGCCGCGCAACACGAAGCGTTCAGCGACCTTGAACTTGTACTCAAGCAGCTATCGCTCCGACAGAGACATGTAGTTTGGCAGCACGTGGCGAACAACGTGTCCTACGGCCGAATTGCTGAAGAACTGCATATCAGCGTAGAGGCAGTTCGGCAACATAAATACAACGCCATCAAGAAGTTACGCGACACATTGTCTTCAATGGGCTACTCATCATCGAGAATTGGGGACTTGTTCTCGTGATTCGGAGGCAATTCGTCTGTTATGTTTCGCCTCTGGAATCGAATAACAGTTCGGAGTGTAGATGAATTACAGGTGGGCGGAGTTTGTAAGTCAAGCTGCAGATGAATTCCTGCAGCTCTTTCAGCATGGGTCAATCTTGCGACTCAGCCTGTTCGTTGACGAGTGGCTTTCCAAGGAACCCGAGGCTGCGGGAGTCGTGAAGGACACCGCGCTGTTCTGCGTGGATGTAGCCGACATGGTCCGTGTGGAATCGACACTGAGAAACAAGATCGAGCGGCTAACGCGCTCCCAGGCGGAGCAACTTGAAGCAGAATGCAGAGAGGACAAGCGGGAGAAAGAAGCGCGGGTCCCCGCTTGGAAGCCGGCGTACTGGCAACGCAGTTACCAGACATCCATGATCACGCCTCCACGTCACCACGGAGAGGCTTCAGGTGAACCAGGTCCTGCCGACGTCAACCCTGAGGTAGCGCCCGCCGACGATCCAGACGTCAAGCGGTAGAACGCACACCACACTCATTTTCCCGATTCGATAACAGCACCAAAGTCTTGCACCAGCGTCTTCTGGCTGGCGCGGCCGCCGCCGTGTTATGTTCTACTGCTGAGAGCGAATAGAATCTGAGGTCGGTGGCGAAAGCGCCACCTTCTGGACTCCGTCCAACACGACTACGCCTTCTGTCGGTTGACGGAGTCTTCTCTTGTCCGCATGTTACGTTGCAGCGTCCGCTTCGAATATTGGTTACGAAGGCGGATAAGGAGTTAATGATGAAAGGGTCTTCGCCCTCCACATCAGGAAACGATGTCCTGGCCGATTTCGGCGCGCCCCCGCACGGTGAGCCGGGAGAGGGGTTCCCTCGGCCTAAGCCCCTTCTCCAGGTGCTCGCCGAAATGGCAGAGAGAAAAGCCAGCGCCGAACAGAACCGACAGGAGAAGGCAGTCAGCAGACCTGCGGTCCAGAACGCAGGCAGTTTGTAAGCCGACATAGAAAGAACGGAAGGGCTCAGAGTTGAGCCCTTTCTCTTTTGGCCACCAAGTCATACCACAACCTGACAGACGTCAGAAGGAGGCGTTTTTGTCGAAGATATGGACGTGCCGTCGCGATGGCCCGCAAGGTCCGACGCCGCGCTGGAAGCTCATGGAGTGGGCGCGGGAAGAAGCGTGGAAGCGGATGACTCCGCAACAGCGGGCAATCCTGAAACTGCGGCGCGAGAATTGCTGCATCTGGTCCATCGCCGCGAAACTGCGCCTGCCTTACTGGACCGTGCGCCAGGAACTGGACGAGATTCGACGCATACAGAATGAAGAACTGGACAAGAAAGAATATCTCCTGCGCGTAGCCTATAGCTGAACTGCGCTACAGGCAGAACAAATGTGCCCGCTACGGCGGGTTTTCGCTTTTGTGGGGAGTTGAAAGGAGATTAGAATGACCGCAAACGAACGGCACCTTCGGGAACTGAACCAGACCCTCCAGGAGATAGTCGGCCCACTGGAGCTGGTGATGAAGAAGCTGAATCACGCCATTACGCTCAGGCACCGAATCGCGATTCATCATGCCCTGAGCCGGAAACATGAGCCGTGCCCGGGTTGCCACATCCCGGAGCACGAACAGGAATAAAATTGGTGAAGGCCGCTGCAGATGCCTATCGCCCAACGCCCCGCCGCAGGCATTGCCGGGCCCAGGCGTGCCGGCGGACGGGAACCAAGGAAGGGGGTGAACTATCATGAGTCGCATTCAAAACTGGGATCTGGGCTACCAGACCACCGCGGTGAAAGCCAAGCTGGACGCCCGTCGTCCGGGGATGGAAACCATCCTGACCACGGTGTACGCGGACCAAGAAGCAATCGAAGGTCTGGTCCGGGGTACGCTGTCCGGCATCACCGGCGCGACCGCGCCGACCGCTATCTCCGCGCCGTTCTATCAGGCGGCCGCCAAGCAGATGGCCAAGGTGACGAATCACTGGGCCGGTGGCGGCATCGTGGACGCGGAAATGGCCGCGATTATCACGAAGTGGAGCGGCCGGGGTCTGAGCTCGGTCGTCCTCACGCAGATTGCGTACGAGGTCTTCCACTGGACTCCGCCGGCGCCGTAACGCCCTGAGGTAAGCCCCTGCATCAGGCAGGGGCTTACCCATTTCAAAGAGCAAATAGCAAAAAGCAAAGAGCAAATCGGGAACGGAGTTTACCACGACGACACAACGACACAACAAAGGAAATCCGAAATCGAATCTGTGTAATCTGCGCAATCTGCGGACGAAGGCGAAAATGACTGAGTCCGGAGCGAGGTTCACTCACTCGGCGGATTTGACTCCGTGCCTCTGCGCTTCTCTGTGCCCTCGGTGGTAATCTGCCCCGGGAAATCGGTAGATGAATCCGAAAACGAAACAAGGAGAAACGAACATGAGAAACAAGATAAGAGCATCGCTGGCCGCTTTCTTCGTGGCCGGCGGTGTCGTGCTGCTGTTGCTCAACTACTCGAGCCCGACCGCGACCCGCACCCTGAGCAACATCGGCCTGCGTACCGGCAACCCGTCGTGCTCAACGACGGTGACCCTGCCGCTGGTCGGCGCCGCCTATCTGAAGCCGGACTCTATCATCTTCCAGATGTCGGTTCGGGCGCCGTCACCACACGCGGCACCGTCCTGCTCGGTTCTTGCGCGCGGGACTTACGGCAGCTACCTTACGAGCGACTGGCCGCCCTGGGAG
>Ga0209777_10001773_pt1 | contig 30056 bp, 25 predicted proteins | sample FrelakmetHBP12HB_FD_187147 | JGI IMG/M metagenome (GOLD analysis project Ga0209777, IMG submission 187147) | Freshwater lake sediment microbial communities from the University of Notre Dame, USA, for methane emissions studies -HBP12 HB (SPAdes)... | ecosystem: Environmental > Aquatic >... | reverse complement strand
TAGTGGAGATAATAAACAATCCTCTGCCCTATCCGCGCGATATTGAATCGATCGCTTCAGAAAATTTCCGATTGGTAAAAAATAAAGTGCTTGATGCCTTCCGGCAGACTGCAAATATATGAAAAAATATTTACTAATCGGGCCGCTGGCGCTGCTAGCCGGTTGGGCGCTGCTGTCGCAATTGAAACTGATTGATCCTTTTTTCCTGCCCGGTCCGCTGGCGACTCTGGCTGAACTGAAAAAATTATTCTTTAGCGGCACTATCTGGCCGGATATTTTTTCAACATTAGAGAGAGTGCTGCTCTCCTTTGCTATTGCCGTAATCATCGGGTTGCCGCTGGGACTGCTGATCGGAATGTCGGAAAAATTTTATCGCAGTGTTGAATTCATTATTGATTTTTTCCGCTCTACGCCGGCGACGGCGCTATTTCCCTTATTCCTGCTGATATTTGGCATCACTGACAAATCAAAAATCGCGGCCGCCGCTTTTGCCGCCATGCTGATAATAATATTTAATACCGCTTACGGCGTAATGCATGCCCAGAAATCGCGGCTGCTTGCCGCCAAAATCATGGGCGCGTCGCCTGGCCAGATTTTCCGCTGGATATTATTCTGGGAGAGCTTGTCGCAGACATTTACCGGATTGCGCAGCGCCGTCAGTATAACGCTAGTCGTGATCATTATCACGGAAATGTTTATCGGCACGACTTCCGGCCTAGGCAAGCTGATCATTGATTCGCAGATGACTTATGAAATCAAAACCATGTACGCCGCCATCATCATCGTGGGTACTATCGGCTATCTCCTTAATCTGCTGTTTATGATAGCGGAAAAAAAATTCCTGCATTGGAACGGCAGATAAAAAAACAGAGCTAATGCTCTGTTTTTTTATAGTAAATAAAATCTGATTATTTTTCGATATTAACGATATGGTAGCCGGTATGCAGCAAAGCCTGCGACGGCACGTCTACATAAATGCCGCCTTCCGCCGGCAAAGTTCCGACTCCGGACTTCAATTCCTTAGTGGCAGCCTCGGGACCGATAATCGCTCTTCTGAATTCCGAACTGGAAATTTCAAAAATATTCTTTTTTAAACCCGGATTCTTTCCCTCTGCTTTGACTACTTCCCGTCCGGTATAATCGATCGGTTCATCGCTAAAAAATGTTCTCTCCATGACCGGCTGCGGCATCCGCTGCCGGTCATTTTTTTTAGCAAAATACATGATGACCCGAAGAGATGAACCGCGGTCGGTAGTATAGTAGACCGATTGGGAAAATAAATCATCAAAATAAAAATCCTGCCATTTCTTATTCAAGGTAGCGAATTCTGGCTCGCCACTATATGTTATTTCCTGATCTTTTGAGGTCCTGAATTTTCCCGAAAAAATATCTTGGCTGTCGAGATATTCTAGCAGTTTGAGAGTATCCTGATAACCGGGTAACGAAGCCAATAATTCTTCCTGATTCCTTTTAATATATCTTTCTATCCTTTGGGAAGTAACTTTGACCTGGCTATTGAGATGCCGCGCCAGACGCGATAGCACTTGTTTCAATAACTTTATCTTTTCTTCCAGCGGCAAATCCCGGCTTTCCTGTTCCGCTATTTTACCCCCAGCAATAATTGCTCTCATTTCTGCCTCGATCTCGCGCAAGCGATTAATTTCTTCTGGCGAAAAAGTTTCATACTCGCCCTCGCCAGCTTCAAATCTTGATTTGGCTTCTTGCTCCCGGCGCTGCATTTCCAATTGCTCTCGGATTTCCGCTTCCCTTTCTTCCTGTTTCAATCTTTTTTCCTCGACGTATCTCTCGCTCTGCTGCCGGATATCCCCTTTTAAAATTTCCTTGAAAGAAACTTTATTGCCCTTATCCTTACTTTGATATTCCGGTCTGTCGGGATGCGCCAGGCAATCGATCAATTTTTCGACATACTGCTTTTTTATATCATAATAACCACTAATTATCTGATTGATATCATCTTGATCCAAATCTTTAATTAATTCATAAATCATGATTCGGGAACGTCCGATGAATTTCATGGTATATTTATCTTTTTCCGGCCGGCTGCTGATAAACTTATAAACGGCATAAAAAAAATATTCTTCATCGCGATCTAATAACCCTAGAAACAACTCTCTGCCTGTTTTTTTAACTTCTTTCTTAAAATTTTTAAGCCTGGCCTTTCCTGAAATAGAAATTTCTTGCCCATCGGATATTAATTCCGTCAAACCTACTACATTATCTTTATTCTTGGCCGAATCGTGGATGCCCAAATCATTTTTAATTAAATTGTCTATATCATTCTTGAGCCATCCGGGATTGATATTGATTTTTTCCCGGCCTGTTTCCGACAATACCTCTTTCAACTGTAGTCTGGTTTCGCCGCCTAAATTGCTGGCTAGCAGCAGGTGCATCATCCGGCCGGTCCGGCCGTTGCCGTCCAAATAGGGATGGATGGCATTGAGCGCGGCGGCGGCCATCAAGCCGATATCCTCTAAGGAGTCGTCATTCCGATCCATCTCTTGGGCAGCCGACAAAGTCTGGCGCAACAGTTCCGGTTTGTCTTCTTGCCGCGGCGGCGTATAGCTTTCCGGCAGCAGCGTTGCTCTCAGCTCAACCGTATGACCGTCCATCGCCCAATCCTGCCGTTCTTTATGCCTTAAAATACCGTTGATGCCGTTGAGCAGCTCCATGAATTCTTCAGGTTTTAAATTTTCAATAAATTCTCTTTTGTTTTCTTCGCTGGAAAATATTTCTTCAAATTTCCGGCCGCGAAAGGCCTCAATATTCTTGACCAGGCTTAAAAAACGCCATGCCGCGTCAGCGCGTTTTTCCCGATTTTCACTGCCAGCACTAGTGTTTGGCTCTGGATTTAATATTTTTTTCATACTAATAGACGTATTTGATGAATTATTTCTTGACCACCAAGGCTAACCCGTATTTAACGTAAACTTCAATAAATTTAAAGCCGAGTTTTTGGAGCTCTTGTTCCCATCTATGAAGCGGTACGGCAAATTGTCCATTTGAAAGCAACCTCTCTTTCGTCTCATAATCCTCTTTATCGAATACATGGATCGCCAGCCCGCCTTCTTTGAGTGCATCGACTGAGTTTTTTATTAAATCCCATTGTTTTTCCGTCTCAATAAACTTCAGTAAGACATGAGCGAAGGTTATATTATAAGGCGGATTAGGGATTGGGAGCGTGCAATCATGCTGGAAAACATTTTCCTCTCCGGCCAAATGTTCAATCGAAATATCGAAAGTCGTCAGCTCAACCGGCTTGCGCAGTAATTCTTCAAACATCTGATTATGATGCTTGATGAATCTCTTATCGCCGCAGCCTAAAATGGCAACTCTTGCAGTCGCATCATTTGTCGCTAGGGAGACATGCTTAAAAATTTCTTCCAATTCTCGTTTCTTCTCTTCACTTCGCTTAATGATTTCTTCATCGGATAAATTCACATACCCCTGATGATAAGTTGAGAGCGGCATATTGTTAAAAAATTATCGGGGTGACAGGATTTGAACCTGCGACCTTCTGGTCCCAAACCAGACGCGCTAGCCAACTGCGCTACACCCCGAAAAAAAATTACGAATTAAGAACTACTAATTACGCCCAAAAAACATCATCGTAATTCATAATTCTTAATTCGTAATTTACTTTTGATTTACAATACAGGATGCCGAGGGCGAGGATCGAACTCGCGACACATAGATTTTCAGTCTACTGCTCTACCACTGAGCTACCTCGGCATTTTATATTTTAAATTTTAATTTACTACGCTGTCCGCCTTCGCTCCTTGCGGAGCTTCGGCGAGACGATGTGCGCATAGGAGGATTCGAACCTCCGACCCCGTCATTATCAGTGACGTGCTCTAACCAACTGAGCTATATGCGCAAAAAATATCTACAAAATTTACTTAAACAATATAACAAAAAAATCTTAATTTGGCAAGATGGACAAACAAAAACCCCGCCGGAGCGGCGGGGCCTTTAACAATCAAATAGCGGTAAAAAATCAGCGAGTCCTGGCATCCTGTGCCTATCAGTCAACGCAAGTTCACGAACTTGCAATCAGATTATTCAGTAGCTGTATTTCAACAATGCTCACTAACATAACGATTTAAATTTCTAGAAAATTTCAATTGACTGAAAGGCACAGGAGCGACCAATGATTTCTGATCGTGAGACCAGAAATCTTTGCTCCTTAGAAAGGAGGTGATCCATCCACAGCTTCCGCTACGGATGCCTTGTTACGACTTCACCCCTGTCATTGATCCTACCTTCGTCCGCGTCTAGCGCAGCCTTCGGGTATTACCAACTCCCTTGGTGTGACGGGCGGTGTGTACAAGGCCCGAGAACGTATTCACCGTGACATGCTGATTCACGGTTACTAGCGATTCCAGCTTCATGAGGTCGGATTTCAGACCTCAATCCGAACTGAGACCGGTTTTCTGGGATTAGCTCCATCTTGCGATTTAGCAACCCTTTGTACCGGCCATTGTAGCACGTGTGTGGCCCAAGGCGTAAGAGCCATGCTGATTTGACGTCATCCTCGCCTTCCTCCCAGTTAAGCTGGGCAGTTTCTTGTGAATATTTAACACAAGATGAGGGTTGCGCTCGTTAAAGGACTTAACCCGACATCTCACGACACGAGCTGACGACAACCATGCAGCACCTGTGCAGCACTCTCGAAGAAGTCCGGGTTTCCCCGGATTTGCAGCTGCATTTCAAGCCTTGGTAAGGTTTTTCGCTTATCGTCGAATTAAACCACATGCTCCACCGCTTGTGCGGGCCCCCGTCAATTCCTTTGAGTTTTAGCCTTGCGGCCGTACTTCCCAGGCGGGATATTTAATGCGTTAGCTATTTTAACCGCCACTGACAGGGTCGATACTGCCAATGACTAATATCCATCGTTTACGGCGTGGACTACTGGGGTATCTAATCCCATTCGCTCCCCACGCTTTCGTGCAACAACGTCAGTTGCGTCCCAGTCAGCCGCTTTCGCCTCTGGTGTTCTTGCCGATATTAACACATTTTACCGTTACACCGGCAATTCCGCTGACCTCTTCCGCACTCTAGCCTTCCAGTTTCCACGGCAGTTCCTCAGTTGAGCTGGAGAATTTGACCGTAGACTTAAAAAGCCGTCTGCGCACGCTTTACGCCCAATCAATCCGGATAACGCTCGAGGTCTCTGTATTACCGCTGCTGCTGGCACAGAGTTAGCAACCTCTTATTCTTCAGGTACCGTCAGATTTCTTCCCTGAAAAAAGACCTTTACATCCCGAAGGACTTCTTCAGTCACGCGGCGTCGCTCCTTCAGACTTTCGTCCATTGAGGAATATTCTTGACTGCAGCCACCCGTAGGTGTCTGGGCAGTATCTCAGTCCCAGTGAGGCGGGTCGTGCTCTCACACCCGCTACCCGTCAGAGCCTTGGTGGGCTTTTACTCCGCCAACTAGCTGATAGGCCATAGGCCCCTTCCAAAGCGATAAATCTTTCTTCCCGCGCCATATGACGCGGGAACACATCCGGTATTATCCCAACTTTCGCTGGGTTATTCCGAACTTTGGAGTAGGTTACCAATGTGTTACGCTCCCGTTTGCCGTGGGTCTGAACCCACTCGACTTGCATGCCTTAGACACGCCGCCAGCGTTCATCCTGAGCCAGGATCAAACTCTTATTAAAAGATAAATGAATAAATTCATTTAACTGGATGCAACTAGATTACGGCCAGTTGCCAACCGTTGTTATTCCCGCAAAGCGGGAAACAGATTGATTGATATTTTATAACTCAAAAAATCATTTTGAGGGCTTGGTATCATTTATACCACTTTTCAGTTGTCAAATTGCTTTTCTTAACCTTTTATATAATTTTACCAGGCACCCTTTCCTTTTGGTTGTAAGTAAAGTACTAGGGCTGTGGGGAAAAATTGGATTAAGAAAAAACAGAGGGATCCGATTGGGCGAACCTCCGCCAGGGCGGTGATTCTGTCAGATGCCACTGTTTTCTCTTAAAATACCTTGGTTTTAGTGTTTTTAGGAGAATTTTTTGTGCTTTATTGTTTGCTCTATAATTTTATACCATTTTAAAGATTATGTCAAGGGAATTTAACAAAAAATCAATAAAATAAAAAATCAATAAAATAATATAAAAAATAGGCTAAAATTAGATAACATTATTAATTAAAACAATTCATCATTATTTTAATAAATAAGAAATAAACAATAAATTAACAGGATTTGCACCTGGCGGATAATTTCAAAAAATTACTGCCCCAGGCTCTCGGCAAATCCAGCCAACTCCCGTTCGACTTCAGTTAAATTCTCTTGCGCTTGCCTGCGCCTTTCGACTAATAAATTTAATTGGTCAGTCAGCTCACTGGCTTTGTCCGGTTCGATTTCCTTCATTGCTTCCAATTTTTGCCGCACATTATCAAGATTAACCGTGTCTGGCTTAAATACTCCGGCTGATGTTTCATCGAATCTTGAGCCCTTGAGATAATCCGGCCCTTCTTGTTTGACCAAATACATTTTTTGCATAAATTTTTTTTGTTAATCGTTATTTATTTAAACTTTAAAATAGCAATTATCCGTACCTCTTTAAAAACTCCTCACTGCTCATGGTCATTCCTCCGGCATCGCGGCCGGCGTTGTCGATATAAGTATCCTCGGATAGCTGAAAACCCCATTTTTTAAACCTGCTTCCCAGCCGGCGCACCAGCCAAGAATATCCACTGACTTCTTTGATCTGCGAATTTTCTTTTAAAAAGTCTGCCAAGATAGGAAAATCTTCATTCTTAATCCTATTAAGCATTTCCAAACTGCCCTTTTCATTGGGATTGAAATGCAGCTTGACTTCAGTATTTAAGATTTCCATGGTCAAACCGCTAGTGCCAATGGGAATATATTCATCCGCTTTGCGCCGCATTTCCATTAAAGGTTCGACAATACTAAAGATTGCTTCGATGAATTTTTGCTTATCTTCTATAGTTAGGCAATTTTCCAAGGATTTTATGATCTTCTGCCTCTCGCCCCTATCCAAGGTAGTTATGCCTTTCAAATAAAGCTCAAGGCTTTCCTGCAAATTTTTTATCCTCGCCTCATTACTGGGATGCTGATCATAAATCCGGTCAAACGCTTCGAGCGCTAGTAATTTTGTATTCAGAATTTTGAACCTTTCCTGATCACTCTGCGCAGCCATAAGCCATTCTTCCACTTCATGCCGATGAATCTGCAATTTTTCATCTTCGCTTAATTCATGTCCTAAATCTGCCTCCAATTCGGCCACTTTATCCAGATAGATCTGCTCACGAATTTGACGCTCTTGATGCAAATCTTTGCGCTGTTTGTTCTTCGCAGAAAGCTCGGTTAATTCCGTTTCGATTTCACTGACTCGGTCGGCAAAGCTAACTGTTTTCTCCCCGACAGCAGCTTCCTGCTCCTGTGGCGCTTTATCTTTTGTAGTTTCTTCAGGCATACTGATAATTTATTCCTTTACTTTTTTAGAATGTTTTACGCGCCATTCCTCTACCTTGCCATGATGTCCGGATAAAAGTATTTTGGGAACACACAGCTTTTTGCCTTCCTTGGTTATAAAAACTTCCGGGCGGGTATATTGAGGATGCTCCAAATAGCCTTCTTCACGGTGCGAATCATGGCGCACTGATTCCTGCTTGCCCACGAATCCAGGCAGCTGGCGAGAAACCGCTTCAATAATCACGGCCGCGGCCAGCTCGCCGCCGGCCAGCACGTAATCGCCGATAGAGATCTTTTCATCCACCAATTTTTCCACGCGGGCATCGGCGCCTTCATAGCGCGGGCAGACGAAAATCAGCCGGTCATATTTAGATAATCTTACGGCATCCCTCTGCGTAAACCGTTTGCCATTAGCCGCTGTAAGAATTATCCTTATTTTTTTTCCGCCTTTTGTAGAGACACGCCGCGGCGCGTCTCTACAAGTCAAAAATTTTAATGCTTTATAAATCGGCTCTAGCCTATAGACCAATCCCGCACCGCCGCCATAAGGCCTGTCGTCCACCGTCTGATGCCGGTCCGTGGTCCACTGCCGCAGATTATGCGTCTTGATTTTTAGCAGCTTATTCTCCCGCGCGCGCTTAAACAGACTCTCCTGGAAATAAGAATCTAAAATATTAGGAAAGATGGTAATGATATCGAATTGCTTCATAATTATAAAATAATAATGCTAATATGCGAATTCATGCGAATGATGATAGCGATACTAATCTACGAATGCATCCGAATGATGCGAATGGCTACGAATAATCAAATAATTAATGACCCAATGACCAATTCCCAATGACCAATGAAATCCCAATTTCCCAATGACCAAAATTAATTATTATTTGGGATTTGGGGCTTAATTGGTTATTGGACATTGGGATTTGGGATTTAGTTTAGTAATTCGCATTATTATTTTCATTCGCATGTATCTGTAAATTAGCATTACTATGTGTTATAGTAATTATATTAGCATAATCTCTATTAGTCAAAAAACATCCCTCGCCAAGGCGGGGGATATTTTTATTTGAGATAACTATGGGTCTTAGATGGTTAAATCATCAACGACATCGGTATCGACCGGGCGGCTTCTAAGAGGACCTCTGGAACCTTCCGGTTCATTGATCTTTAAGTTGACCCGGGCATTGTTCTTGGCGCCGACGATCTTGGCTAAAGTTCTGATGGCTTTAGCGGTCTGACCTTGGCGGCCAATAACATAGCCGATATCAGCCACATTCACGTTGAGGGTAAGTAATACGCCTCTTTCATCGACAGTCCTGTCGACTCTGACATCATCAGGCACGGAAACAATCGCCTTGACGATGCCTTCCACGAACATTTGGTCTTTCTCTGCCATATTGCTTTTTTTCATTATTTTTTAAAAAGCGTTTCATCATTCCAAGCTGCTGACCTAGAGCAACTTTGATGAATTCCTTTATCATCAAAGCCTTTGCAGGCTAGATTTTATATATCCATTATAGCAAAAAAAATAAAAATTGTCAAGAGTTAAATTAATAATATCGCAATATCCTAATATCGCGGGATTATTCACTAATTTTCTCTTCCGCCGGTGCTTGTTGCGTCGCGGCTGCTTCAGCCGGAGCGGCAGCGGCTGCTTCCGTCGCTTTTGTTTCCCTAGCCGCCTTGTTTGCTGCTTCCGCTTCCGCCACAGCCTTAATTTTGGCTTCAGCTTCCTTTACTGCTAAAGCTTCCGCTTCGGCGGCTACCTTGGCATTAGCGGCGATTTGAGCGGTTTTCTTCTTGCCCGGTTTGGTTTTGCCGGCGCGCACCTTCTCTGCCTTAATGACCCCTTTATTCACCAATAGATTGTGAACGCTGGGCGTAGGCTGGGCGCCTTTGCCGATCCAGGAAGTAATCGCTTCCGTATTGAGAACCGCTTCTTTGGTATGAGGATTATAAGTGCCAAGCTTCTCCACATAATCGCCCCAGGGATCCTTGGTTTTATCGGTAACGATAATGGAATAGAAGGGCATTTTCTTTTTTCCTTTGCGGGAAAATCTGATTGATAACATAAAAAATTTAAATATTAAATGTCAAAATGTAAAATCAAAATGCGATTATCACGATCCGATCTGACCCGGAGGTGTTAATCATTGAGCACTTATGGTGTGATTAGCTTATTATATTTCGACAAAAAAGTCAAGACATCTATGTCACTTCCTTGGTTATTTTTTCCGCTTCAGACAATTTCAGGGACAGCAATCTGGACACGCCGTCGCCCTGCATGGTCACGCCGTAAAGCACGTCGCCGCGCGCCATGATGGCGCGGTTATGAGTGATGATGATGAATTGCGTCTTATGAGAGAGTTCACTGACGATTTCTCCGAGCCGGAATGAATTATTCTCATCAAGCGCCGCGTCTACTTCATCAAAAAGAATAAACGGCGAAGGATTATTATAGATGATGGCGCAGATCAGCGCCAAGGCCGTCATGGTCTTTTCGCCGCCGGAAAGCATGGAAATATTTTTTATTTTTTTGCCGGGCGGACAAGCCTCAATCTCAATTCCCATATTGACTAGATATGATTGGTCTTCGACCTGAATGACTTTTTTCTCTTGGCCGGCGGACTGCCTGGTGATCGAGCCTGCCGCTGCTGTTTCTCCTTCACCCATTTCAGCCGGCGCTGACAGATCAGTCCGCGCCAATTCTTCCCGCGCCACTTCCGCCTCGGTCACTTCCTTTTGCGCCAAGACGAGTTTGGCGCTGCCGCCATCGAACAGCTGTTTGAAATAGCGGTAAAAATCCTTATTGATCTTTTTGAATTCTTCCTCAAATTGATCCTTAATGATCTTATCAAGTTCCACGACGATTTTTTCCAAATCTTTGATCGCCCGTTCCAAATCGTTGCTTTGGCTGGTCAGGAAATCAGAGCGTGTTTTTACTTCTTCATACTCTTTTTCAATTTCCGGATCAAGGCCGCCGATCAAATCAAGCTGCCGTCTCAACTTTTCAATCTTTTCCTTAGCTTCCTCCGGATTTATTTCTTCCTGATCCTTGGCAATCTTCGGACTGTAATCCTCGCCCAAATCGGCCTTCATGGCCGCATAGACATCATCTTTCTTGGTCTCAATCTTGGCCAGTTCGACTTTCACCTCATTGAGCGAAAATACCACCTGATTAAGCTCGTTCTGGGCATTATGCATTTCCTGCTGCCGCGAGAATACCTCGCGCTTCTTTTCTTCTTCCCGCTGATTGAACTCGCCGATCTGCGCCTTGCTGTCGGAAAGCCATTTCTCTTCCCCGCTCAAACGCTCTTCCAGCTGCACTTTATCCTGTTTAAGTTTGTTAAAATACTCGCTCTGTTCTTCGGGTGTCAGCTGGCTTTCTTTGATTTCCGCCATTACTTTGCTTTTTTCTTGCTTGAGCTCCACTAGCTCACGGCCGATCTCACTGATCTTATTCTCTTCGATCTGCCGCCGGACTTTCAAATCATTGAGCTGCGACAGCAGATTTTCCTTCTCCCGCTGCTGTTCTTCCAGCTTGGCCTTGAGGCCGGCGATCTCCCTGATTTTTTCTTCCGGAAAAAAGCGTCCTTCAATCGCGGCCCAGGACAAAGCTTCGGGCCGGCGATAGCCGCCTCTCATGGCGCCCGTCTTTTCCAGCAAATCGCCGCCCAAAGTGGCCATCCTTTCCCGGCCGATGCCCAGGGCTCTGGCCGCTTCGATATTTTTTATGACGATCGTGCTGCCGAAAACCAAGGAAAATACATCTTGGAATTTTTTGTCATAATTGAGCAGGTTCTTGGCGAGGCCGGCGACGCCTTCATGATCGAGCAGCTTCCGGGTTTCAGCGCCGATATCATGCTCTTTAATTTTGTTTAAAGGAAAAAAGGTTACGGTGCCGGCGCGATTCTGCTTGAGCCAGTCGATACAAGCGGCAGCCGTTTCATCGCTATCCACGACCACGGCATTGATGCGGCTGCCGGCCGCGGCCACCAAGGCCGCTTCATATTCGGATTTTTTCGGCCTGCCGATTTCCGCTACCGAGCCGAGCAGACCCCTGATCTTCTCCCGCTGGCCCAGAATCGCCCGCACCGCTTGCTGGCTGTCGCTCACGCGCCCGCCGGATTTAAGCTGATAGAATTCTTCCTGCATGATCGACAAATTATTCTGCCAAACTGACAATTCATCATTAATGAGCTTGAGTGCTGATTCCTTCTCTGTCAACATTTTTTGGCCGGCGGCCGACTGCTTCCGGCTGCTCTTGAGTTCCGCTTCCAGCTCAGCGGCTTTCCGGCCGAGTTCCTCATTCTTATTCTCCAGCCAGGCCAAATTCTGTTTGCCGGCCCGGTTGTATTCCAATTCCAATTTGCCCTTAATGACTACGAGTTCCTGCAATAAATTATTCTTTCTCGTCATAATCTCGTCGTATTCCTGCTGCAGTCTGTCAAATTCTTCACTGCGGCTGTTTTCCCGGCTTAAATCGTCAAGCAGCTGCTGCAGCTCGATGATTTTATTATCAAGCCTGACCCGCTGCTTTTCCCAAGTATTAAAGGACATGGCGTATTGCTCATATGCGGCGCTTAAATCGCGCCAGAGTCGGCCGTAATATTTCAGCTGCTGCTGGCGCAGCTCCGCCTCCAGCTGCTGGCGCTGGCGCAATTTATTCACTTGGCGGGTCAAAGATTTCAAATGCGGCTCCAATTCATTGATCAGCACCTTGGCCTGCTCCAGATTTTCCCGGGAACGTTTCAGTTTGCCGACCGAACGGTCGCGCTTCAGCTGGAATTGCTTGATGCCGGTGGCCTCATCGAAAAATTCCTTCCTTTCCAAGGAGGAATAATTGACAATCCGATCGATCATGCCCTGGCCGATAATGCTGTAAGTGTTCTGGCCGAAATTCGCCTTGGCCAGGAGCATTAAAATGTCGAATAATCTGACTTCGCTTTTATTGAGCAGATACTCCGACGCGCCGTCGCGGTAAATCCGCCGGGTAATGACGATTTCCGAATAATCAATCGGGGCCGAATGATCCTCGTTATTGAGATGCAGAGAAACTTCAGCCAGCCCCATTTGGGATTTTTTGGCCGAGCCGGAAAAAATGACATCAGTTGATTTCTTGCCGCGCAAAAGCTTGAGGCTTTGTTCGCCCAGCACCCAGCGCACGGCATCCACGATGTTTGATTTGCCGGAGCCATTGGGGCCGATAATCGCCGTCGTGCCGCAAATTCCCCGGGACAGCTGCTGGGGATTGGAAACATTGGGAGCGATTTCACAGCCCTTGCCGGGCGGCGGCATTTCAATAATCGTCTTAGTGGCGAAAGACTTAAATCCCTGCAGTTCGATTCTTTGTAAATACATAAAAGAGTAAAATTCTAAATCCTAAATCCTAAATTCTAAATGAATACTAATAATTTTAGAATTTAGAGTTTAGAGTTTAGGATTTGAAATTTTGGATTTAGAGTTTAATCATTCTATATTTTACCATAATCCGATTTTTTAGCCAAACATAAAAGGAGTTCCCGCTGGGAACTCCTGTAATTTGTTTTCAGCTCACTCATTCGGCAAGATGAAAAAGTCCAATTCTCGCCGCGGCAGACAGACAGTACAAACGCATTTATGGTCCCGGGCGTCTCCGGGATCGATAAAAGCGTAATTCTGCGCTTCCTGATAGATTGTGTCCGAAGTCAGGCCGGCCACGATAAAATCCAAACGCTGATGCTGGTGGAACAATTCTTTGAAAGCATTATCCCTCTGGATTTCGGAAAAATTGGCTTGTTCCGGACCAATTCCATGCTGGACATAGAAGCGGTGGCTGCAGATTTCAACTATCGGCTTGTCATGGTCGATTGGATGCCAATTTGCCGGTCGATGTTCTTCATTCTTTCCTTTGTCTTCCGGCATCAGATAGTAATAAACCTGCATATCCGAGAGTTCCGGACGGCCGATATCCTGCGGCTGGAAATAGCCGCAGCAAATCACTTCAGTCACGCCTCGGTCCTGGAACTGCTTGGCGAGCCGGGCCCAATAATTTGCGTCCAGATCGGATACTTCAGCCGTATCGGAAACGATGCCGATAGTTACCGGCGTGGCTTTGGCCTCGGCTTTGCTCAACCGGGCAAAAATGACTTGATTGCGCGTCGTGTCGATCACCGCGAATTCCACGGTGGAATTCCAAGACCGCTCCACGGCGCCGGGATTGACCCAGGTGACATTATTGGTGCGGTAGAGGAACTGATGGTGGCTATGCCCGGTAATGGCCAGGTAGACGCCGTCTTTGACTTGATTGACCTGGGTGAAAAAATCTTTGACTTTTTCCGGCCGATTAAAAGCGTCAAAGCTGCGCTCATGCCCGCAATAAGCAACGAGATCGCCAATGCGGACCAAACGAGCGAAAATCCTCTGCAGTTCGCAGAATTCCTCCAATTCACTGATCTTGGCCGCGGCGGCCGGATCATTGAATTTACCGGCGGATTTTGGCGGATCCTGGGCGTAAGCCGGACGGACAAAACGCCAATTCTGCGGCGAAACCGCGAAATGCGGAGAAAAAGCCTGGTCTTTTGTCAGCACACAGACCACCGGCAAACCGCCGAAGAGCTCCGGATCAACATGAGCCGGAATAATATCGCCGGCATGGACCACCACTTCGACTTTGCGCTTTTTGAATTCTTCCTCGACTATTTCTCGAATTACCTCACGGCTGATCTCATGAGTATCCGAGATGCATCCAATAATCATAAAAACACTCCTTTCTATCACTTGCTACTGCCTGTTTTTTCACTCAACCGCTTGACCAAGACACTTCAAGGTACTGTTTAGAAACTACGCCTCTTTAAATCGCTTGTCAATATACGTTTTTTAATATAAAACTGCCTGTATATTTAACAAATAATCATTTAACAACCGGCAGAATTTAAGTTATAATTAATTGAGACAATTAATAATTATTTATGCCCACTAAAAAGCAAAAACTTGTCATCATTGACAGCAATGCTCTGATCCACCGCGCCTTCCATGCGCTGCCGCCGACACTTTCGGATTCGCAGGGCCGGCCTACCAATGCCGTCTATGGCTTTACCATGATCCTCTTGAAAACCCTTAAAGATCTTAAGCCTGATTATCTGGCTGCGGCTTTTGATCTCAAAGGCAAGACTTTCCGCCATGAAGCGTACGCGGGCTATAAAGCCACCCGCGTCAAGGCGCCGGATGAATTATACGAGCAGATTCCCATCGTCAAGGAAGTGCTGCGGGCTTTTAATATTCCCATCTATGAAAAGCCGGGCTTCGAGGCTGACGATATCATCGGCACGATCGCTCATCTTAAAGGAGTCAATCGGCCCGACATTGAGACTATCATTGTGACCGGAGACCAGGATGTGCTGCAGCTCGTGGATTTCCATACCAAAGCGCTGTCGCCGCATAAGGGGCTGTCCGAAACTATCCTTTACAATGAATCCGAGGTTAAGGAAAAATTCGGCGGGCTTGTTCCCAAACAGCTGATCGATTACAAGGCTTTGCGCGGCGATGCTTCCGATAATATTCCCGGCGTCAAAGGCATTGGCGAAAAAGGCGCCATCGAACTGCTCAATAATTTCGGGACTTTGGAAAATATTTATAAAAATCTGAATTCCGGCAAAATCAAGGACCGGACGCGCGAGCTGCTGCGCGAGCATCAGGCCGACGCGCTCATGTCGAAAAAATTGGCTACCATCATCACCGACGTGCCGATTGATTTTAAGCTGGAGGACAGCCGATTTTCCGGCTATGATCAGAATGCGGTCATTGATGTTTTCCAAAAGCTTAATTTCAAAAGCTTGCTGCGGCAGCTGTCCGGCTTGGCGCAGACGGGTCTACAGATTAAGGGGGCGCAGGGAGGATTATTCGATCAAGCGCCAAACCAGAAAAACATTAAAACATTAAAACAAAAAAAAGAAAATAAAGAAAAAGACCATTCAGCTGCCAGGCCATTTAACCAGCGAATCGGCAAACAGGATTACCGCTTAATTGATAATCAAGCAGAAGTAAAAAAATTTATTTCCGAACTTAAAAAGCAAACCGAATTCTGCCTGGATACGGAAACCACCTCCCTTCATCCGCTCCAGGCCAAACTTTTGGGCATCAGCTTTTGCTGGCAGGCGGGAGAGGCCTATTATCTGCCGCAGGCACGGATTCGGGGAATTAAAGATGAGTTGCGGAAGATTCTTAGTGATAAAAAAATCAAGAAGATCGGCCATAATCTGAAATACGATTTGGAAGTCTTGGAGACGTATTTTTCCTCCCCTTCCAAAGGGGAAGCCAGAAGAGGTTCTGAAAATTTCCAAACCACCCCTAACCGCTCTCCCGCCGATTGCGGGACAGGCTTTGAAAGGAGGGGAATTAACGGCATCTACTTCGACACTATGATCGCCTCTTATCTGCTCAATCCCGGCCACCGCCAGCACAATCTGGATATCTTGGCTTTTGTGGAGCTCGGCTATCAGACGCAGAATATCGAAGAGCTGATCGGCAAACCCGCCTCCGCTTCGCTACGGCGAGGCCAGGGGCAAGACCAAATTACGCTGGCCGATGTACCGATAGAAAAAGTCTGCTGGTATTCCTGCGAAGACGCTGATATTTCCTTCCGCCTCTATAAAAAATTCGATCAGGAACTAACCAAACAGGGCATGGAGGGACTATTTCATGATCTGGAAATGCCCCTGGTTGAGGTGCTCTCCGCCATGGAAATGGCGGGGGTAAAAATTAATAGCCGCTTCCTGAATAAATTGGGCGTGGAATTGGGAGAAAAGATCAAGACGATTGAAAAGAAAGTCTATAAACTAGCCGGAAAAAAATTTAATCTGGCTTCGCCCAAACAGCTCAAGGAGATCCTGTTTGAAAAAATGAAAATAGATTATTCCGGCCTAGCCAAGACCAAAACCGGCATTTCCACCGGAGCGAGCGAGCTGGAAAAGCTCTCCGCCTGGCTTAGGGAAAACAAAGAGCCGGTCGAAAAAAGAAAAGTAGTGGATTTGATCCTGGAATTCCGCGAGTTGTCTAAATTAAAAAATACTTATTTAGACGCCTTACCAAAACTGGTTTCCCAGGTGGATAAGCGGGTGCATACCAGCTTCAATCAAACGGTCACTTCCACCGGCCGGCTCTCTTCCTCCGATCCTAATCTGCAGAATATCCCTATCCGCACGGAAATAGGCGGCCAGATCAGAAACGCTTTTATCGCCGAAACCGAATTTAAAATCCTCAAAGCCGATTATTCGCAGATCGAATTGCGCATCATCGCTTCCTTGGCCAATGACGAGGCCATGCTGGAGATCTTCCGCACCGGCGGTGACATCCATACGCAGACGGCCGCAATCATTAACGGAGTCAAGCCGGAAGAAGTGACTAGACAGATGCGCCGCGGCGCCAAAGAAGTCAATTTCGGCGTGCTTTACGGCATGGGCGCCTGGGGACTGGCCAGCCGCACGGGAATTTCCAACACTGAAGCGCAGGAATTCATTAGTAAATATTTCCAGGCCTTTCGGGGCGTTAAAAAATTTATTGAAGAAACTGTTGAACTGGCCAAAGAGCGCGGCTATGTGGAAACGCTCTATGGCCGGCGCCGCTACCTGCCGGAAATCAATTCCGGCATCCAGCAGGTCCGCTCGGCCGCCGAACGCATGGCCATCAATATGCCCATACAAGGCACGGCCGCCGATCTGATCAAGCTGGCCATGATCGCCATTTACAAAGACCTGACCAAAGTTTCGCCGACCACCAGGATGCTGCTGCAAGTGCATGATGAATTGCTCTTTGAAGTGCCCAAGCGCGAAGTCAGGAAAGTTGCGCGCTTCGTCAGAGAAACCATGTGCACGGTCATGAAGCTGCGCGCACCCATCGAGGCCGCCGTCTCCGTCGGCGACAGCTGGGGCGAGACGAAGGAAATAAAATCATAACCGCTGGACAAATATAAGAAAGCAATAAAAAATAAAGCAAAGCCGAATCGGTGATAAGCAATTATTATTATATTATAAATCTCAAAAGACCAGTTTGAAGCGGTCTTTTTTAATATTGCTTAAAAAACAGAAATCAGCTAAGATATCGACATAAATTTCAATCAATCCCATGATCTTCTTCATCTGCGGCACGGACCAATACCGCGTTAATGAAAAACTCAACGAGCTTAAATCCGGCTTTATCAGCAAGAAAGACAAAGCCGGCTTAAACGTCATATTTTTAAACGGCGAAAATCTGGATTTGGACAGCTTCAAACAGGAGGCCCTGACGGCTCCTTTTTTAAGCGCTGCCAAGCTGATAATCGTCAAAAACCTTCTGGCCGCCGGCTTTAATCAGAGAAAACTTCAGGAAGAAGTCGCCGCTTTCCTGCAGGTAAGGGAAAAAAATCTTCAAAATAACCTGGTCTTCGCCGATGTTTTCGAAAACAGCAAAAAAATCCCCGCTAAAAATAATTTATATCTGCTGCTGGAGCGACAAAAGTTTTTCTGGATGCTTAATGAGCTTAAAGGCCGCGAGCTTGACGATTGGCTTAAAAAATATTTGGAAAAAAATAAAATTAAACTGGATCCTTTGGCGATGAAAGAATTGATCCTGCTGGTGGGCAATAATCTGGGACAAATCGTGCTCGAGCTCGAAAAATTAAGCCATTATCGCTTTGGGCAGCTGATAAAAAAATCCGACGTGATCGAATTGGTCAAAGCTAAATTCGATGAAAATATCTTCAATTTGACTGACGCCCTGGGAACGCGTGATCAAACAACCGCCTTGAAGCTGCTCCGGGATCAGCTGGAGGCGGGTAATGCGCCGCTAGCCATCTTGCCCATGATTGAGAGGCAATTCAAAATCCTATTGAGATTAAAAAGTATTTTAAAAAATCATCAAGGCTACCCCAACAGATCCGAACTGGCCAAAGAATTGGGGCTGCATGAATTCGTGGTGCAGAAAGCGCTCAAACAGGTGAAAAACTTTTCCGGCGAGCAGTTAAAGAAGATTTATTCAGATTTACTGGAGCTGGAAAAAAAATTCAAAACCGGCGCCAAAAATCCGGAATTATATTTCGATTTGTTTGTCATCAAAAACTGCTGATGGTCAGCTCCTTTTTCGCGCCAATTGCCCGCAAGCGCCGAGAATATCCCGCCCTGGCGATTCGCGGATGGTGGCTTCTATTCCCTGCTTGCCTAAAATCCTCTTAAACAGCTCCAGCTGCTTAAGCGGAGAAGCTTTGAACTTTCCAGTCGGGTTATAAGGGATTAAATTCACCATTACCAGTTTTTTCGGCAGCTGATCGATAAGCGCCGCCAGTTCCCGGGCGGTTTGTTCGCTATCGTTAATACCGCTGATCATCACATATTCTATCATTATTTTTCTGTTCGTAGTTTCTAAGTAATATTTTAAAGCCGACCAGATTTTTTCTATATCGTATTTTTTGTTAAGCGGCACCAATTCATCCCTTAAACGATCATTCGGCGCGTGCAATGACAAGGCCAGATTCACCTGCAGCGGGAATTTTGCCAGCTGTCTGATCCCTTCGGTTACGCCGATAGTTGAAATGGAAATTGAACGGGCGCCGATATTCAAACCCTCTTGGCTATTTAATAAGTTGATGGCGCCCAGTACATTGCCAGTATTTAAAAAGGGTTCGCCCATTCCCATAAAGACGACATTATCAACGCGGCTATTCTCCCGCTTTAATTTCCTGGCAAAAAAAACGACTTGTTCAACAATTTCCTCGGCGGTCAGATTCCTTTGATAGCCGCTGCCGCCCGTAGCGCAGAAAACACAGCCGATCGGACAGCCGATCTGCGAAGAGACGCAGACTGTCCGCCTGCCGTCCCTGTTTCTAATAAGAACGCATTCAGCTTTTTTCCCATCAAAAAATTCAATGGCCGCTTTTTCGGCATTAACCGATTCAAATATTACCGCTTTAATCTCCAGCGGGCATTGCTGCCGCAGGCTTTGACGCAAAGCAAGCGGCAAATTTATGGCTTCAGACCAATCATTTACCAGCTGCTTATAGATTACCTCATAAACCTGCTTCAAGCGGTATTTCGGCTGATCCTCCAGTAATTGACGGAGATTTGTTAAATTCATATTTTTAATAATTCGAAGATATTATTAATCCGGCCTTAAAACTCCCGCCTGATTCGGCGGGAGTAATTAGGCTATTGGCCCAGTAAATTGACTTTTTTCATCAATCTTGATTTCTTCTTGGCTCCGGAATTCTTCTTGATAATCTTTTTGCTTACTGCCCGATCAATGGCTTTAATCGCCTGTTTTACTTTAGCAAGGGCCGTTTTGTCTTTAAGACCAAATAATTCTTTTGATTCTTTGATAATTTCCTTTACTTTCCTTTTTACTTTGAAATTACTGATCGCTCTTTTATTATTCTGCTTGAGCGCTTTCATGGCTGATTTTTTAATCGGCATAAAAGAAGATTTAATAATTAATAGATAGATTATAACAAAAATATTTCATTTTGACAAGAGTCCCTTAATGATTTAAAATATATTCAAAAGTATTCACATAAATTAGATTAATTAATAAACAATCCAATATGTTTAAGGAAAATCAGCCTCTTTCGGCCAATGAAACCGATACGATTATCGGGCCGTCGGTCAAAGTCGAGGGTGACTTCATTACGGAAGGCAATATTATCGTCGAAGGGACTATCTGCGGCACGATTAAAACCGCCAAAAATCTCAAAATCGGCCCGCAATCAAAAATCTTTTCTAATATCTGGTCGGAAAACGCCTTAGTCGCCGGCGAGGTCCAAGGCAATATTAATTGCAATAATAAATTGGAGTTAATGGCGACGGCCAAGGTTTTCGGTGACCTTAAAGCAGCCGTTCTTATTATCGCCAGCGGCGCGGTCATCAACGGCAAGTGCCAAGCGGGGGACGGCAAGGCTAAAGCGGCTAAGCCTGAATTTTCCAAACAAGAAAAGATTGAATTAAAAGCGGCGGAAAATGAAGCCGCGGTAAACTTGAAGACTAAAAATAAAAAAATATAGTTCTTAATTCTTATTATTTGATTAAGCGCTAAGCGCGCTAAGCCCTGACTTCCTTAATTTTATTTTTTAAAAAAAGAGTTGCTAATCACCTATGTATTATTATTTATATGATAATTTCTTATCCGCCAAGAAGTATCAGTCGTCAATCAATAAAATTGAATCGCGTCTGACTGATTTGGGCATTAACGGCAAAATCAGCCACCTGTCTTTTCTTAAAAATATCAAGCAAATTTTAACCGAGGAAATAAAACACGGCATTAAGACGATTATCGTGGTGGGAAATGATAGAACGGTAAATCAAGTCATTAATCTTCTCCCTGATTTTAACGCTTTATTGGGGATTATACCGCTGGGACCGCATAATCAGATCGCTAAATTATTAAATATTCCCGAAGCTGAAGCCGCTTGCGATGTCCTGTCGGCTCGAATGAACACCCGGCTTAATCTCGGCCTGGTCAATAATAATTACTATTTTATCACCTCATTGGAATTATTGGGTAATAATCTAACCATTAATTGCGATAATAATTATTTGATCAATTTAGATGGAAAAAATAATTCACTGATTACCATTAATAATCTATTTTCTTTTACTAATAAATCATCAATTGAAGATACTTTAAGGTTGACGATTAAAACGCCTAAAAAATTATTTTTTTTAAAAAGCTATAATAATATCAGCCGTCTGCAAGCTAGAAAGATAAATTTATCCAGCAAAAAATCAATCCCTATTCTCATTACCGATGAAAAAAGAATTATTAAGACGCCAATTGAAGTCGTAATTTCTCCTAAAAAATTAAAAATTATAATCGGCAAAATTAAAAGAGAGAATAAATAAACCTACCCCGGATTTAATATCCGGGGTAGGTTTTTATCGGCTAATCGGTATTAATTATTTTACTGCCTGATCGGCATTAATTTTATTTACTGCCTGATCGGCATTAATTTTATTTACTGCCTGATCGGCATTATAAGATAAAGATAATTATTGTCTTTTTCTGATCGTAAAATGCAGGGGCTATTACTATCATTAATCTCCATGATGATTTTTTCTTCATTATTGTCAATACTTTGCAGGCCATCCAGTAAATACCGATAATTCAAAATAATTATGCCTCCCTCGCCGGAAACATTAGATTCTAATGTAGAAATATTTTCACCGGTCTGTGATGACGAGGAAGTGATGATTAATTCTTTATTATTATTGAAATCAACTTTAATATCATAAATTCCGCTTTTAGTGAATAAGCTGGAAGTCTTGACCGCTTTAATTAATTCATTGGTATTGATATTTATCTTGGTTTTAAAATTTTCTGGAATTATCTGCTGGTAATCCGGGTATTGCCCTTCAATTAAGCGGGAAATCAAATCCACGCCGTTATAAGTAAAGATTATTTGATTATCAATAAGATAAATTTCAATATTCTCTAAATTATCCAAAGCGGTATCATCCTTAAAAACTCCCAAAATCCTCGATACTTCCTGGAGGCATTTGACTGGAATAATAATCCTCTCGCCCCCCTCTATTTTTTTATTATTTTCAATTAGTTTTAATTTTTTTTCAGCCAAACGGTAGCTATCGGTGGCGGCTAAAATCAAATTATCATCGATAAAATTCATAAAGACTCCGGAAATCTCCGGCCTTATTTCTGAAGTGGCGGCAGAAAATATTACTTCTGAAACCGCCGCTTTAAAATCATTAGCCGATAAAATATAGGGTTTTATTTTATTGATTTTGGGAATTAAAGGATAATCAGCGGCATTTTGGCCTTTAATTTTAGTTTTTTGTTTATTGCAATTTATTTTTAATTCATCATTCTCTAATTCCAAGTCAACTCTTTCTTTCGGCAATAAAGCTATATAATTAGTTAATAATTTGCCGTCAACGGTAAATTGCCCGTCATTATCCACTTTACCCCTGATATTAGCGGTTATTCCTATTTCCAAATTAGTGGCTGAAAGAGTAAGGATTTTATTTTCAGCTTTAATTAAAATATTGGAAAGAATCGGCAGGTTGTTATTTTTTACGGCGATATGGGAGACGATATTTAAGCCTTGATTTAAATTTTCTTGAGTGCATGATAGTTTCATATTATGATTATTATTTAATTATATATATTTCATAATTATATTAATAAGTAAAGTGGAAAAGTTGAAAAGTTAATAAAGTTTAGTATTTATGATAATTTATTGAATATTAACTTGTGAATAATTTAAGAAAAACTTATTTTTAAAGTGTTGATGAAATAATTTAAATATATAAATTATTTTTATTTAATGATTTTTTATTAGTTATCTACAAATTAATATTTTTTTTTCAACAGTTTAAAACTCTATTATTAATATTTTTTACACAAATTATTAGATATAAATTTTTTGCTTTAAAGTGTTTACATCTTGGCGTAATTTATCATTAAATTTTATATGCCTAATAATCTTATCGCAGGCATGGATGACAGTGGTATGATCGCGGCCGCCAAGCTCTTGTCCAATAACCGGATAAGACAGTTTTATTTCTTCCCGCATTAAAAACATGATTATTTGGCGCGGTTCGGTGAGATTTTTCTTGCGGCAAGGCCCGATAATATCAGGAATGTCAATATCAAAATATTCCGAGACGATTTTAATGATATTTTTCGGCGTTAGGCAATTTTTCTGGGCATTAGCCACTAAAGTAGAGACTATTTGCTTAACGTCTTCCAGGGATAATTCACGATTTTGCAATTGGCTTATGGCGATAATTTTATTTAAGGCCCCTTCCAATTCACGGATATTATTCTGAATAACCGCAGCCAAATAATTGATAATTTCCGGTTTTAAATTGAAATTACGCTCTTTAGCCTTGGCTTCAATAATCGCGATTTTAGTTTCAATATCTGGGGATGAAATATCGGCGATCATGCCCCATTCAAATCGGGAAATTAACCGGTGTTCCAGCGCGGCTATGGCTTTGGGCGGCCGATCGGATGAAATCACCACTTGTTTTTCATGCTGGTGCAAATCATTAAAAGTGTGGAAAAAAGCTTCTTGGGTCCGTTCTTTGCCGGAGATGAATTGAATATCGTCGATCAGTAGGATATCCACTTGGCGATATTTATTTTCAAAGTCATTGGCTTTGCCATTTTGAATGGCATTAATATAGTCATTGGTAAATTTTTCGCAAGTTACGTATAAAATTTTTGCTCCCGGTTTTTCCGCCAGGATCTTATTACCGATAGCATGCATTAAATGGGTCTTACCCAGTCCGGATCCGCCATAGATGAATAATGGATTATAAGCTTTGCCCGGATTTTTTGATACCGCCAAAGCGGCCGCATGGGCCAATTCATTGTTCTTGCCGACGATAAAATTACTGAAAGTATATTTAGGGCTGATGCCGCCGGCGGAAATCGTCTGAATAATTGCTTCCGGCTCGCCGATTTTAGTGAAAACAACTTCTATTTTATTATCATCCGCTATCAGATTGCCAATAACCTCTTCTTTAGCCATAAGTTTGGCGGCCAGATTTTTTTGCTGCGTCGGCGATTCAATTTTATAGAAGATTTCTTTAATTGAAGGATTTTCCGTTACATTGCGGATGGCTTTCAGAATCGGCTGATGATATTTTTTTTCCAACCATTCCTTAGTAAAGACATTGGGCACGGAAATCGTTATCCTCCCTCCGTCGAAAGAGGAAATGCTGGTATTTTTAAACCAAGTAGTGAAGTTCGCTTTGGAAATAATCATTTCCAACTCCCCTAAAGTGGCTTGCCATAACTCTTGCGGAGACATAATTTTTATAATTTATGATTTTTTAAAGCTGTAGCCGATGACCAAAAAAATAAACCATTCACATTTTAACATAAGTTCTTGAAAATAAGAAATCAATGCAAATAAATTTTTGTTTACAAGATGTTAATAAGATGTTGATAAATATTTTTTTGTCTTGATATATCCTGTTCCAAAATTTCTAATGGATTTTAAATTAAGGCGCCTGGCCTTGGTTGTATGATAGAGGCGATGATAATTGACTTTATGATTTAAAAATGGTATTCTTTTTAATGTTAATTCTTAACTATTAAAGCCAAACTGATGTCTACTAAAAGAACTTATCAGCCCAAGAAAAAGAAACGGGCAAAGGTCCACGGTTTTAGGAAACGGTCTTTGACTCCGGCCGGCCGCCGCGTCTTAAAAAGGCGCCGCGCTAAGGGACGAAAACGCCTCACCGTGACTTCGCGTAAGAATAAATCCAAATAATAATATGCTGGCCGCGAAATACCGTTTGGCCAAAAAGAAAGATATCGGATATCTTTTTAAGCATGGCAAAAAGATATTTAGCCATTTTTTTATTATCAATTATTTGCCGAATTCTTTGAAAAATTGCCGGATTACCGTCGTAATTGCCAATAAGATAACAAAGAAAGCGACGGCAAGGAATCAAATCAAAAGAAAATTAAGGGAGATATTAAGATTAAATTTATCTAATTTTAGAGAAAATTACGATATTATTATTGTTTTAAGGAGTCCATTGAATGATTTTAAATATCAAGAAATTCAGGATTTATTACTGGCTGAATTCAAAAAAAATAATTTAATGAAATGAAGAGATTACCTTATTTTAGCAGATTTATTACCTTAAAAATGATCCGTGTCTATCAAAAAACACTTTCTTTTGATACCGGGCTGCCCAGCATATTTTTTCCTCAAGGTTATTGCAAGTTTCATCCTACCTGTTCCGAATATGCTTATCAAGCCATAGAAAAATATGGAATTATGAAAGGCGGCTTAATGGCTTTTAGCCGAGTAATGCGCTGCAACCCCCTGTCTAAAGGAGGATTTGATCCGGTGAAATAAAAGTCCGGTGAAATCGCCGTAATTCAGGGTTCATTAACTTATATTTAAAATTATTGCTTTATGATTCATTTATTCACAGTTTGCCTTTATCAGCCGCTGCTGAATCTATTGGTGTTTACTTATAATGTCATTCCTTATCATGATTTGGGAGTGGTGATTATCGTCCTGACCATCCTGATTAAATTGATTTTATATCCCTTTTCAATCAAGACAATCAAAGCGCAGCGGGCCATGCAGGAATTGCAGCCTAAGATAGAAGAAATCAAGAAGATTTATAAGGATCAGAAAGAAAAACAGGCCCAGGAAATGATGAAATTATACAAAGAACAGAAAATCAGCCCTTTTTCTTCCTGTCTGCCGCTCTTGATCCAACTGCCTTTTTTAATCGCCATCTATCAGGTTTTTAATACCGGACTACGAAATGGCAATTTGTCCTTGGTCTATTCCTTTATTTATAATCCCGGACATATCAACACCTTGGCTTTTGGTTTTTTGGATTTATCCAAGCCCCAATTCATTCTGGCGCTGCTGGCCGGAGCCGCGCAATACCTCCAGACCAAGATGCTGATCCAAAAACGCCCGGATCAGGCGTTAAGAAAAAGCGCAGACGGTAAAGACGAGGATATGATGGCGGTTATGAATAAGCAGATGACGATTATGATGCCGCTGATGACGGTCTTCATCGGCTGGAACCTGCCGAGCGGATTGGTTTTTTATTGGCTGGCTCTGACATTGATTACCGCTCTCCAGCAGCTGATCGCCTTTAAGACCGCGAAAAAGCTGCCGGTGGAAGTGCTTGATGGCGTACCGCCCAAGCCAAAGGAACTGCCTGAAGCGGATAAGACAGATGATCTTAACCAGACGCCAGCGCGATAAATCAGGGAAATCCGGAAAAATGCCGTTTAAAAAAGAAATTTTTTAGAGAAATTATGTGATTATTCTATGCTCATAACCGCTAAACAATTAATCGGCCTGAACGTCTTGACGCGCAGCGGGCGCCAGCTGGGTCATGTCAAGGATTTGGAAATTAACGCGGAGACCGGTCAGATTGAAAATTACCTGGTGGCCGGAAGCGGCTTGGCCGATAAATTTCTGGCGAGTGAATTGGTAATAGCCAAATCGCAAGTCATAGAGATTAACGTCAAGGCGGTGATAGTCGAAGATAACCTGACTGAAGGCGCAAAATTAGCCGAGGCTTCCGTTTAATTTAAAATTTCAGGGTAAATAAAAAAACTCGATTACTCGAGTTTTTTTTACAATGGTTATATTAATTTACTCAACCTTCAGCCGCAATGTTTCGGATTTACTGGTTGTATTTTTTTGAGTGATGATATTGCCGTAGATCAGGTAATCTCCGGCAGCCGGCTTCAGACGCCACAGCAGATTGATTTGATCGCTGTCCGGCTGGTCATAGCCGATAAATTGCGGCTGTCCGCCGCTCTCAACATAATAAAAATTGATTTTTTTTATCTGGCCGTAATTCGCCAGGTCAGCCGTCAGCTTGACCGGGAATGTTTTAACCAGGGAACCAGCAGCCGGCTCCAGCCAAGTCAGATTCGGCTCCTGATTCGTGCTGGCAGCGGTTTTGGCCGGCAGATTCAGATTGAAATCAATGGCTTGGGCCAGATTCTTATCAGCCTGATCGGTCAAAACGATCTTGAGCGTATGCCGGCCGTTGTCCAAACCGCCGACGTGCAGATCGACGGAAGAACCGGCGGCAGTTTGTCCTACTAGCTTATCATCCAGATAGAATTCTATTTTTTTTATTCCGGCATTCGCAGTCGCTTGGAAATCGACTTTAATGGTCTGGCTGGTGATAGTTTGGCCGGCCGTCGGCGCCAAAATATTTAGCAGCGGATCCGCTTCTGCCGGCTGCTGCTTATTATAACCAGCCAGAATATCCGCGGTTGACGACGGGATGATATTATTGCGACTGGCCCAATCCTGGACGCCGCTTTCCCAGTTGGCAAATTGCGGATCATTTTCCGGATGCTCCGGCGCCGGTCCGCGGGGATCATCTTTATTGACATAATAAAGAATGTCATGAAGCTCCGGCACAATAACTTCCCGGGTATTGGTTGAGGCGGTTTGATCATCCACCGGTTGGCCGGTTGTCTGATCAACTAAGATTTTTTTACCCAGCTCATCCTGCTTGCCGTCAAGCACGGCTTTGCCGGTGACAATCGGCTGCGGCTTAGTGAAATTTTCCACCGGGGTATTCTTTAAGGCCTCGGACATAAATTTATTCCAGATGGGAGCGGCGACAATGGAGCCGTCGGCCCCTTTTTTCATGGCCGCGTTATCGCTGTTGCCCGCCCAGACGCCGCAGACCAGCGAGGGCGTATAGCCCATGGCCCAGGCATCATGGTAATCATTGGTCGTGCCGGTCTTGGCGGCTACCGGCCGGTCCGGCAACGTCAATTTGCCATGGGCGCCGAAGATGTAAGCGCGGTTGCTGTCATCGGAGAGGATGTCGGTGGTCAGCCGGGTGATTTCCGGATCAATGACTTGCTCGGATTCATCTTGGTATTCATAGAGAACCTTGCCGTTCTTATCTTCGACCTTCAGGAGCGGCGCTAGATCATGTTTGACGCCTTCCTGGGCCAGCGCGGCATAGGCACCGGTATGTTCCAGCAGCTTGACTTCAGCGCCGCCCAGGACGATCGAGAGGCCGAAGCGGCTTCGGTCTTGGAAAGTCGTATAGCCGAGCTTGTCGGCCAGATTCAAAATATTGTCCAGGCCGGTCAGATAAGTGGCTTTGACGGCCGGGATATTGAGTGATCCGCCCAAGGCTTTACGGAAAGTAACCAGGCCGCGTTCTTTGCTGTCATAATCGTGAGGAATATAATCCTGGCTGCCGCCGGCATTGAAATTAGTAACCGTATCATAAACTATGGTATCCGGCGTGTAGCCTTTAATGAAGGCCGCGGTGTAGACAAAGGGCTTGAATGACGATCCCGGCTGGCGCGGGCTTAAGGCGACATTAACCTGGCCGTCGATTTTTTCGTCGAAGTAGTTAGCCGAGCCGACTATGGCCAGAATCTGCCCGGTTTTAGGATCCAGGGCGACTAAGGCGGCATTGCCGAATTGGTATTTTTTGCCATTAAGATCGACTCCATATTTGACGGCGGCTTCGGCTAATTTCTGTTTGTCCAGATCAAGGGTGGTATAGACTTTTAAGCCTTCCTGATTGATGAAATCATCCCCGTATTTATCCGAAAGCAATTCTTTGACGTACATGACGAAATGCGGCGCGATGATGGATTCGCTCGGCGGCCGGAAAATGATCTTGTCCTGTTTGGCCGCTTGGGACTGATCCTTGGTGATATAGCCAAGATCAGCCATCGAATCCAGAATATAGCGCTGGCGTTCCAGCAGCTTGTCTTTATGCGTGCCATAGGGCGAATAATAGGTGGGGAGCTGGGGGATCGCCGCCAGAATCGCGCTTTCCGCCAGCGTCAGATTTTTTGCCGATTTGCCGAAATACGATTGGGAAGCCGCTTCAATGCCGTAGATGACCGAGCCGTAGGGTATTTCATTGAAATACATGTTAAGGATCTGATCCTTGGTGAATTTTTTTTCCAGCTGATAGGAAAGCAGGAGTTCCTTGATTTTTCTGGTGTAAGTCTTCTCATTGGTCAAGAGGGCGTTTTTGACAAACTGCTGCGTCAGCGTGGAACCGCCGTATTTTTTCCCGGTTACTACATCAATAATAACGGAACGGATGATGCCGGTGATGCTGAAGCCTTGTTCTTTGTAGAAATTGCGGTCTTCGGCGGTCAGCACGGCTTCTTTGGCATAATCGGGAATATCGCTTAGCGGTATCAGGGTCCGTTCAATATTGCCATGAATGTCATAGAGCACCGTCTGGCCGGTCCGATCGTAGATTTTCGTGCTGACGGTAACCGAGCGGTTGATGACCCCGTCCGGCGTAGGCAAATCTTTGGAAATCCAGGCCAGCAGCCCGATAAACGTCAGGCCACAGAGCAAAGCGAGGGAAATAGCCAAAGGGACGAGCACGCCCAGTATTTTTCTGATGATTTTTTTTGATGGTTTTTTATTTTTCCGGCCACGCGTAAAATCCCCGCCCGAAGTAGTCGTGAATTTTATTTCTTTTACCGGCTTGGGATTGCGCCAATCCTGGTCTTCTATTTTTTGCCAATGGGGCAAAGCCATAAGATAATCATTTTAAATCGTAATATTTTTTGCAATAGGCGGAGCAAATGGCGATCGCCAAAGCGTCGGCGGCATCATCGGGCTGGGGTATTACTTTCAGCTGCAGGATTATTTTCACCATTTGCTGGATTTGTTTCTTATCCGCCTGGCCATAGCCGGTAATCGCCTGTTTGATTTGCAAGGGAGTGAATTCCAAAAGCGGCAGGTTGTTTTTTGCCAAAGTCAGCAACACCACTCCTCGGGCTTGGCCGACCATTAGCGCCGTCTTGACGTTATTGCAAAAAAATAATTGTTCCACGCCGGCAAAATCCGGCTGATATTTTTTAATGATTTTAATCAGTCCGGCTTCCAATTGCCTGATTCTTTCGGAGAGATCCAGGCCTTTAGCGGTTTTAATCGAGCCATAGGCGAGCATTTCCAGCTTGCCATTACTGTCTTTAATGACGCCATAGCCCGTATCGGCGAGGCCGGGATCAATGCCTAAAATGATTTGCGATTTATTATTTATCATATATTATCTAGTTACTTAGTTAATAGTTAATAGTTACTTAGTTATTAAATTTCAA
>Ga0209777_10001772_pt1 | contig 30059 bp, 67 predicted proteins | sample FrelakmetHBP12HB_FD_187147 | JGI IMG/M metagenome (GOLD analysis project Ga0209777, IMG submission 187147) | Freshwater lake sediment microbial communities from the University of Notre Dame, USA, for methane emissions studies -HBP12 HB (SPAdes)... | ecosystem: Environmental > Aquatic >... | reverse complement strand
TCAATCTTTTTTAAATCCACCTTAGAGATTTTCTTTCTAGGAAGAGAAATATTTATCTGTCTATTATTTTTATTTATGATTGGTTTCAAATTAATAACTTTCATTATAAGATTACATGTAATTTAGTATTTAAATATTCCTAAATTATTCTATTATACTTTCTCCATCAAACCAATTAGGTTCTGGAGTTTCTATCTCTGGCTTGAATCCATACTTATCACTAACATGTTTAAGAATCTTAGCTCCTAGCTTCTTATCAGCAGAGTTAAACTTATGATGTTCTATCTTCTTCATGCTTTCATCTCTTACTATTATCTCTATGATGACACCAGTTCTATTGTAGTTGATGTAACTCATTAGAATAACTTGCCACCTTTAACAAGATAGTATATCAATCCACCAACAGCAGCTAAAACTAGAACCCAACCTAACCAACCAAAGTTTCCAAACTTCTTGGGTTGTATGGCATCGGTTCTCATCTTTGAAGCAACTGCTCTTCTACCAGTAATCATTGTCTTTTCTCTTTCTGCTTCACTTAGATTATCCGAAGCTGAGAATGGTTTTATGCTCCATGCTGGAACTATTATTATTGGTTTTCTCTTATAGTAAAGTATATGGTCGGTTAAGGCCATCCTATCAATACCATCAATATTCATTGTTCCATCAATTATTGGAGCTTTGGTAAAGGTTATTGTTCTATTAGTATTTATCTTCATAACAATAATATAATCCCTAGACTTCTTTTTCCAACCCAATAATGTTTTCATGTAAGGTAATCTAAATATGCTCTTCTTATTCTTCTTCTCCTCGATGTTTTCCATCTGTTCAAGTTTATTAATAGCAATATCTATCTTTTGATTCAAGCTTAATTCTTTTTTATCTTCTTCCATTTTTCCTCCTATTGTTCTCCCTCTGGAGTTTTCTTTTTAAACCATGATTTATTCTTTGCTCCACCTCTCTTAGTTCTATCAGCTACTTCTCTCCTCGTAACTACTGCTAAGTCAATAAGCTTTGCATTCTTAGATAATGATGTTGATGTAACAATCTCTGCTTCTTCCTTGAATAGTTCTTTTAGGATATCATCTTCACATAACTTATCAGCCCATAGAGAACAATTCTTTAATGTTCTTAATGGTAAAGATACTAAACCTAATTCTTCTTCATTAAGGTTTCCTGTCTTGGTTGTATCATTACTCTCGGCAACCTTTGTAAGAAATATATGAACACCATGCTTTTCTTCAGGAACACTTCCTCCAAAATTCTTTAGAGCAGCTTCTAACTGCAATAATTCATTTGGTGTTAATTCTTTATCGTCGTCTTCTGCCATGTTATTCTCGTTTTATTAATTCAAGCAATTGTTCTAATATGTTTATTATTGCTTTTCCTGTAACTACTGCCCATAAAGCTATTATGAATCCTAATACTACTAATAGAGATATAAATATCTCAAATACTGTCATCATAGTTTTATTTTTCTAAATCCTTGTCTTTGTTTATATAAAGGTTTATATCCATATTTTCTTAAATCACTAATAATATAAGCTTCTATTTCTGGCTCACTAGACATTAGAGTTATCTTCTCCTTGAATCTCTTAATAGCTTCTTCTCTCCAATCACTTCTATCTTTTAAATCTGGAAACTCTTTTATTGCTCCTTCCTGAGATAATTTTAATCCATCAATACTAGCCATCTGGTTTCCATAAGCCGTATTACCGAAGGTAATATTATTTCCATTTATCCTTACTAGGATATAATCTCCTACAAACTCAAACATAATATCTATCATTATGCTACTGCCTTCTCTATCTTCCTTATTTTATTTACAATCTCAGATAGAGCTTCTTCTATAGTTAATACTTGATATGTTGTTCCATCTTTGTTATCTACAAGTTCTCTTGCTTCTACCTTTGGAACTACAGCATATACAACTGCTACTGGTTGCTTCTTAACTTCAACTTTATCCTCTGATTGAACTTCTTTTTCCTTTGCCATGTTTTACCTCCTTAGTCAAACACTACCATCTCTAGTGTTGATTTAATTGATAAGTAAGCACCTATTCCAATCATGAAGAAACAAGTTCCATTTGTTAATAGAGTATCTCTGAACCCTGCTAGGCCAAAGACTAAAGAGTAAACAGCAAATCCAATCAATGCTAATCCACCCATCGCTACAACCCAACCATCTTGTATCCAGAAACCAAGAGCTACTATCGATACAATGATTAAGAATAATAAGAAGTAGAATCCAATACTATCTATAAATCCTCCAGATGTAACCTGAAGAGAATATGGATATGGAGTTCCATCACATTGTGTATTGACAATATAATAACCTATCTGAGATGTATTACAGAAACCACTATAAGTAAATTCTGTTCCAGCTTTTGTCATCGCTGCTGAACTAAGAGCATAGGTTCCATCAGGATATATTACTGATGTTATATTACATAGAGAAGCATTCTGCTGTTGCTTTAACATTATGCAACTATTTTGTTTTGCAATAACTCCTTCCTGTGTTGCTGCTACCAAAGATAAACTAAATAGAAATACTATGATTAAACCAAAATATATTTTATTCATTTAACTTCCCTCCTTGATTTCCTCTGAAATAAGTCTACGACACTTCTATAGATTATATATATTCCTATGAACATGAAAATTAAACCTATGGCATTTGTTATGGTTGAACTTATATTACCAAAACCATAAACAATTATGTTTAATCCACCAATAATGTTTAACACCGACGAGAAAAATAGAATACCTAAGTCTTTCTTAAACATTCCAAGATATAATAAAGCTAAAGCAAAACCGATTAAAACAAATATTGCTTCCATTAAGAATTATCTCCTCTGTTTAAAAATAAATGGAGGGCTTTGGAATACCAAAGGAAGTTATCCTCTGTGGCTTTTCCTCTGCCCTCCGAATTAAAATCATTTGTTTTTTCAGTCATTACTTATCCTCCTTAGAATCCTACCTGTCTAAGTCCTTGTGCAGCGATGCCCATAGCAGCTGTTGCTATAGCAAGTGCATAGAACAAAGTTGTAAGACCTACAAGTGTTGATGAAGCTCCAGTAACATTACCTGATTGAGCAGCAGTAACTTGATTGGCTACTGTTGGTAACAAAGCTGTTCCAACAAGGATTATAATGAATCCTGCAATTAAATTTCCTAGCATTTTATTTGTGTAATGTTAGAAACCGATACTTCTAAGTCCACTAGCTGCAATCCCCATTGCTGATGTTGCAATCGCTAGAGCATAGAATAATGTAACCAAACCTAGTATTGTTGATGCGGCTCCTGTGACATTTGCATTTGCAAATTGTCCTGTTGCATTTGTCCAGTATGTATCTATATATACTTGATTAGCAACAATCGGTAACAAAGCTGTTCCAACAACAATAACTAAAAATCCAGCAATTAGTTGTCCTAACATTTTATTTTTCTACCCTCCTAAAGTAATATTATACTTTTTTAATGTTATTTAAATAGTCCTTAGAAATATTACATGTATTAATATAACTAGGAATATTTATATAACAACCTTTACAAATTATAATAAGGAAGTGATGATAACAAATTAAGATGGCAGATTATGAAGATGAACCAGAGCATCAAGGTAAGCTTTCTAAGTATAATTCTGGAGTTGCTCAAATATATAGGTTAGATGAACTATGGAGAAATTGTCATCTAGCTAAGAAAAATGGTAATTATTTAAATTGGAAGATAACTATGGATAGTATCTGGAGTGAACTCATAAGAGACTTAGACCCTGAAGGAAAAGAATTTAAGAAATATGATTTAGAATATAAAAGATTTCTGATTGAATGCTATAGAAAACAAAATAATAAGAATGAACTATATAATGTCATGCTCAAAGAGGAAAGTTGGCTAGGACATATGCAGAACTCTCTTGGAAAAGGAACTGCTTATGAAGAAGATGCTGATAGCTATATGGATAATTAATGGTAGACTTTAATCAAATAGACCCCAACGATAAAGAAGGAAAGAAACAATTATCTTTTCATGTTGATAACAGAATGCAAAGATTTTTAGATAAGAAAGTTAAACAAAGAATTAATTTTAAGGATAAGGATTATGTAATGCTCGTCGATGGAACAGAAGGTTCTGGTAAATCTGTTTTCTCAATGCAGATTGGTAAATATGTAGACCCTACACTTTGCTTGGAAAGAGTTTGTATGACACCAGAAGAATTTAAAGAGCAAGTTATGAAAACTTCCAAAGGACAATGTGTAATTTACGATGAAGCAGTTACTGGAATGACTGCAACTGATAGTATTTCTAAAGTTGGAAAGCTTTTAAAGAGTTTAATGATGCAGATGAGACAAAATAACTTATTTGTTATTGTAATTATACCTTATATCTTTGACTTGAATAGATATTCTGTATTAGGTAGAGCAAGAAGCTTCTTCCACATATATGAAAATGGAGATAAGCAGGGTTATTGGGTTGGTTTTAATAAGAAAGATACTAGAAATGTGTATCTCAAAGGCAAAAAGACATATGCATATAGGGTTAAATCTAAATTCTTTGGTAGATTCTATGGTAAGTATATAGTAAATGAACTTGAATATAGAACAAAGAAGAGAGAAGCACTAGAGAAAGTAGATGTTCAGGAAGAAAAGAAGAGAGATGATTATAAAATAAGGTTTATACATATCATTAAGTATCTAAAAGCACAAAAAAAGACATGGGATGAACTTGAACTCATGATGGATGGCTGTTCTTCACCATTAAAGAAGACTCAACTCTGGGAAATAGGTAGGGAAATAGATGGAAAATAGTGGAAAATTCGTTCATTCGGAGAAGCATATATATAATAAATATAATGTGTCATGAAAATTAATTCATATGTGTTATGCTTCATATGTGATTACTTTCATATTAAAACCCTAGTCTATAATAACATCTTTTGTATTAACTTTCTTTAGAAATTTCTCGTCGATAAGTTCATTTATCATTGGCATTCTATCTTGCTTGGGGTATCGCATAATCATTCCAAGATAAGTCTTAATATCTTTTATAGAAACAACCATCTGCATCCTAAATCTCTTTCTAATTTTCTCTTTCAATATCTTACTAGCTCTGCAATCACACATCTTCTTCCCAAGATTATTATTACTACTTTATAATGCTCAAGTTTGTTATGTTTAAATAATTGGTAAATGAACTTGGTAGTTGTGATGCAGTCATATTCTTTATAACTTCTGCACAGAACTTTAGATTACTTGTGTATTCAAAAAAGAATCCACAAACAACAATAGCGATTATTGTTGCTACTATAACCTTGAACCAAGAACCTCCAGTAAATATGTTAAACCAATTCCAAGAACCATCTTCATTCTTAAGAGGATGAACAACTCTCCATCCTCCCCAACCTTTTTGTAGGTATACTTTCTCCTGCTCTGGTAAATCTTTTGCTTCAATATATTTTACCATCTTAATCTCCTAGCATCTTTGCTCCAACTATATAACAGGCAACTGAACAGGCCACAAAGGTTAATATCTTCCAGATGATTCCAACATTAACTCGTGATACAATTACTACTCCTACAAGACCACCAATTAAACCCATGCCAATGGCCATAGGATTAATCTCGTCTAACTGAGCTTTCTTATTTTTTAATATCATTTTTTAACCTCCTTTCATTTATACTTTAATCTTTCACTCTTAGCTTCTTGATAATATCCTGTATCATCCCTAAACACGATAATAAATAAAAAGAAAAGAACTATAAGAAATTCACATACTATTACATATGTCTGAAAAGTTTGTTTTGAAGTTACACTTATAATTTCTTTACTATCTGCAACCATAAAACCAAGACAAAATGACATAAGGAAAAAAATAGCTACAAAAAAATAAAATGACTTATTCATGTTCTATCTCCTCCAAGCTTTCTTTCATCTTTTTAAAAGCATAAACTCTTTGCTTAAATCCTACTAGCTGCATAATAGTAAATCCCAATCCTCCAAGAAGTATAATCTCAACCCACCACATAGAACTTAACTTAAAAGCAAGAACAATCATTCCAGCAATAACCCCAAGAACAGAAATATAAGTAGACCTTAAACTTATCTCTGCTTGTTGAAGTGGAGTTATTCCTTCTATTCCACTTCTAAACTTTTTAAAGAACTCTTTATGACCCCACTCCTTATAGTTACTAATTACTTTTTTTAATCCCATATTACCATTCCTTACCATCTCCAATATATTTAGTTTCTTTCTCGGATTTAATAATCATCTGAACTATAAAAATTAATATCAAAAGTCCAACTCCAATTAATGCAGAAATCCAGAATTTTAGATTCAAGAAAAAACAAAGAGATGTAACTAAAAAGATAGTTGCCATAACACTTACTCCTGCTTTTAAAATAAATTTGTCTTCTATCATTTTACCTCTTTGACTTTCCAACCTCTTGGAACTATCTTTTTTACTTCTTTTAAATCTGCATCTGTTTTCATTTCACATTCTTTTTTGCCTTTTGTTATTTTATATGTTTTCATTTTAACTCCTTCCTACCTAACCACAATAAGACTATTAGGAAAACTAGGGCTGTGAATACTGCACCTATTATTGCTCCGAGTGTGTAGTCTAGTATCATGCGATAAGGCTAACCATAGCAAGTCCTAGTTTATTTGCCTTTTTATCCTCTTTCAACTTAGCCTCCCCTTCTTTACAAGCCTTAGGAAGCCTCCCCATATGAATATTCCCACAAATAGGGCATTTCTTTGTATCATCCTTTAATCGTTTATCCATGCCACTCTTAACCTTATATGCTGTGATTCTAGAACTCCACTCTGCCATAAGAAAACCTATAGCAGTTTTAAACCATTGCTCTGGAATAGTTATACCTAATTCTCCTTCTGCTAGACTTGTAATCTTGGCCTTATCATTTATTTCTCTAAGCGTTCTAAGGCCATCTTCTATTCTTCTACTCCACCTAGTCATATCTTCAACTATTATGTGTTGGATTCTATTAGCTTTAACTTCGTGTAATAATCTAACAAAAGCAGGTCTAGAAGAATAATCATCTTTAAATGCAGAAAGAGCATCATCACAAAAGAATATAGGTTCATCTAATTGTTGAAACTTACAATAGGCTATTATCTTTTCTTTTTGCCTATTAATATCTTGTCTTCTTAATCCTTCGTCAGTAAGTTTCTGGTCACTAACTCTAATATATGCTCCTACTACCATTCTCCTCTCCACCCAAAAATATGATACTTAATGTATCTTGGATTTTCTGTTATTGCACCTATGAATAAATCTTTTGACTTGGGATGATAAGGAATATATTTCACTCTATCTAATCTATCTTTGCATCTTTGAGCGTCTGGGTTATTCATTTCTCTTTTGCACCTCTTTCTTTACTTCTTCTTTGGCTTTCCATAAATTAATTCAAAATTTAATCTATATTTTACTTTGCCTTTCCTTCCTTTCATAGGACTTGCCTTTTTCTTCTTCATCATGCTTTCTCCTTCTTTTGAATATAAACTACCTTATGACATTTACATTTACACTGATAATTCAAACCAACTTTATGGTTGTCCTTACATTTATTACAAGTCATTATATTTTCTCCTTCTGTTCGCTCGGGACAGATTTTGCGTAATCGTTTAAGACTTCATTATCTATCTCTTTAGTTACTTTTACTTTATCTACTCTGCCCATTATCTTATCTTGTTCTTCTTGACTTCTTGGTTTTGGTTGATTCTCTCCGATGAAAGATACCTTTGGAGATTTATTCAAACTTTGATTGTTCTCTTTTAATCTATCAATAATCTTCTGATAATCTAAAAATGTAAAAATATCATGTTGAGCATGACTTAATTCTTCTATAATTGCTTCTATTTGTTGTTGTGTTAATGTAACAACTTTTTCTTCATAAAAATAATCATGTGGTATAACTACCATTTCGCTTCTCCTCCGTTTTCTGTATCTTTCATAAGGATTCCTTTAAATAAGAAAAATGTTAATCCTGTTAAGGCATAAGAAGCAAAATGAGCATACCCTAATCCTAAAGATTTATTCAAAGCATAGACTACTGATTCAGAAGCATATCCAACCATAACTGAAATGAATATTGCTACAAACCAACTAAGTAAAATCATAAAAAATCTTCCTATTGATTTTAAAGCTTCTAAACTTTCTTTTGCAAACCATTTAGCACTATCTATTATTTTATTGCTTAAATTAAATTCTTCTATCATCTTCCCACCTTCTTTGAAATTATCACCCGACCATTCTCGACCGAGTCAGCCAAGTTGCCGTCGTAGGAATTCAAGTCCAAGCCGCAGTCCAAGTACAACCCCGAAAGCCCAAATTCTTTCTTTTGTTGCTTTTTGCTAAAATGCTTGCAAATATAATATTTATAAACCTCTAATTTTATTTTATCATTATCATATAATTCTATAACATCATTAAAATCTGCAAAATCAAAATCTTGAGGCATAGTGAAATCTTTATAAAGTTTATCTTCCCAGATATAAATTCTAAAGATTTTTCCTTTGTATTTTACTTCTTGATAATCTTTTGGGGTGCTCTCTTTAGTTTCTATTTCTTTTAGTTGCTTCTCTAATTCTATTAAAATATCTTGTGTTTTAAATATTTTATCTTTTAATTGTTGTTTGTTCATTTTTTTAATAATTTACCTAATATTAAATCACCTTTTCTTATTTCTTCAACTTCAATAGTTTGCTCTTTAGTTGAATTGAAACCTGCACAAATTCTTAAACAAGAAATAAATTTTGCAATAATATCTCCAAAAAAAGTGATTATGCCACAACCAGCTTTTATGCCATCACCAGCTTCTATGCCATCACCAGCTTCTATGCTATAACCAGCTTCTATGCCACAACCAGCTTCTATGCCATAACCAGCTTCTATGCCACAACCAGCTTTTATGCCACAACCAGCTTTTATGCCATAACCAGCTTTTATGCCACAACCAGCTTTTATGCCATAACCAGCTTCTATGCCATCACCAGCTTCTATGCCATAACCAGCTTCTATGCCACAACCAGCTTTTATGCCACAACCAACTTCTATGCCATAACCAGCTTTTATGCCACAACCAGCTTCTATGCCATCACCAGCTGAAAGCCAGATACTTTTTTTTGTTATAATAGATTTTTTAAATTTAATGATACCTAAATTTTCTTCGCTTTCTATATCTTCATCGGTGTTTATTCCATCTTCTTTATAGAAATTATCTTTATCTAAATCTTTTTTTGTTATTTTCATTTTTTAACCCTGCTTTCATTTATTTTTATCCATAAGTAAAATATTTCAACTATTACTGCAAGAACTAATAATCCTGCTCCAATATATCCTATCCATTTTAAGATAGCTTGATAAGGTATTTTATTTAATAAATCATATTCTACAAATAGCCATTTAATGTTTAAAACATTTATGATTATTATTGCCGACTCTGTTAATCCTTCTAATTTTCTTTTGCAAGTAAACCAAAATTTATCTTTTTTTGTCTTGCCATTATAACCTTTACCATTAAAAAGAATTTCTCCTAAAATAATTATTCCGACTATTAATAAAGCTATCCATAAAAACTCTTTAGGAATTAATTGAAATAAATTTGCAAGTCCAGTTACAAGTCCAGATACAAGTCCAAATGCAAGTCCAAATGCAAGTCCAAATGCAAGTCCAAATGCAAGTCCAAATGCAAGTCCAAATGCAAGTCCAAATGCAAGTCCAGTTACAAGTCCAAATGCAAGTCCAGATACAAGTCCAAATGCAAGTCCAAATGCAAGTCCAGTTACAAGTCCAGATACAAGTCCAAATGCAAGTCCAAATGCAAGTCCAAATGCAATATCTTCTCTTTGCTCTTCGCTAAATTTGTTTATTATTCTGCTTATCATTTTTTAAACCTCGTGTTGAACTTCTTGATAAGTTCCATTTTCTGTTCTTCTTCTATCTCTTTTTTAATTTCTTGTTTTAATTCTTCTTTTTTAGGACTCAAAGTCTCCAGCTTTTTTAATACAATTTCATTACTTATTTGCTCATCAATCATTTTTTTATTTTTCTCATTTGTTTTTCTAATCTTTCTATTCTCTTAATTAATTTTTCTTTCATTTCTTCTGCACCTTTTTCTTTTTATAACTATATTCTTCTCCAGCTTTAAAACCATTAAGAAAAGATACGGCTAATAAACACATAGCTTCTCCTCTATACTTGGTTTTTCCTTTTGGAAAATATTTATTTAATAATTCTATTGGTTCTTGCTGATATTTATCCATAATAATTATCTTTTCTTGTTGACGTTTCTTTTGTTTATTTCTTATGTTCATAGTTCTTTCTCTAGCTTTTGTTTTAGTTCCTTAATATCTTCTAATCCAACCATAGCCCAACCATCATCACCATCATATTTCTTACACAAAGGTAAAAACCATTTATCTAAAACATCAAGCTCTTTTTGTTTTGTTTCTTGCTTAATTTTTTGTTCTTGTTTATTCCAGTGTCGTTTACTCATTTTTGTTCACCTTCGTTATTTTCTTGGGTATTTTATAATCGTTTAGTATCTCCGTATTTAATTCTGAATGGGTGTCCTGAGTTTGTTCTGTAGTGGGCAGAGAAAGCGAGTTAGTCTTTAACGCTCTTAAACTAACGTTAGATTTGTCAGCAGATTTTATTTCAGGACTTTGATTGTTCTCTTGACTTCCTTGAACAAACCAACTAAAATGAAATCTGGCTCTTATATCTTCTAAAAGGATTTTTAAATCATCCATATCATTTTCAGATGTTGTTTTATTAAAATTTATTATTATTGCCATTTACTCTTTGCTCTTCGCTAAATTTGTTTATTATTCTGCTTATCATTTTTTAACCCTGCTTTCATTTATTTTATCCAGCTTTTTTATGAGACCTTTTACTATTATTTCCTCTTCAGGCTTTACTCCATTTTTCCAGGATTCATTATGAGTAGATTCATACATAGGAATTATCCATAACAAAGTTTCTAATTCTTTTTTATTTATTGAAAGATTCATGCTTTTACTTCCTGCCATCTTTGTTTAGTTATATCTCCAATAAATGTTTTGTTATCTGCATTTACTAAAACCCAACAATGAGAATTATCACAGGTTATCCTGGAGCTTATACCTTCTGTCTTTAGAAAAGTTTTATATAGAAAAGACATTTGTTTACAATCGCCTTGTTTTCTGCTGAATGTTTTTATAGGATTTACATCTGCCCTTGTCGAATTATCGTATTTAAAATCTATAATCAATTGACTCCATAGGTTTTTAGCCTTGCATTCTTGATTTGAGCATCCTAGTTCTGTTGAGTTAGCAAAGTTTATCATCTCTGAAGTTGCTTGTGAGGTAAGATCAGCCCTAATGTTAACTATACCAGCGTAATATTCACCCATGTTTACTAAACTGTTTCCATCTTTTAGATCTCCAGATGTTAAGAAAGAGTATATTCCTATAGTCCCGAATATCGAAGTAGTTATCATAAGACAAATTAATATTAACTTTACGACATGCCAGGCTCTTTGTTTTGGAGTTATCTTTTGCACTTCTATGGCTCCACAGCTATTGCATCTATGGATTATTTTATTTTTAGTCATCATATTCAAAGCCACACTCCTCGCATCTTAAAAAATAATTTCCAATATTAATTATTCCTTTAACAACTTTCATCTTGCCCTTTTTGCATTCGGGACATTTATCAGAAAGATATAATAAATCTTTAGCGTGACTTTTTTGCATGATTAGCAACCCTTAAATTTACTTTTCTTTCTAGTTCTAAAGCTTCCATAAAATTATTTAGTTCTTTTTGTTTTGTCATTTTGTTTTTTATTTGATTATGAAACCCCATCCAAAAAATAAGTGGGGTCGTTTAAAAAGATTAAATCTAAAGCATAGGAGTTCATTCACTCAACTCTTGAGATTCTTAAACTTTCTACTTCTTGCTTTGTCTTTGGCGAAGTTACTAATACTTTTTTGAAGTATAGTTTCTTTCCTATTACTGCTTTAGGTGCTAATATTCCAGCAGACTTGAGTGTTTTCATATTGGCTTGATTAAGGTCATACTTGTATTGTTTGCTCTTAACCTCCAATGTTAATTGAACTCTTGGCTTCTGTGTTGTCTTATCTGCAACCACATCTGCACCGATAACTATTACAGCTTCCTGCTCGTTGGTTATATCTGTTGATTTCAGAAATGAACCTGTGCTGAAACTATCCCAGTTATCTAAGCTAACATTTTCGTTTGTCATTTTGTGTCCTCCATTGTTGATTTATTTAACGCATTAAGTCCTTCTTGGATTCTATCTAATTCTGCATTCATTTCTTTAATATGTTTTAATATTGCTTTTATCTCAACATCTTCTGCATCCCAAATCTCTTGGGCTTCTGGTGGGACTTTATTTACCATTTTGATTATCTATAATTTTAATTATTTGTTGATAATGTGGTTGTAATATTTCTTCTATTAATATTAAATTTAAACTTTCTAATACTGCTAATGCTTGTTTAATAGAAGTTGATGAAGCACCAGTAGTATATTGAAAATATCCCTCTAAAGTTATTAAACTTATTTCTTTCTTTTCTCTAACAAATTCTAATACTAAATCCATAAACTCTCTTCTTCCTCTAACTCTCTTAAAAGATAAATCTAAAGAACCAATCCTATCAGACTTACCAATCCTATCAGACTTACCAATCCTATCAGACTTACCAATCCTATCAGACTTACCAATCCTATCAGAGTTATTTCTTATTGAATGTTTACCTATACTTTTTTTACTCTCCATAAATCTCCTCCAAAATTTTATCTGATTGTGATTTTACTATAATTGTTTGCTTAGGATTAAATATTTGAGATATATTTGCTTCAGCCATTTCTATCTGCTCTGGAGTAGCTTCTAAGAAATTCTGATTAAAATTTTCAGGAAGTTTGGAAAGTGTGCCGAGAATCATTTTTTGGATTCATAAAACTCTATTAAAAATTTAATTAAAGTATCATAGGTTTTAAAATTATGTTGGGCTTTCAATATTTTTATCTGGTTTATTCTCTCGGGCGAGATTAATATTGTTGACCACAATTTGTTTTTATTTTGATTTTGCATAATATTATATATTTGTATAGTTTATAAATGTATGTTTTAATCTTTTTTCCGTCATATCTATATATTTTTGATTAACATCAAATCCTATATATTTTCTTTTCATCTTTAATGAAACTTCTGCAACTGTTCCACCACCCATAAAAGGGTCAAGAACAATATCATTTTCATCCGTAAGCCATTTTATAAAAAATTCTGGTAGTTGTGGATGAAATGGTGCTGGATGTTCTAAACCTCTTAATGCTGAACCTGTATCAAATCTAAAAACCGTTATTGGCTTTTTTCCTAATGGGTGTGGCTTACTACTCCCTCTTTGAGAAAGTTCTGTTGTTCCGTCTGCTCTTACTATATCATTACCATGAACTTTATTTTTAAATCTCTTTAATGAAACTTCTGCATAAGGTTCTCTTATTCTATCTGTATATGTTTTAAAATTTTTACTATCTTTTACAAAATGAAAGATATACTCTATTCTATCATTTAATCTTTTCTCACCCGTCATAGGCAAAGCAGATTTTTTAAACCAAATATATCTATCAAATAATTTTAATCCTGTTTCTTTTACTATTCTATGAACTAACTCAAAAACATAAGTGCTTCTTTCTCCATTTGTAGCTCTATCATTTATATTAAGAATAAAAGAACCTGTCGGTTTTAAGAACCTTTGAGCTTCTTTAAATAATTCTAAAAACCAATTTACATATTCTTCTGGGTTAAAAACTTCAACAGATTTTCCATAAGAAACCGTATCTGCATAGGGGGGAGATGTTACGACTAAATCAACATAATTATCTGGGAGCTTTTTAGCTAACTCCATACAATCTCCAAGATAAGTTTTATTCAATTCAATTTCACCTATTTTATCTGCCATTCTTTTATACCTTTTCTTATAGCTATGAACTTACCTTCTTTAAGAAATTGAGAAATCATTTTATTATCACCTCTGGATAACCCTTATCATTATCATCTCTATAAGAGATGATGATATGATAAGATGATAAGGTTATCAGTTTATCATGTTTATCAAAACACATATATGATAATGATAAAGTCTTATTTTCCTTCGTTAAATTGCATATAATGGGATTATGGTTTATCATCTTAAGACCTCTCTGATAGTTAAAATTGTATTTTTTGCAATAGAAACTCTTTTTCCTGTCTTATCTAAAATGGTTATGCTCTCATCATCAGCTTCAAGAACCTTACCAGAGTAATAATAGCTATTTGAAAGAGTAATATAGACCAACTTATCTAAATAAACAATTAAGTCCATGTTTTAATTAGAAACTTGTTTATCTGGGATTTTATTTATTTGAGATTGGATATATTCTAATAATTCAGAAATAGACATTTTTTCAAAATCAGGCATATTGCTCAACCTCACTAATATATTTTTTTAATGCTAAACGAACAATAGAAGCACCAGACCTATCTTCTCTTTGTTTTATTTCATCCAATTTTTGAGAAAGTTCTGAATCAATCTCAAGGAATAATGCTTTTTGTTTAACCATATGAAAAATTATAAAAGCATATATTTATATATGCCTATACCCTCAATTGTATAGGTATAAAATTATAAAATTAATTGATTTAAGATTTTTCTACACAAATTTTAGGTTCTTTCAAATTACAAGTTTTTTTAATTATTTCTACTTGGGAAAGGATTAAAGCTCTTTCTATATCATATATCTTAACATTTAAATTTTCCTTTTTTTGCTTTTCTAATTTTCTATTCATATTGAATATTTAGTCCTTTTATTTGTTCTTCTATATTCTTATTACCCTCTTTTAGAATATCTTTCTTTCCAAAAGTTTTATCATAAGTCTTTATTATTTTCATAAACTAATTAGGTGCCCTAACTATTTAAATCTGTCGGTGCCCGAGTTAGATTAAAGGTTTTTCATGGACACTTAATGCACCAGAAAAACTTTTTCCTACATTTATCACAGAAAGAAACATACTTGCCAGTAGGTTGGAAGACTTTATTGCATCGTTTACATGGGCGATGGAAGGGCATGGTTAAGGAATATCAAGGTTCTTTTTAATTGATTCATCATAGAGAAGACATAAAGAAGTTGAATCTCCAAACTTCATAACTTTCTTATTCTTCTTATCTACAAAACCTAATTCTCTTAAAAATCTCTTCATACTCTTTGTATCTGGTTTATATCCATAAAACTCATGAACTTTCTTCATAAACTCATGTTGAACATCTCTATAATATCTAAACTTTAAACCTGTAGCTAAATGAGTTCCTGCACCAACTTCTTGTTCAATAAGGATTTCTCTTAATACATTTTTAAGGTCTTCTTCATCATGGTCTTCAAATTCTGCTTTTTCTTCTAGTAGTTCTTTAAAATTTTGATAAATATCTAACCCTAAACATGCACAAAGGTGTATAACTAATGAAAAAATCTCTATGCTTCTACCAGTAAGTTTCTCCAAAAGTTTCAAGAAATACTCATCAATTTCTTTATCTGATAAGTCTTTTAGTGGGTGTTTTTTGACATTTTCGGTTAACGAGGTTAACGAAAAGTGGTAAAAATGCGATATGATGGATAAGAATCTTCCTCTTTGAGCGTTGCTTATAATATTATTGGAATTATTATATACCAATAACTCGTTAACATCTTTAACTTCGTTAACTATATCATCAGATAATAACTTATCCATTGCATCATTAAAAACCATATCAACTTGTTGTAATCTTGGTAAACTATTCATATAAAAACAGAATATCTTAAAAGCTATAGGTCTTAAGAACTTATCTTTGTAGAGATTCATGATTGGTAAGCTTTTATCTTTAGATTTGCAACTATTGATAGGTAAACTTCTATTTTTTAAGTCATCTGCTACATCAGAACGATAATTGAAAGCTTTAGCACCATAACAGTCAAAAGTTTCAGGTTCTAAGGTTTTTGGCTTAGCTCTTATATATTTCTGTCCTTTTCTATAACCTGTTCTTAAAATCTTAAAGACATCATCAATAACATGCTTATTAATCATATCTATTTCATCAAAGAACAAGGTGCATTTATATCTATCAACCATTCTAGGTATTACAGCAAAACTCATATCATTAGCAAGTATACCATATCTTGATAAAGGTTTCATTAGTTCAAGAAGGATAGTTTTACCTCCTCCCATTTGACTTCTTACATCAACATAGAATACTCCATTAAGAATATCACTAAACCATGATTGAATTATAAAAAGGATTGCTACATCTAAATCCCTATCATCTGAGAAGTCATAACATTGCTGCAATACCTTTTTAATATCCTTATAGACTTCTTCAATAGTTATATTTTTAGTATCTGCTATCCATTTAGAAGCTAATTCAGGAGTTATTGGATTACTATAAGGCATATCTTTTCCTATAGGAGTATCTTCAAATTGATAACATTCAATTTCATTTATAGGTAGAATCCAATGTTTTATTCTTGGCTTCTTCTTATTCTTTTTATCAGTTTCACTCTGTTCTTCATATATAGGTTTGGCTTGAGTTATGGCCTTCATATTACCATTGTTTACTGCATACCAATAATCTCCAAGAGGATAATAGATTAAGTCTAAATCTAATCTTATTTCTCCACAAGCTTTTATTTTATTTTCCATTATTTGTTCCCTCCATCAATCCAAGTAAGAAAACTTGAATTAGTTATTTTATCAATAGAAATAGTCCAGGACTTATAATCTCCTTGAATCATAAGCATACCTTCATCAGTAACAGCAATAAGTTTTCCCTTAGCAGTTTTAGTGTAGAAACCTTCAGTAGTATAATCTATGTTTGAGAATTTTCCAATCTGTTCTCGGTAAAATTTGATTTGTTCTGTTTTATCTATCATCAGTTCCTCTCTTGCTTCTACTATACCTTATTTGTTCTTTATATATCTTGTTTTGTTTCTAAATAGTAGTTACAAGTTATTATTTTATCTTTCATTTTTTCTAAGCAAACTTTTTGTCATCTTCTTTCCTCCAATTCCCATCTAAACTATGATTATCCACATACTGATTAAAATCTTTTTTTATTTTTCTCATTTGTTTTTCTAATCTTTCTATTCTCTTAATTAATTTTTCTTTCATCCTACTGCCTCATTAAGGTTTACTTTAATTTTCTCGGTTGTATTAGAATTAACTCCATTTAAACCAATCTTTCTTAGTATGTTTGATCTGTTTGATTTTATTTGAATAGTCTTGTAATAGCTTAAATCATTATAATTTAAGTTGTATCCTTCTTTCAGCGAACCTAAACTTTTCTTGTTTCCTGTTTCTATTACTTGCCCTTTGAAATCTGTCGCATAATAATCTCCTGTTAATGAGTTCCAATGAAATTCATTTGAACCATTGAAAAATGTTGTTGCTCCTTTCTTATCACTCGGAACTGCTGTATCTAAAATCAAAACTTCATTCCAATTTGTTATGCTATTTACATTAATTTTTGGGTCTGTTGTTATTGCTGTTATTTTATTTGTCTTTAAACCAGTATCATCAACGTAAAATGTATCGTTTTGTCCCTTGATTGAAATTGCATCAGCATAAATTGTTGAAGTCTTTAAATTATTTATGTTTAAATCTGCTAAAATTCCATCGCCCCAAGTTAAATCAAAACCTGTAAGCAAAGGTTCATTATGATAATCTGTATTAAACTGCCAACCCGTATTACTATCCTTAAAATCTAATTCTGCTATATCCACATTATTACATCCTCCTCCAGCGACATCATTTATTCTTAATCTATAATACTCATAAGAGTTTGAACCACCAAACGAATAATCCCACCATTGCCCGTCTGTTGCTGATTGATTTGTTTGAGTATCAAGAGTATCCCAATTAAGATAATCATTACTACCTTCAAATGTCCAACCACTTGGTGCATAACTATCACCCCAGCCATAAGCATTTCTATAAAACTTATATTCTGTTATTGTCTTTTCATTACCTGCACCAAAATCCCAACCTACCCATTCTGTTCCATCTGAACAATCTCCATATGCTCCCCAACCTGTTCCACCTTCACTTCCATATAAATAATGCCCATCAAAAGCATATTCAGGTGAATTACCGAAATCATAATCACTTGAAGCAAAGGCATTTCCTGTTATATGTTGAACCCAATTTAAACTTGGTGTTGTTAATGAGTGATAAGGATAATAATATAAATCATTCCATAAAACATTTTTTGGATTATTTAAAAAATTCATTAAGATTGAACTTTGATTTGTATCACTTTTATTTATTCTAGGAATATTTGAATTGTCTGGGCTTATTGTCCCATCATTATTGTCTATCCATAAAGAACTTCCTGAACTATTTGGACATAAACCATTTGTTGAATTGCAGTAAGAACTTGGATTAGAAATTCCATAATATAAAGTATCTGCATACGTTTTATTAAATCCATTTGAAGAAGCATTCCAAAATACTGAGGGATTATTTTTCCCATAATATAATCCATTCAACCAAGACATAACTATATTTAACATTCCTGTAGAATTATTAAATTGGGTTTGGTTTAAAGAAGTAAATAAAGATGTGCCATTTGCTCCGTTAGTTCCGTTGATGCCATTAATACCATTCGTGCCATTAGTTCCAGGAATACCCTGAGGACCTTGAGGACCTGCTGGACCAACTGAACCATTTGCTCCAGCAATACCAACTGAGGCTACAACTGGATTACAATTTTGTCCTCCTGGTAGATTTGGGTTGCAATAACCAGGTGCGGCACTAAGAAAAGGAAATATTAGAACTATTAATAAAAGTGAAAGAAGTAACTTATTCATTTCTTTTTATCCTTATGTTTATTTTCCCACGAATAGAAGATTCTATCACCTTTCTTCTTACCATATTCTCCTTCAAACTTCCTCTTAAGTTTTATTGGCATTAGATATACTCCTTAACTACAGGATATAATCCTACAGCAGCAATTGCTATTGCTACAAAGATTAATATTATATCAGCAATACTTCTTGTTGGAGCATCTCCATATCCAGTTGGTTCACTTATATAAGTTACATTAACAGGAATACCAGCATAAGTTACACCAGTATCAAGTGTTTTCATAGTGACTATTGCTGTTGCACCATTTTTTACTTGTTTTATTGTAAAAAAAGCAGTTATGTCTTTTGTTGCATTAGTTGCATTTGTAACTGATGGAGTTCCCTCGAAATTCTGTCCATTTAAAGTTATTGTTGAATTAACAGCAGCAGCAGTTTGTTGTTGATTTGTATAAGTAACTGTATTTGTAACTGTATTTATGTTATTTGAAATAGCTGGCATTAATGCTAATCCTATAACTATTACTATTGCAGCTATAACCAAAAGTGTTATTTGACTATTTTCCATTTATATTTTCTTCCCTCCTTAATCATATTCTTCTTGAAACATATTATATTTCATAGGAGAAGTATCTATCTTGATGGTTGCTCTGGGATTAGCTTTGAAAACTCTTTTTGATTGAATAGGTTTCTTTAAAAATTTTTGAAGTTTAGATTCTCTAGGTTTTTTATTTTTTTCTTTTTCTAAAGCTAATTCTTGTTTTTTTAATTCAGTAGGAGCCTTAATTTTTGCTAAACTAATTCTTAATGCCAATTCTCTTAGTTTATCTTCTTTTTTGTCTGTCATTAGTAATCCCTCCTTAACTTGAATATCTTTTTCTGATTCATAAGTGATGGTTGTTTATACATATCTTTCTTATCCTTTAGAAGTGATGCTTGGCTCATCTTACTCATTTCTCTCTTCTGATATCTTTCCAGTTGTTGTTTAACACCTTTAAGATATTCTTCCCTCTTGAACTTATCAACCTGTAATTCTTCAGGAGTTTTTACAGACTTTTCAAGCTTCCTCTGATTATCATATTCATCTCTAAGTTCTTTGAATCTACTACTCTTGTTCTTGAACTTTTCAATCAATTCTTTTATCATTGTTATTTTGTATTTTATTTAGTATTTATATATTCCTAACTTTTGAATATTCTTATTATTGAATATACTATTACAAATGCAGCTATTATTGCTACAAGTATCCATAACCATTGAAGGTATAAGGCCATAATGGCTGCAAAGACTAATACAATTAATCCGAGTATTAGGTTAGACATTTTAAAGTAAGCAGCCATTCCTACGATGCATAATAAAGCAATTCCAGCAAAGATGAACCAGCTACCACTAAGAACCGATACAAATAATGTTTGCAAATCTAAAGGAGCTATCATTTTATTGTTTTACTATGTTGTATTCCATGACAAGTTGTGCATAGAGTAGCTATAAATTTAGGTTTATCATATCTCCAATGATGTTTTTCTAATTTTTCTTTACTGCCACATATTTCACAATGGTCTTTCATTATTACATTTCTTGATAATTCTCTTGCAATAACTTTATCCTTATTATTTATTTTATATCTGGCATTTATTTCACAATGTTTTTTTAGATTATTTAATCTCCACTTTTTCCTATATTTTCTACAAGCTTCAACATGTTCAGCATTCCATTTTTTATTATATTCTTTTTGTTTTTGTGTTTTTACCATTTTTCCTCGTCAAATATCATTTCCACGCCACCACTGAACAATTGTTATTACCCAACCAGCGTATGCTATTCCGATAATAACAGTTATTAATTTACTTACAAAATCAACACCAGATGAATTAGCTATCTGGATTATTGACATTAAATCTCCACTTACCCATAAAAACAATGCACCAGCAAAACTTCCTACAACAAAACTTTCAGATACTCTTACTCCAAATAACCCAGCGCCAATAGAAACAAGTCCGCTTATAGCAAATATTGCTGCTAAAGCAACAGCAGCAGTAGATATTCCATATTGACTAAAGTCTCCAGCACTCCAGTTACCACCAATCAAAGCATTAACTAAAGAACTTGAAGCTGTTGGAAAACCTAATATTCCTAATAGTAAGATTACTCCTACCATCAAACTTGTCATAATAAATGCTCGTGCCATTAGTAACTTGAGACCTCCTTGATTATTATTGCAGCTAATGCTATTACTGTTATAAATGTTGTCATATGTGTTATTGGTTCTGTTATTAATCCTAATACCCAATCAAATATATATACTAAAGCAAAAATAATTCCAGCAACAGCCATAGGAGAATATAATCCAAACTTCCATGATACTATTCCTGTTATTAAGAAGATTATCATAAATATAATTATATTCATACCAAAACCCATTTGTAATCCAAAGAATCCTCCAGAAGCTAAGTAACCAGATAAATCACTAAATAAAGTGCTTACTCCCCATTGAGAGTTCTGGGAACTTAATATTGTATAAGTCTTTTGTAAATATGTTATTGTTCCATTAATATTGTAGAATGTAGTAAGATATAATGTTGTATTTTCTCCTGTATTAATATTTACATTTATTATTCCACCAGTAGCAGTAGTTCCATTTGATGATGCTAAATCTGTTGATGAATTACTTTGTATAAGTATTCCATATTTATTAAGACCATAATAAGTGCTATTAATAGTAAAATTAAAACTATAAGTCGTTTTATTAGATAAATATTGTGATGCCGGAAGAATATTAGTATAAACCCCTTTTGATGTTTCCACTCCAGGATTAATTGAAGTATTAGTTCCAAGCATAATTGTATAAGATGTTTGTGTGGGAGTTATTGTACTTATTGAAATTGGATAACCAGTCAAGAATGCTGTTACTATATGTGCAATAATTGGATTAAGGAATAATGTTATTATTCCTGCACTATCAGTAATTCCTGACTGAGTTATTGAATAGGCGTTATTTTCAGTTGCATTTACAGAAACTCCCTGTAATGGATTGCTTGCATAATTAATAACTTGAAATGAAGTATATATTCCATTCGCTGTTGAAAGAAGGTATAATGTTGTATTGGTTGTTGCACTTGTATATGTGCTATATCCTCCTGGATTTAATATTCTTGAAGGATAACCAACAGAAGCATATTGAAAATCTGACTTGACTTTTATGCTTCCTGAATCTGATATTGAGCAGAAAGGATAACTATAATTGTAATCTGTGCTTGTTACAGAATATGTCTGTGCTGTTGAACTATCATCAGCAGAATCATAATACATAAATGAGCCTATCATAGTTGCATTTATATGAAGAAATGTTGTTTCATCTTCAAAAGAGTAATTTAAATATGAAACATTATTAGTTGAATTGCATAATCTGAATACAGGTGGAGTAATTGTTATTGCTCTGCTCGCATTTGCATTTATGCAAGAAACAGCAGAACTATTTACTCCACAAGCATAATAATTCCATGTGTAATTTCCAACAGCTAATTTCATTGATAAATTAGTTGAATTGGATGCTCCAGAAATGGTTGTGAAATTAGTATATGTTAATGCTCCAGTTCCATTCCATATCTGAAGTGTAGCATTTGTTAAGTTTCCAGATACAATATTTAAATCAGTAGAAAACCAATTTGTTTTTGTCACAGTTTTATAATTATCCACAGGAGAATTCAAGCTATTTGTAAAAGTAAAAGAAGAGCCTTGATTTTGTATGCTTCTTATTCCTACAATATTATTTCCAAAAGGCCTTGTTCCTGTTAACCCTGAACATTCACTATATCCATCTTCATAACCCATACTCCAATTTAAATTAGTTCCAGTTCCACCGCCATCACAATCCCAACTCATATATTTCCAAGTCGTAACGCTTCCATTACAAGCAATTGCATACCTTTGGTTTTGTGTTAAATTTGAATATAAAGTAACATTAATATCAACAGGGGTTTCTGTTTCTATTATATCACTTGAAGAATTGATAACATAGCATTTTGTAAAACTTGGGCTATTTATAACGGCTTCTTGCAAAGTTATATTTAATTTTGGTGTAATCCATAATCCAAACTTCTTGCTTGGTTCTCCGTGAGTATCGGTGGTTGCTGATTTTCCGTGAGCATCATAAACACTTACGGGTGCGTGTTTAGTTATCTCTTGCCCAGCAATAGTAAAAACAGCGTCAAAACTCTCTCCAAAAACTAAGTCATCAACAACTATTCCAATAATATTATCTCCTTTTAAAATATCTTTGCCTGATATTGTTTCCCATTTATATTGAGGGATTAATCTTTTAATCTGTTCGCAACTATCATAAGTTCCATTCTTTCCAATAACAGAAGTGCATTTTCCAGTATCATAAACAGTTTCATATCCAGTAATTATGCCTTGAACATAATGATATTTCTTTGTCTCTGGCTTTCCTGTATATAAATCAGTAAATTTTACATCTCCTAACCCATTTGTATAAGCGTTTGTAAAATTCATTTCATACCACATAACAGCATTAACTCCGCTATCACTTAGTGGAACTATTCTTGGAACATCAACTGCTGTATGGCTTTCAAGAGTTGCTGTTCCTAACTTTGCACCTTCAATCAAGCAAGTTCCAACCCATAAATTGCAGTTATTTATATCAATTTTCATACTATCATTTGAATATTTTACTGTGTTATCAAAGTCAAAGGCAACGACGGAATTAATCAAAAGTACCCCCATCATAAGTATCAGCGAGGCTAAAATGAACTTGCCTATGGGCTTCCTATTGATTATTTCTTGTGAATTTTTCATATTTTTTTGCTATATTAACAATTTACTTATAAAGTAACCTCCAGCAGCAGAAATAACAATTAAAAAGAAATATGGAACAAGGCCATCAACTAATAAACAAGATACCTTAACTCCATCAGTAGTAGGAGATGCACAATTTAATCCACTTGTTCCTCTTCCATAATCTACTGCATCAGTAATAAAGTTTATGGCAATCATACCAACCATGAATAACATAACTCCAATTACTATTGATATAAATAATGTTGATTGTCCTCTTTTGCTTTTCATGTTATCCACCTATTAAGTATTTAGCTCCAAGCACAATACCAGCTATGCCTATAAATATTGCTATAACATAGGGCAAGGTTAAATCAGCAACCCAGCAACCAGCTTGTGTATATTTATCTAGAGCAGGAGATGTGCAGTTCATGGCTGATTGTGCATCAGCATTAGATTGACTAAGCATTCCAATAATACCCATAGTTAAAACAATTATTGCCACTGCTAACATGAATCCAAAGAGTATCATCTGGCCTTTTTTGTTTCTTCTTATCATGTTATTATTTTTACTTGTTTAATTTCTTCATTAGGTTCTTTTAAACTTCCAAGATTAACAAAGTTAACTCTATGCCATTTTAAATCTCCAAGTCTATCTTCTTTCAATACCCACAATTCATTTCTTTTTATATCCATTTTGATTTCCTCTTACTTCTCTTAGCTGCCATTATCTCTGGAACTTCTCCTGTTCCTCTTGATATGGCTTTTATCTGGACAAAAGTATCTCTTGATAATTTTGTTTTACCTTTAGGATTTCTGTATAATCCCACGGGTATCTTATAATTAATATCCTCTGCAATTCCAGTTCCAACTTCCTTTAATCTAAAACTTCTTGCAAGAGTTGAACGAGTATATTCTACTCCTAACTTACTTGCTCTTCCTATTGGCAATGCCTTGCCTATCTCCAATTCCTTGCCTCTTCTGCGAGAAATAACTTGATATAATTTACCAAGAGTAAATCTTGAAATTCCTTTTCTTCTCTTCTTCTCTTCTTCAAATTGTAATAACTTTATTGGTGTTGGTTGTTCTTCTTTCTGTTGTTGCTCTTGCTTAGTAGATTGTTTTGCTTGTTGATTAGTAGATTGCAATTCATCAGTATTAAATAATTGAACTTGTTGAGTTGCTTGTTCAGTTTTCATAATTTGATTAGTTCCATACTCTTGTCTTAAATCAAATTTAGAAATAACATCTTGTCCTGGCTGTTGGTTTTGTCCAACATCACTTTTATTAATATTCATGTTGCCAACATATAATCTTGTTCCAACTGAAATATCTTGGATTGGTTTTACTGCATTTGAAAATTTATATGAAGTTAATAATCCATTAGGATAGAAAGCTCCTTCTACTGTTTGAAATCCTCCTGCAACAGCATATCCTCCAGTAATTGCTCCCAATAAGGTTCTAGAACCAACACCTTTCTCAATATCAATCAAACTGTATCTATTGACTTTAACTAATCCTTGCTTTCCAACAAATCCAGATGATGGTTCATAAGCACTTCCAACTTCTCCTGTTCCACCAGTCATTTTAGGTATATCTGATAAGTCTTCTGTAGCTTTTACTTCTGGTTCTATTGTTGCTTTTGGAACATATACTATATCAAATATTGGTTCTGCTACTTTTGGAGTTATTACTTGTGGTTTTTCAAGCATAATTAATTGAGTTCCAATACCTCTTGATTCTGCATTCTTTGGTGGTATCGGTTCTTTAACTTTCTCAAATGTTATCCCCAAATTCTGCTTTGATAAATCTTTAGGAACTATTCTTGCTGGTGTTGGTTCTTTTGCTTTTACTATTTTAAATCCACCTTCAGAATCAGTAATCTTAATTATATCTGCTCCAGATTTTAATCTAGCAATTTGATTAATATCTTTTAGTTCTTGTTTAATATTTGTTACTTCTACATTAGGAATACTTGTTCTTTCAAGTGCTGCTGTTTTAGCATTAGCTATTCTTGTTTCTTCTAATCTCTTTAAACTTAATTGTTGTAACTCAGGCAGCTTAGGAACTTCATCTTTGCTTATTATTTCAACTATTGGTGGAGCTTTATTTACATTGGATAATCTTTGTAATCTTATTGCTTTTGCTTCTTGTGCTGGAGTTGATGTGCTAAATATCTTAGCATTAAAGTTCTTATCTATTTTTATTATATCTGCTCCAGAACGAAACCTATTTATCTGATTATTAATTTTAAAATCTTGGTTAGGATTAATAAATTCTACAGTTGGTTGTGTAATAGATTTTCTATTAAGAGCTGTTTCTTTAGCTCTAGCAATTCTTTGTTCTTCTAATCTTTGTAAACTTAGTTTCTGAATTTCTGGTAATTCTGATTCCTTTGCTTTAGATACTTTCTCAAACGTAATAAGATTTTGTTTAGATAAGTCAGTAGCAGCATTTAATCTAGTTTGTGCTGCTTCTCTTGCTTGTTGTTCAGCTAATCTTTGTAGCGATAGTTGTTGCTGTTCTGATACAAATAGTTCTGGTTGATTTCTAACTTTTGCTAATACCTGTCCTTTAATCCAATCAACATCTAATTTTGGTAATTTATCTGTTAATGGAAGCTCTCTTAGTTGTGTAGCTTTAGCTATTAGTTCTTCATTCTTTAAATTTTTTATAGCAACATATCTAATATCCGATGGTAATGTTTTATATAATGTAACTTCTGCTGGTGGAATAAAATCACTTTTACCTAATAAACCATAGTCACTACCTCCACCTTTACCTCCACCACTTGGTGGTTCTTTTGGTGGTTTTGGTGGTTCTGTTCCACCAAGACCATAAGATTCATCATAATTAACTTTTTTAAAACCAGTTTCTCCAGCACCTCTAAACATAACATCAAATAATGCCATAGTTGAAGCAGTATCTAAGAAACTTTTTATCGTTGGTGCAGCAGCATAGAATTGTGAACCACTATATGATTTAAGAGATACATTACTGCTTAAAGGATTAACAACTCTTCCTCCGAAAGTAGCTTGTGGGATGTTTAATGTTGATGTTTCATTAGAACCTAAATATGATAATATTGAACTTCTTGCAGATTCTGGTAATATAGTAAATGAAGATAATGTAATAGGTTTAGATAATGGATTAACAACTCTCCCATTAAAAGTATAAGGTTGTATAACTACTTCTTTTCCTCCTTTCTGATTGATAATTAAATTTGACAAATATTCTTCTGCTTTAGGTATTGCTTCTATAATTTTTCCAGGTAAGTTTCCTTTCTGAAGTTCATTATATTTTTCTTGTGAAACATAAATTGGTTCTTCTTTAGGTGGAGTAAATATCTTTGTTAGATAATCAATAACTGGTTTTGCACTTGTTGTTGGAATAGTAATAGTAGAAGATAATGGATTAACAACTCTCCCATTAAAAGTATATGGTTTTATAACATTATCATTAACCAAACTTTGTTGCACATTACTACTTATCGTTGGGCTTATATCAATAACATTAGTTCCAGGAACATTAACATTAATAGGTTTTGCTGTAGTTCCAAAGTTAAAAGTCTTTGGCATATTAGCAATAGGTATAGAAGCTCCAGGAATAAATGTTGGAACATAATTACCTTTCTCATCTTTTGGATAAGTCCATTGTGGTATCTGCTCATAACCTGTTATCTTACCATCAACAGTTACTGGTTTATATCCAGCTTGAGTTAATGCTCTTGCCTTCTCGGCTGCAGTTCCATATTGAACTGCTGTAGATATACCACCATATTGAGCATTTTTAAGATTACCAGCAGCAGAACCTTCTTTAAAACCTTCAAGGAACTCTGGAGATTCATTCTTAAGATAAGTATTATATATTCCTGTTACTCCTTCTTTATAACCTAATTCATAACCAGCTTGTTTCTGTTGTTGAATAGCCACTTGCTTTTCATAATCCTTTATCTGTGTTTCAGAAGTTTTAAGTTGTTCAGATATTTTAGATGCTTGTTCCTGGAATGCAGCAATATTAGAAGATGATATATTCCTTGATTGTAATGCTTGTAATCCTCCACCACTTCTAAGAGCCATCTGTGATACAAGATTTGCCTGTGCTGCTTGTGCTGCAGCTTGTGCTTGTGCTACTTGTTGCTGTTGTGAAGCTATCTGTGCTTTAGCATTAACTAATGTCTGTTCCTCTACCATTATTATTCATCAATGCTTTCAATCATAAATTTAATTCTAGAACCACTATCAATCTTTTTTAAATCCACCTTAGAGATTTTCTTTCTAGGAAGAGAAATATTTATCTGTCTATTATTTTTATTTATGATTGGTTTCAAATTAATAACTTTCATTATAAGATTACATGTAATCTAGTATTTAAACATTCCTAAAATTGTGTATTGTTAAGTTAGAGGTTGGTAGGTAGGTTTTTATATTTCACATTCTGTTTTTGAACAGGCTAGTAAAAAACTTCTAGGTAATCAAGAAAATAAATGGCTTGAACTTATTGAGTTAGCAAACAAAAACTTATAAAATGGGAAAACGGTATAAACATAGTGAAAAAATGAGAACATTAGATTTATTTGCAGGTGTAGGAGGAATAAGGCTAGGATTTGAAAAAGCTGGATTTAAAACTATTTTTGCTAATGACTTTGATAAAACTTGTAAGGACACTTATGACTTAAATTTTAGTGAGCCTAAACTTGTCGTTGAGGATATTTGGAAAGTAGATATAAATTCTATTCCTGAATTTGATATTTTACTCGGTGGTTTTCCTTGTCAGCCTTTTAGTATTGCTGGATATAGACAAGGCTTCAAGGATGAAAAAGATAGGGGAAACTTATTTTTTAGAATATCTGAAATATTAGAGAAAAGAAAGCCTACGGCATTTATGCTTGAAAATGTTAAAAATTTACAAGGACACGATAAAGGCAATACTTTCAAGGTGATTAAAGAAACTCTTGAAGCTCTTGGCTATCATATTAAGTTTAAAGTTCTTAATAGTATGAAGCACGGCAATACACCGCAGAATAGAGAAAGAATATTTATTGTAGGTTTTAAAGATAAAAGTAAAGCAGAAGCTTTTAATTTTCCTGATGAAATACCTTTAACTAAAAGCTTTAGACAATTTATTTCTAACGAGGCAGAAGATAAATATTATTATAATGGAAAACCATTATATGAAAAAATAAAGAATGATGTTAATTCAGAAGAAACCGTTTATCAGTGGCGTAGAAAGTATGTAAGGTCTAACAAAAAGAGTGTATGCCCTACATTAACAGCAAATATGGGGCGGGGCGGTCATAATGTTCCTATAATAAAAAATCATAAAGGAATAAGAAAACTTACACCAAAAGAATGTTTTTTATTACAGGGCTTTCCTGAAAGCTTTAAACTACCTGAAAATCTATCAGACAGTAGCTTATATCATCAAGCAGGTAATAGTGTGGTTGTGCCTGTTATTGAGAGAGTGGCTCAAAATATGATGATTGTTCTAAAAGGCGGAAGAATAAATCCACAGAAAGAGCTATCTTAGTCGAAGCTTATTTTAACTTTTTAACTTAACTGGTCTCTGGTTTTGTTAAGTAATCGTGGCTTGAATTAGTGTGTTAAGAGGTGTGGTTTTTATGGCTGATTTTTCTTAATCTTAATAATTTTTTTATCTTCTGTGATGATGTCCAAGTAATAAATTTCTTGCTTCTCTTTTTTTCCTAAGTCCATATCTTATAACAAGAATACCTACAATTGCTATAATAATAAGTATAATCTCAAATATATATCCGGAAAGACCAAACATAACAAAAACAAAAAGAAAAACAAAAATAGCAATAATTAATATTCCAGACCCAAGCATAAACATTCTTTCATACATTGCCATCTCATCTTGTATAGCAATCTCTCCAGCTGATTGCCTACTATATATATTGGTATTAGCTTTGTGAGAGTCATAATTGGGCATAGGTAACATAAGAAATCTTTATTTAAAAATCTGCCGATTACCAACCTCTAACTTAACAATACAACATAATCGGAAGATTTATAAAGCTGAAAAAGAGCCAATATATGTAGGTTACACATAATCACATGAGAACACAAATAACTTTTGAAACAGGAAACGAAGAAACATTCAAAAAGATTGAAGAAGAAGCAAAGAAGCAAGGAAGAACAAAAGCTTCTCTTTGTAGATTCTTTGTTTTAGAAAAATTAAACGAGGTTAAAGATTCAAATGCAACAGGAACAAATTGAACTTTTGAATAGAGTTGATCAAGATTGTATTGAGATAAAGCTCGGACTCTTAGAACTTTTGAAAGAAAGAAATCCTGAGGCTTGGGAATATTATTCTAAACAAATGATTCGGGAAGGAGTCTTAAAGAATTAACAT
>Ga0209777_10001771_pt1 | contig 30064 bp, 32 predicted proteins | sample FrelakmetHBP12HB_FD_187147 | JGI IMG/M metagenome (GOLD analysis project Ga0209777, IMG submission 187147) | Freshwater lake sediment microbial communities from the University of Notre Dame, USA, for methane emissions studies -HBP12 HB (SPAdes)... | ecosystem: Environmental > Aquatic >... | reverse complement strand
AGCTATATTCTTCTCATGTAAGTGTTGTTGTCTTGTTAATACTATTCCTGCTTGTCGTTTAAACTCAGCAAAAGTACCAAAATATCTATTCCAAGTAGCTTCAGAAATTTTAGAATGATTCCTAAAGTAATTCCTAGATACCATTTGTGTTTCATCTAGCTGCGCGATCCTTCTTAACTCTTTAATACAATCTTCTGCTGTCCATGAAGCTATAAATTTAGCTTCATTTTCAGACATTGGTACTTTATTTATCTTAGCCATGATAACCTTTATGTTGTATTAGATAGTGTGAGTTTATTCGATAAAACCTAGTTTAAGTTGAAGGGAACGGTAACTTTTTTACTGATACCATTAGCGTTAATTGACCAAGTAGTTAAAATAACTGAGCCATTGTATATACTATTCTTAAGAATAAAAGTACCGCTAGCATTAGCCGCTGGTGTTCCAGTCATAGAATAAGTAAAAGTAGTTGCAGAAAGATCTGTTATGGTAAAGTTACCATTATAAAGTGAATCAGAAGCACCAGAGATAGTAACTTTTGTTCCTGTAACTAATCCATGAGCAGAAGTAGTTGTAAAAGTAGCTAGTATACCTGAATGGGTGATACTTATAGGTACAGAAGTATTAGTAATATAACAATTAACAGTAGATGATGTACCAGAAATAGCTGTAGCAGATAGAAGATTAACTCCACCAACAGTATCTAAACTCCAAGCATAAGTAACACCAGTTTCAGAAGTTATACTAGAAGCATAGTAACTTGTTAAACCTGCTGTTTGTTGAAAACGGTTTCTAGTAGCCCAAGATAAACTTAAGTTAGTTAAACTTATACTTGTAGGCCAGTAACCACTATTAACTTGGAAGTTAGCTGGTGGATAAGGTCTGTGCATACGCCCATAAAGAGTTACATTATTAACTGTAGCTGAAGCAAGCGGTAAAACACCTCTAGCAGTAGTAGTAAGTAGTTTTACATGGACTGTCTCACCTAAGAGATACTCTTGTTTATCTGAACCACTATAGTCATCCCAACCCATCATACGCGAACCTACAGTATGATCTTCAGGGATAGTGTCTAGTACACCTCTAAGTACAGTAAGAGTACCACCAGAAATAGTTACAATTCCCATTAACTCATCACCTATTTGTATAAAATCACCTACAGGAAGATAAGTAGGATTAATTATATTAGCTAGAAGTACAGTTGTAGTATATCTATCAAGAGCAGAAGCTAAGGTAGCAGTAGAGCAGAAGTTAAGTGAACCATAAGGTTTATAAGTACTACCTGTAGTTGTCCAAATTTCAGCTAGTATACTATCAGGGGTAGGAGCAGCAGCCGCAGCTACCATAAAAGAAGTAGTAGTATCAACTATTTTAGCATAAGCATCACCTTTAGCTAAGGCAACAGAATAATAAGGAGTCTCTAAAATAAGTTGATAAGGTGCATCTATAGGATCGCTTACTGGAGAAGTCCAACTTGTAGCAGCAGGAGTTGTATATATTATATTAGGGGCTTTAAAAATATCTTCTACAGCTTCTATAGTAATCTGCCCTGATGTAAGTGTACCTAACTCAATAGAGTAAACTCTCATAGTTATAATAGAATTAAGGTAATCAGGCCTATCTAATAAGAAAGCATCACCCTTATTAAGATTTTCAGCATCCCTATTACAATTTATAGTGCAACTATAAGCTGGAGTTGACAATTGTTGTAAGTCTCTTATAGCTAACTTCTGGGCTACATCACTAGAAGCAACCCCAGAATAAGTTATTACTTGTTCTATTGGTGTACTTTGTCTAGCACCTAAAGTTATATTAACCATAGGAATAGAAGTATTATCTTGGTTAGTTATATTATCAACATATTTAACCGTAACCTTACTTACTAATGTTCCTATAGAAGTCGTATGAAAATCATTTATAGCTGAAGTATTACTTTTATTTAGTATAAGTAAACCAGTTGTATCAGTTAATTGCCTTATTAAATTTATATAAAATTTACCATCAGTCCTATTCTGATAAACATTACCTTGAATATGTTTACAAATGTCACCTACAAAGTCCTCTATCTTTCCTTCATCCCATAACCAAGAGAAACCTAATCCTTCATTCCAGCAAGTTCTAGCTGCTAATTCCCAACTAGCATTGTCTATAAGAGCATCGAGATAACCCATACCCCAAGTAGGATCAGTTAAACATTCTCTTAATACATGAACAGCATTAATTAATCCTGCTGGATGATAGGTTACACCACCTGATTGTATTCTTATAGGGCCAATGGCATCAGCAAGAGGATTACCATTCATAGTATATGAAATAGAACTTGTAGTATAGCCTATTGAATTAGTAGTAAAAGTACCATTATAGTTATTATCAGTAGCACCAGAAATAGTTATTAAACCTCCAGGTGCTAGTAGTGTTCCACCGACATCTGTAAGTGTCATATCACCGGTAAAATAGGCTGTTGCTAGGTTAGTCCCTGTATGTCTAATATAGATTAAATCAGCATTTATATTTTTAATATAAGAATAAACAGGTGAACTAGGTACTTCAGCATAAGCATCATACCATTGAGCTATACCTGTATAATGTCTAGTATGTATCCTAGTACACATGAAAGACCAAGGTTTCATATAGTAGTTCTGGCCTATATAAACATGTTCTAGTACTATAGAACAGATACCTCTAAAAGCTGGTATAGCAGAACCAATAACACTTGCTAGGTACGTATTAGCTGTTTGTGTTATTTTACCTAGACTTATACCTAAAGCACCTATAATACCTCCTTCTCTTGAAGTACCACCAAAAAGCTCAGGTTGGTTTATACTAATAGTTCCATCACCAGTAGAACCTTGCCAAGCAATTAGATTATTAACCCTAACTTCTATTATTTTATCAATAGGCCCATGGCAAAGTGCTAGTTGCATACCAACATAATATTGAGGTGTTTTAGGGCTACCGCCACCTTTACTCATAATAAGTTATCTCTTTCGTAAACAAAAACTACAAGTTCAGTTGCCATAGCATCATCTAAAGCTAAGAGTTGACTAGCAAGAAGACCATTAAGTACTACTTCTTTCCATTCAAAACCATGAAATTCTATAAAAGTTTTCCATCCATTTACACAACCACCTTTTTGCCTTGCATCAGACATTGTGATAACTGTATCTTGTTCTATTATCATCCTTTTTTACCTCCTGCATTCGAAGCAACCATTACAATAGCTAAATCACCCCACCAAGTAACACTTGAATTACCTATCATCCTAGAACCAAATAAGACAGGTATTACTTTACCTGTAGTAGTAGAAGGGACAGCTAAAGGAGTAATTCCGGGGGGTGGAGGTTCTTTTGGCATCATCATAAAGACTGATACTATTGATGCTAACATTACAACTATTATTATACCGATTACCCACCACATTATAATAGTCCTTGTGTGCCAAAAGGGTCTTGAGAAGGCATACGAGGAAACATAAGCCCATTTTCTATATTATTAAAAGCAATACAACTTGTTTCTGTTAAACTACAGCCTGGATATAATACTATAGTTCCTATCTGACTACCCGTAAAAGGGGTAGAAATAGTGAGAGAAGAACCTACATTTTCTATTATTTGTCTAGTCTGCCCATTAAGGGTACATTTACCTCCATTAAAATAACCATTAGGTTGTATTAAAGTGGTTATTTGAAGTAAGGTAGAACTAGCAGTTATAGTTCCTGCATTAAATCCCCAGAGAAACTCATTAACACCACACTGTGCACTATAAAGGATATGATTACAATGTAAGTTTGATCTATAACGAACACCCGCTTTAACATCTAAAGTAAAAGAACTATCACAAGTTACTTCTATTACTGTTAATGATTTTCTATTAGCAGCGATAACCTGCCCTCTCCAAGAGATAAGTCCATCTTTATAGATAGTAACTAAAATAGGTTGTTCAGGAATATCTTGCATTATACTAAGTGCAAAAGCATTTAGGGAATCAAAGGTAAAAATGATAGGACTTTTAGCAAAATTATCTGTTACCTTCATAGAAGAGCGACTTACTAAGGCAGGAGTACAAGTAATCCCTGCCACAGTAGTATTAAATAAGGTTGGGGTAAAGCCTGTATAAACCCCATTGTTAGAAAATATATATACTTCAGACATAAAAAAATACCGAGTAAATAAAGTTAAGTATAACTTAATTAAGTTAGGACTTCAATAACTGCTACACTAATATTAGTTATTCCTCGTGCTTGATGGTCATAATTAATTGTGTCTGTATCTAATCTAACTTTAGTTAATATCTGTATTTCAGAAACTACCATATCTACTGTAGATAAAGTTGTAAATGTAATTTTCTCTGTAGTAGAATTAATAACTTCTATAAGAGCTATAGTAAAACATTGAGAAGTATCACCAAGATTATTAGTACCGATAATTCTTATATACGGTATAGGAAAATTAGTAAAGTTACCATTAGCTATAAGTATAAAAGGATCACCTATATGTAATGCTGTAAGTGCCTGCATATCACGTTGGTTAGATGGTAGCCAGAAAGCTTGATATTTTCCTTTAAGATAATCAAATCCTCTACGTAGTTTATGTAAACTAGCATGATTAGGTGAAAATAAATTTATAGTGGAACTTTCTCTTGTATAGGACTCATTATCTATCTTAATTAATATACCTACATCCGCATCTAGTATTTGTTGTTCTTTACTATAATTATTATTAATACCACCAGAAACTATAATAGGTAATTCTAATAGAGGTAAACCTAAGAAAGTATTAGAAAAAAAAGAAACAGGATCACAAAAAGGAGAAGTACAAGTTATAGAGATTGCCCCAGTCTTTTTATAGTTTTCTTCTGATTGAATTTTAATCCCTCCCTCAGCATAACCCGTATAAACTGGAGCAACCCAACAAGAAGAAAAATTAGCTATTAAAGCTGTATGCAAAGTAAAACTATTAGTAGCTATAGCTACTATTTGCCCTGTTTCCCATACAGTATAAGATTTCCAAAATACAACTGTACTTCCTATTTCATATTCATAACCAGCTAAAGAAATAGGTATAACTAATTGACCAGCTAATAGATTAGTTACTTTTATAGATTCTGTCCATAGAGCTAATGAGATAGGTAAAGCTGACATTTTCCTGCCTAAAATCTTAGCAAAACTAAACTCTTCATTAGTTAGAAATTTATAGTTATAGTTTATAGTTAATCTAGGTTTCTCTCTTAAAGTGAATCTTTGTTCGCTAGAAAAACATTTAATATTATCTGTTAAATAAGTTCTTGATTCTTTAAAAGAAGAGATAGAATTAAAAGGCCAAAATAAAGCTCTAGTACCTGTAATATATAATGGATATATAAATGTAGAAGTAATAAAATTAAAATTGCCTTTAATAGAAGCAACACCATTTTGTGACGCACTTATAGAGAAAATAATATTTTGTAGTGGTTTAAAAGTAAAAGGTAAGGTGCTAAGAGAAGGTAACGTTATAGTTACATCAGGTAAAGTGGTAGCTGTAATAGAACTAAGGGTAGTAGGAACTAAAAAAGCATTCCAAACATTTTCTGGTACTGTATAAGTATTTACTACTTGACCTAAATTTAATGGATTAGGGGTAAAATGTAATCTATTATAATAATCACCAAAGAAACTAGCATCTATAATACCACCTAAAATAGGGTAAGTATAAGCGGCTGCAAGGGTATTAGTTACTAAAGTTAAGTTAACTAAATCTAAAGATTGATAAAAATTATGGTAAGGGTAATTATCTAGGAGATAATCAGTAGTATCCTCGGAAATAATAAAACTAGCTAAATAAGATAAGTCTATTGTCTGTACATTTGTTAACGATACAAGAAAACCGTAAATACTAGGAGTAATTACTAAACTATTAGGTTGAGTTAACTTAGCTACAGTTAAAGTACCATTATAGACATTAACCGTAGAAATTAAGTTACCTTGAACAATACTTTGTAGACTTAAACCAAAACTATTTATTACAGGGGTCGTAAGTATACAATTCTGGGATAGATTATTTACTATTAGAGAGATAGGCATCTACTTAAATTGAAGCTAATTGTAAAGGGATTAAATCTTCTGTAGTCCAAGGAATAGTTAACAAGACTCTATTTAGACGCTTCTTATTTTCTTGTATAAACTCAACCCAACTTTCCTCTGTAAAAAAATCAGGTTTAATACTATTAATTAAGTTAACAGAGATCATAGCTGCACTATAATATTGTGCTATTTGCTCAGATGTTAGTTCTAGTTTATCCATCTTATTTTCCTTTAATTAGGGAGTATAACGTACTGCGAAACCTAAAGTACCTGTATTTGTTTGGGTTAAAGTTATAGTTGACCAGTAACTAGTACTATCTCCATTTCTAAAAGCTATATTCTTACAACGCCAAGGAAATATCATCCATTGGTCAGGACTAAGAGTAAGTATATCACCAATATTATAATTATCTACCCTAACTAATCTAACATGTTCAACATAACCTAAATACATATATAAACCAGAAGATGAAGATCTTTGTAAATTTAGAGGTACTAAAGTAGTTTGAGCATTAGTTAAATTCGGGCAACGAAAATAAGTTGAGTTTGTTACAGCTGTATAAGTTATATTAGTGGTATAAGACCAAAGATCACCATCTATCTCTGCATGAAAAATAGCACAGGAAGTATTATAATTACCAATGAAAGGAAAGCCCGGAACAAAAGGTATTGATTGAGGTACATCAATATCAAAAGGGTCATTATTAGTTGTTAGTATAGTATTATCATCTATTGAACGTAACACATTACCATAGATTCTAGGTATTGTTTGTCCAGGTATAGGATTTTGCCCTTCACTACCAGCAGTAGAAGAAGAACTTGAGCCACTTAGAAAATTACCGCCAGTAAAAGCTAAAGGATGTATTTTAACAATATCACCAAACATAAGATGCTGTATAAAGAGAGTACCATACTGTACTACTAGAACTACTGTATCAGGAGAAGAGTTAATAAAAAGATAGTAAGAAACAGGCCAGTCACCAGCAAGTAAACATATAGTTCTATTCTGTGATGTAGGTGAAGTAGAACCAGTAGAATCTAAAGCACCTTTAAGAGCTACATTATAAGTATCAGAGGTAACTTCTATATAGCTAGAACCTTTAGATAACCAGTTACCAGATAAAGCCCAACCGTTAGCAACACATTGAGTAGTAAGTAGAGTTGCTAAACTAGCACAACTAGAAAGAGAACCAGAATAGAAAGCCATTAAGATAACCTCAAAGCAATAAAATCATTAAACCCAGTAAGTCGTCTATCTCGGAAACAAATATAAGTTATACCAGAAATTACTATTGTATTTTCAACAGCATTATTAAAACCAGTTATATAGTAAAGTCCAGAAAATTCACCATAAACATTAGGAGATTTATCAGATATAACTATACTATGTAAACTATAGTAACCTACAGAACTACTACTTAAACTAGCTGTATTTCTAATTTGGGTAATACCAGCATAAGGATATATATCTGGCATTAACCATAATCCAGCAGGATCACGAAGAAAACTAGAGATACTTGTACCTTTAAAACCCGATAGTATCATATAACCATAAGGAGTAGGGTAATTAGAACCATTATAAGTAGAAGCAGATATACCTAGATAAGTATTAGAAGAACTCCACCAAAGATCAGCACTATATCTAGTAAGTAAACCTATATTAGCTAAACTTCCAAAAGCATAAACAGGATAAGGGTATTGACTAGGGGTAGCATAAGGAAGATATTTCCCTATATAAATCATCTCATAAATATCAGAGAATTTAGCTACTATAATCCCTCTTTGACCATCAGCAACAAACCAATATTGTATAGATTGATTCCATAAGGTAGCACCAACAATAGGTGAACTACCAGCTTGATTCTCAAAACTATTACCAGAAACATAACCTGTAAAGACACCAATTTCTAAATTATAATAATCAGCAGTCGGATCTTGATAAGCTTTTAGCCCCATGAATATCTGTTCTGCTCCTGAAAGTCCGGGAGCTTGCCAAATATATTCTATATTAGTACCAGTAGAAACTACGGTAGCTACAGCATTTCTTTTAATAGTCCAGTTTTGCCCTGAACCTAAACCTGTAGTTACAAAAGTATTAAAAGCAGCAAGTAACATTTTATGACCTGATGCAGCATCATTAATCCCACTTCCTGTAACTGTCCCAGTTATATATGCCATTTGTTATACCTATAATTAAATCTAGTTCCCTATTATAACATTTAAGGAACTAGATTTCTATTTAATTAAGCAACTCTATTCTTTCTCATAATATTAACAATCATACGTTCACCTTGTGGAGTATCCATATAATCACCAACAACACTAGGATCAAGTATATTATTAACTTTAACATTTACTTGTGGTGCTTGTTGTTTACCTAAAGTACCACCACCAGCTAAAGCTTGAGTTAAATCTTTATTTTGTTGTGGTGCAAGTACACGTTCACCAGCACTTAAGAGGTAAGTTTGATCGGCTGGTACATTAGTTAAACCAGCATGAGCTTGTGGCATAGGAGTAGCAGCAATAGTAGCAAGTTGTACTGCACCAGTAACACCAACTAGCGTAGCCATGATCGCACTATAAGGAGCTGGTAAATCATAAGCTTTCATAATACCTGTAGCAGTATTCATAATACAGGCAGCTATATTAAAAGCTTTCTCGGCAGCAAAAGCTAATCTAGCTTGTGTACTTCTAGCGCCATACATTTTTATCATAGCACTAGTAATACCGTGCATAGCATCAGCACCAGCTTGAGCAATACCAGCATACATTTGTATGTTAGAACTTAACTCAGCTTTATTAGCCTTATCAGTAATAGCTTTCTTAGCAGCAGCATTTTTCTCAGCAGATAAAGTAGGATCATTCTGAAAATTAGCTATATCGTAATCTCTATTCTTAACTATATTTTCTTGATTAGCTAGATGCCCACCAACAGCAGTAGCATAACCAGTCTTATCACCAGTAGAGATAACACTAGTTTGTAACTGTGTACTAGACTTTAAATGCTGTGCCCGTTGAGCTTCCAGTACATTAATTTTCTCTAAGTTATCTTTTTGGTTAATACCATTAGCTTCCTGTTCTTTAAGTAGATTACTTACCTTAGCAGTAGCATCATACTCTTTTTGTTTAGCAGCTATTAAAGCAGTAGCAGCATCAGATTGAGTAATTAAACCAGCTTGTCTTGCTACGTTAATAGAGTTTTCTAACATAGCAACTTCTTGAGTTACATTTCTCAGGTGTTCTTCTGCTATAGCTACAAGTTTAGAACTTACCTCTGATTGCTGTAATATATCAAGATACTTTAGAGCTTCAGTATTACCATCTTTAGTATACTCAGCTCTCATTTGTTCATACTTTAAGTTTATCTTTAAAGTCTCACCTTCAGCTACATTACCCTTAGATATAAGTACATCAGCTTTTAAACCTTCTACTTTCTTTCTATACTGGTCAAGATAAACTATATTATCGTTATTAAACTTTTCTTTTTTCTGTGCTATTTGTATATCTAATACAGATTCATCAGCTTTAAGCTTATTTAAAGCTGTTTGTTGTGTGATAGCTGCTATATCCCCTTTCTGTACTGGGATAGTAGACATAGTTTCTTTAACATATTTAAGCATTAAAGGAGTTAAGTTAGCTTTAACTTTAGCTAATTCTTCAGGGTCAGTTTCTCCTACATTAACACCAGCTTTTTTATAAATATTAGTAACAGCACCAGTGCCTTGGTTATAAGCTGCAAGACTTATTTCTGCATCTTTAAATCTAAGTAGCATTTGGTCAAGATATTGTCTACCAGCTTTAGCTAGTTCGACCATACCAGCATCAGCAAACTCTTTAGCTTCTCTACCAGTAGCAACCCAAGCTGCTTCTGTAATTTGCATAGAACCACGAGATTTATCAGTAGAACTTCCACTTACAGCAGATGCACCACGACCACCAAAAGTACCTTTAGCTCCAGTAGATTCATCAGTATCACTTTTAGTTTTAGTCTCTTGCCAACGAACAGCAGCATAGATAGCTTCTTTATTCTTAGTTAAAAGCAAAGCATTACTTTGTAAAGTAGCATTTTCTTTTTCTACTGCTAAAGTAGCCATTTCTTTAGCTCTAGTAGTCTCCTTAGTAATATTAAATATCTTTAATTCTATATCATGTACTTGTTGTTTACCTTGTATTTCAGGAGTAGCAACTTTACCTCCAACAGAAATCATACTTTGTTCTACAGCAGCTTTCTGTTTCTCTAGTAGAGCTATTTTAATCTTCCCAGCATTATCAATATCAGCATTACTTTGTGTAAGTAGAGCTTGTTGTTTAGCTAAAGCTTTAGAAATAGCAGAATTAGACATACCTAAAGGGTCTTCATCTGGTATAACTGAATGTTCTGCTTCAGCTATAAGAAGCATTTTACGTTTAGCTTCTTCTATATTAGCTTGAGTTTCAGAAGCTAAATCTGCTTTAGAGAAACCTTCACCAGTGTCGATAGCATTAAGTTTACCTTCAGCAATAGCTTTATCTAAATCTTTTACTGTTTTCTTTGTATCTTCGAAACTATTAATAAGGTCGCGTTGATCTTTAATAGCAGCTCTAACAGCAGTATCTTCAAATGCTTTCTTAAGACCAAAGTCAGGTACTATTTTACCTATAGCTACAAAAACTTCGTACATCTTCTCAAAAATAGGTTGCATAAAAGAAAGTTTATTAGCAACATAATCAAAAGCAGCACCAATCTTATTAGTAACAGAATAAACATTATTCATAGCTACATCAAACATACTTGTAAGAAAGTTAACTAAACCATAACTTTTTTCATGGAATGTTACTGTAAAACCGATAACTTTATCATAGGCAATACCTAAACCAACTATCTTAGCTGTTGTATAAGCTACAGCAGCGGCTACAGCAAGTTCAGGAGCAGCTAAACCAGTTACCATTATTAAGGCTCTACTTGCAGCAGCAGCTAAAACACCAAAATTAATTATAGCAGCTTTAATAGCTGTACCAACTAACCTAGCCATAATAACAGCACTTAATACTTCTACTGCTTGTATAATACCTTTGATATTAGTACCTACAGCACTAACCATTTCGGCTGCTACTTTAACTATGTCATTCATAGTATCTCTAGTATCAGCAAAGATAGCTCTATCCATTAAAGTATAAGCTGTTTGTAATCTGTTTAAATTACTTTGTAATCTATCTTGTATTAAGGTAAATACACTATCATCAGGCCCACCAAATATTTTTCTATAATGAGCAGAAAAGATAGGTACAGCTTCTCTAGCTATAACCTCATTTTTCTTCATACTTTCCATGAAAGCGGCAGGAGTTTTACCCATAGATTGAGCGAAAGCTTCTACTGCTCCTGGCAATACGTTACCTAACTGTTTCTTTACTTCTTCAGATTGTACAACACCTTTAGCGAACATTTGATCTAAGGCTAAGAACAAAGAATTAATCTTTTCTTCGGGTAGATGTAAGATTGTTCCTACTTCAGCAAACTCTTGAAAACTTTTATTAACTGCTTTTTGACTAACTCCAGCTAGTACAGCAGAAGGAGCATAACGTCTATAAGCTTGTTCAAGAACAACCAAAGATTGACCAGCTTTATCAGCTACTTCTTGTAGAAAAGCTAAATTTTGTTGTGTTTTTTCTGAACCAAAGATACCAAGTAAACTAGATTCTGTTACTTGTTGTTCTAAACCAGCTTTAGGAATATCAATAAGAGCTTGTTTAGTATATTGTAAAGTTACGTTTAAGAGTTTATAAGCTCCCATAACTTCAGCAATACGTACAAGTAGACTTTGATGTTGGGTTACGTTTGCAGCAAGTGCAGTAGAGTTTTGGTTTACAGCATTAGTATGTTCATTAGTAGAACTAGCAGCTAAAGTTCTAGCTCTATTCATTTCTAAAGCTTCTGTATGAAGAGCAGCCATTTGAGCATTAGCTTGTTGCTCTGCTCTTATCCTAGCTCCATTATGGATAGCATATAAATCTCTAGCTCGTTGATCGTAAGTTTGGAAGTTAGCTAATAGTCGGGCATTAGTTTCTCTTTCTGTTTCTACTAAAGCAGTAGCAGCGATTCTAGCAGCTTCAGTTCTAGCATTAGCAGAACCACTAGCAGTATAACCACCTAAACTACCACCAGAAGCAGCAGTAAGAGTAGAAGCAGATATAGATTCAGCAGCAGCCCTAGCATTTCTTTCAGCAAGTAATTCTGCTTGTCTAACAGCTCTAGCAGCGGAATCATCTGCACTTTTACCAGAACCTAAACCCAAGTTAGATGCCATAGCTTGAGCTTGGGTTAAAGCAATTATCTTATCTTTTGTAGCATCAATAACTTTATTGTAGGTTTCTGTTTGTCTAGTAATGTTATAGATTGCTTGATTACTTGTTCTCTCATTATTAGCTACAGCAGCTCTATTATTTTCATAAGAGTTATTTAATCTAGTTTCAGCAGCAATTTGTTTATCTACTAAAGCAAGTCTTTCTTTCTCTATAGTAGATAAACTTATTGTAGCTTGAGTAACTTTATCTACTGAAGCAGACATATTAGAAGTTACGGTAGCAAACTTTGCTCCCTCTGTTGTATCAAAAACAAGTTTGATTTCCAGTAACTTTTGTGCCATTAATTAATCTCCAATAGATTCAGGTTCAGGTGGTGATATAACTTCTACATAACTACTATGTAAATAAGGTAGGTCATGGAGTGTTTTCTCCATTGGGGCAGCGTTAGCTTTTATTAATTCTATAATAATAGCTGTATCTAATTGATAGTATTCTTTTAGATAGTTAATAGCTATCTTATAGATTTTAAAGATACATTCTAATGTATCCCATAGATAAAATATTTCTTCCACTTCCTCTACTACTGATTCTACCTCTTCTTCAAAGGACATCATAGAGAAAATAGAAGCAGCCTCTTTATTTTCTTCACCAATTTCATGATCTTTCCAGTAGGCTCTAGCAAATAAAATATTATCTGCTAGAACTTTACCAGCGGCCATTAGTTTTTTAGTTCTTCACCCTTAAGGTCTACATTAAAAATACCATTGGTAATCGTAGTTTGGAGTGATTCTCTAAAGGATGGGTTATCTAAGTAAATGTCTAGGAGGACGACTAAACATTCCTCTCCATCATCCCAAAGAGAATCAATAGGTTTAGCATCCCTAGAATCAGCTACAAGTAAGTCTACTGTTTTACCAGCATCAGTTAAGCTAAGAGTTGCATTTTTAATATATTGGACATGTTGCTTATAGAAAGCATCAAGTTGTCTAACTCTTAAATCAGTTGCGTCTTCAACTGACTTAGATAAGAAACTTGTTTTTGTGTCTAGTTCTTCATAAGACAAAGATAAGTCTTCTTTAACAGAAGCTAATTCTTTTAACCATCGCTCAACTTTAACTGTGTTGAGGATTTCTTGAAAATTCTTTCTGATAACAGATAGTTCACTTTCAGGATAAGCTTTAATCCCAATAGTAATATTATCTTTGATTCCATCAGATGCTTGTACTTTATGTTCAGTAAAAGGTTTACATGCTTTAATTGCAATTGTAGCCATTAGGTGTCCCCTAGATATATAAAAAAAAATTCCTCCTACTATAGATTATAGTAGGAGGTTGTTATTTTACTAACTTAAGATAGAAGAATACTTGATACACCAGTATTTCTAAATTTTACTTCTCTACCAAAATAGTTACCTACTTTAGCTTCTTTAACATCAGCAAGTTGTAAAGTATTCCAAGTATAAGTAACATATTTACCTACACCAGTACCAAACTTAAGCTGAACAGTAAAGAAGTTACTAATATTCATATCAGGATCAAATAACACTCTGTTATTATCTATACCAGATAGAGTACCTGTAGCTATACCAGCAGGAGTAGATAACATAGTATAGGTAAAAGTAGAAGTTGTCAATACTGTTACCTTATAGTAACCGTTATAGATAGCAGCATCTACACCAGTTGCACCAGAAACAATAACATAATCACCAGTAACCATTCCATGAGAAGGAGCAGTTACAGTAGCAGCAGTAGTAACAAAAGTAATACCTGAGATAGTAAAGTTAGTTGCTTCTGCTTCTAACATCTTAACAGTTACATCTGAAGGTACAGCAGTAGAAGCAAAACCTTCCTCACAACCTGTTTGGTAACGAGTTAAATCACGACCAAAGAAGTTAGGAGCTGTTAATTCAGCATGACAGAAGTTCTTAGCATAACCACCGATCTTAGCTAATACAGTACCAGTAGCAGGGGAAGCAGCAGGAGTAGCTTGCATAACATAACTGAAAGTAGTTGTACTTAATACAGTGATTTGGAAGTCACCGTTATATAAAGGATCAACTGAAGCAGAAATATTAACATAACGATTAGTTAATAAGCCATGTGGAGCAGACATAGTAACAGTAGCAACATTACCTACCCTAGTAACAGAAGTAACAGTACCAGCAGTAGCTTGAGCAGTAAACACTTCCCCTAAAGGAGCAATCTGAGCAGAAACAATACTTTGTTGTCTAATAGGTGCGCCAACTGATTGTACTTGTGTACCATAAGAAGGAGTTAATACAGCAGCTTCGATAGGACTATAAGCATTACCTTTAACAGTAAACTTAAGTCTAGGAACATCACCAATGTTAGCAGTAACATCTACTAAAGATTGGCATCCATAAAACTTAATTAACTTTTGGTTAATAGCATTTTGAGCAGTAGATTTTCTATAATCTATTGAGATAGTTAAAGGGTTCATTGTAGTATTAGCATATAATACAGAACCATCACCATTTACAGTAACAGTAGCACCAGAAGCTTGTAACCAGTTAGATAAAGGTACGTCAGTTACAGCAATAGATGGATTAAGAACACCTAAGATTTGTTGTGGTGTTTCTAAGGTAACATCAGCAAAACTATCTTTTTGATAGGTTACTTCGTTTCTTGTATTAGAGTCACCAAGATACATTAAAGCACCAGTTACATAAGTAACAGCACCAGTTAAAGTTACTGCGGCTACAACATCAGCACCAGTAGGAGCTACATACGTACCCGCAGTAACTTCTTGAGCTGACATAAGAACCACGTTCTTTTCATGAAATTTAGTAATTGACATTAATTTAGCCTATTGATTGGGTTAAAAGTTCTTCTTTCTTTTCTTCAAGTAATTTGTTTAACCTATCGATACTTGCTCTTTGACAAGCACTATCTGGGCGCATATTACTAATATGTAGTTCTAGTTGTTCTACGGTCATATCATTTACGGTTAACATAAATTCCTTTAAAAGTTTACATTGGCTGTGGGAAAACCTATCTTCCATCTACTTACATCCCAAACTTTACCATTGGATTGTTGTGTAGCACCTTGAGCAAAGGTAAATCCAGAAGTAGAAGCTGTGCTAGATACAGTAGCTGTAGGAGTATAGCCTATAAGACTAGAATAAACTTTCTTCCATATAGTAGGTAGATCATTAATCATAGCTACTATTTGTACTTCAAATGTCTGTACAAGGTCTTCACCATAATCATTATAAAGATCATAAGCTATTGGAGCAGAAGGGTTATGTGAGTCAATACTAAAATAACCTACATAAACTACAGGTAAGATAGCTTGATCTTGTAAGTTTGGTTCTACTGATCTTGCACGTTCAACAGCATAACCTGTTTCTGAGCTTATTCGATCTATTAGTATTTGAATATCAATCATATTTTATCTGTGCTAATTAGTAAAACAGCCAACCTATCCCAACCATCACCATAAGGAATTGGAGGACGATCAATGCTAAAAATAAATTTATATTCGTTAGTGAGATAAATAAAAGTATCATCCACACTAATAGAATAAGTCTTAGTATCTACAGAGGCAATTTGAATCTCCCATATTTGTTGTTCTAGGCTACCAGAAAATAAATCTGATGTCATAAAACCTAATATACCATAAATAATATAAGTAGGAAAGGTAAGTAGTTCTCCCATAGAACTAACTGTTTGTTGTATCTCTGTAGGTGTTTCTAACATACTCATGGGATAAAGTTCTCCAAGATAATACTTTCAACATTATTAAGTACTCGTTGTACTTCAGGATCATATTTAAAAACTACATTAGCCATATCAACTACATTCATAGCCTGTAATACTCTTACTGGGGCGCGAACACCTTTGCTAAGCCAAGTAGCTTTTTGTTTACGTTCATACATAAACTTTTGCCAACTTCCACTTTGTCTGCCAGCAACAAAACCACCATAATGTTGTTTACCATAAACAACTTTAGTTTGTCCTCTTACTACTGTAGTAGAAAAGACTTTACCTTGTTTACTAGCACCAGCATTAATATTACCTAGTTCACTTGTATAAGGAAAGTTACTAAGGTCAATATCAGGAGCAGAATAAACTAAACCATCTGTTATAAGATTCTTACCTAGTGTTTGTAAACTACTACTTCTATTTAAAGCTTTCTCTAAATCATTATTAGCAGTATATCTAGTAAAGACTGCATGTTTTATAGCTACGTGAAGTTGTAGTATAGTTGTAGTTACAGCTATTGCTAATTTTTTATTAATACGGTCTTGATTGATATAATCTTTTATCTCTTCTAAACCGAATACTTCTATTTTAGTAGATGACATATAGAAACCATATTAATAAAAAACCTCCAAATAGCCACGTTTTAAGCGGCTAAAGGAGGTTAAATTAAATTAACTTACTTTACTTTCCAAGAAACTAAAGCATTAATTTGTGTATGACCCATCATGAAAGAAGTATGTTCTTCCCATTCCCATTTACCGGTTTTGCTATTTTTCCAGCTATTAACCCAACGAGGCATAGCAGCATAATTAGCGTCTGGGTGCATGATACGACCATAAACTTTAATACCATTATCAGCAACAGGAAGACCTACTACCCAACCAGAACCAATATAAGCTGTTTGTACACCAGTGATACGATCATGATATGTAGCATTATAAGTATAGATTGGTAAGCTAACACCGTTATCAAAAGTCCAAGTTCTACGGAAAGTTAAACCTTGAACTTCTTGCGCTCTAGGAATAATGTCACGTTGAATAGACAAAATAGAATTAACAGTATTTAAAGCAGCACTAGAGTAGTTAGTTTCAATATCAAAATTGAAAGCAGCATACGCATCATCACTCATGTGGAAAGCAGCTAAAGAAGTTCTTTTAACAGCAGTGCTATACATTTTAAGTAAGTCTTTCACAGGAGTAGCAGTACCAGCAGTAACTAAAGCTTTAGTCCAAGCTTTCATACCAGCAGTATAAGAACCAGTATTAGTATCAGAATCCCAAGTACCAGAACCACCAGTAGCAATTACTGGAAGAATAGTAAGAGTAGAATCCCAAGGAGCTGTAACAGCAGTAGTAGTTAAGTTTACTGAAGGCATTAAAGGTAATGCAAAGTCAGTATAAATAGTAGCTACCGTACGGTTAAAGTTGTAACGAACTTTAGGATGTTTTTCAGAACTAGCTTCATAACCACCATAGAGAGCAATGTTAGTTGCAACAGATTCAAATAGATTCTCGAAACGATGTTCTGCTTCTACCATCTTTTGTTGTAGTCTTCTAGCAGCATTAGCTAAAGGATTAACAACACCGAATTGGTCGCCTAATTGTCTTTGGTTAATTTGAGAGAAACTATCATCAGTCCAACCTTCTTTAGCATAAGCAAAGTAGAACTCGGTAGTATCAAAGTTACCTAATTGAATAGGAGTAACATCAGCGTCAGGGGAAACGAATTGTCCCATTACGTTTTTGATACCATATTCACGGTCAAAGTTGATTGTTTGTTTTTCAGAGGTTTGGAAACCATTACCGAAAAATGTTTGCATCCAGTTAGGTCTTGCTAAAGGTAATGCTTCAAGCACACCTGACAAAACTTTACCAACTGCATAAGGGCTAAGAAATTCAGACATTATAAGTATACCTCTCCAGCGTTTAAGAAACCTAGTGGTTCAAATTCAGAACCAACTACGAAATAAGACTGCAATCTTTGTGTAACAGCATCAGTATTACCAATAGTACCAGTATTATAAGCTGTACAAGCAGTTGTAGAACCATCCCAGTTAGTTACAGTATCTGCATTAACATCAACTAACCAAACTAAAGCAGATGCCCAAAAGCTAGCTTCTACATAAGCAGTTGCATCGACATCAGCACTAGAAGCATTAACATCATTTAAAAGGACACCAGCAATAAAAGGAAAAGTAGTTGTACCTTGTACAATAGATAATACAGGAGCAGTACCAGTACCAGTACCAGCGATGTCAGTTACGTTAGCTAAACCACCAGTAGAAGTAAAAGTTGTTTGGTTAGTTAAAGTAATAGTAGGAATACCATTAACTGCACCAGTAGTAACAGATGCTTGTTTATCTGAGTTCCAACCAGTTAAAGTACCAGCAGTAAATACACCAACAGTTGTAGGAATACCAGCAGCCAAGATTGCAGCAGAAGCAGCAACATAACCAGTACCATCAGCTAAACCTGACCATATAGCAGCCATTTGTAAAGCAGATGCACCACCAGAACCAGCAGTAAAAGTTAAACCACCGATAATTTGTGTTTGAGTAGAAGTTAAAGCTGCAAATTCAAGAACAGCAGATTCACTTAAACCTGTATGAGCTATTACTTTACCAGTAGAAGAATACTGTAAGAAAGAACCCGCTTTTAAAACTTGACCACTTGCTACAGTTACAGTTTTAGTTTCTCTATCGTCACTACGAAAATACTTAGGGGGAGTTAGACGACCCACATAAGCTGTAGCACCACCATTATATTGAGTCATTATCTAATACCTTTAAATAAGTTTTCAGTTTTACCTAGTTCTTCAAAACCCTTCATAATATCTGATTCCATAGAATCTGGCTTTGCAGCTTCTTCAGCAGCTTTAGTAGCAGCAATCAAATCAGCATCAGCACTACCTAAACTACCAGCAGAAGTTTTAATGGCTGTTTGTTCGCCTTTAGCTTCAGCTAGATCAGTAAACATATCACTCATTGTTTCTAAACTATAACCTTTAGTAAGAGCTTTAACGACGGTAGCTTCGGAAATACCGAATGTCTTTGCAGCTTCTATACCTTTAACACATCTTTGTCTTTCTGTCTGAATAGCTTTACCAACATCAAGAGCTACCGATGCTTTTAAAGTGTCATGTTCAGCCATAAGAGCAATATATTTCTCTTCAGTTGTCATTATAATACCTATGGGTTTTGTGGATAAATTTAAAACTTCTTCTTGTACAACTTCTTTAGGAAGTAAAACTTCCTCTTTTACTTCTAACACTACTTGATCTGATTTAATAGATAAAGTAGGAGTTAAACTATTAGCACCAAAGAGAACACAAGAGTTCTCAACAACTGTCATATCATTTATAACATAGAAATAGCCTCTTGAATCAACTAAATCTTTATTTATAACATTAGGATAATATTGATCCCATAACGCTTTCTCTTCTGCATAATCTTCTGTAGCATTATTAATAGCTATATCTAAACCATTATAACGTAAACCTATGCTATGTTGATCTATTTTACCATTTTGATAGAACTTAAATACATCGGCATTATAGTCTTGTCTAATAGTAGTTTCCATAACTAAAGCAGTAGTAGAACCTACTTGATCTAAACCTAAATCCTTTAAGGGCATAACTTCAGTATAGAAAGCAGTTACATCACCGACATGAGAGGTTGAAGTTTGCTTATGGTCAGCTATATGGGGGATAGTTAAGTTAATTGCATTAGCAGCTACCGAACTATCATAGGCTGTATCAGTAATAACATCCATGTGTAAATCACAAAACCAAGCGGCATTACAGACAACTTTTACATCAAGAGTAGTAGAAGATACAACAGGTAAAGGATCAGTAGGGGTATTAGAATCCTTGGTTGCCTCTTCTTTAACTTCTCTTACTTCTCTCTTAGCAATAACATGTGGTTTATTGATTATACTAGAAGTATATTTTATGTCTGCTTTCTTAGCAGCAATAAGAGTTGACTTATTAGTTTTTAAGTAATGAGCTAACTCGTCTTTGCTTAAATGTGATAAATCCATGTAAATTCCTGGACAGTCTATTTTTTAGTAAACTTAGTGTAACAAACCTTAAAGATAAACACAAACATTATCTTAACTACCTGTAGTTGCGCTAGAAGGTTTACCATTATTCTGAGCTGGATTTGCTGGTGGAGCAAATAAGAAACCAAAACCCATATCATCTAACATAACTTTACTTTGTGTTATCTCTTCTTGAGTATAACCTCTTTCACTCCAGATAGCAGAGATAGGAGTAAAACCAGACATAACTTCTAATAGATCGGCTTGAGCATCTTTAAGATCATCAACACCATACCATCTAGGATATTGGTAAGTTTGAAAAGCATCTTCTACTGGATAGCCTAATGCTAATGCTATCTCTTTGAATCTATTAGACCAAGGAGCTAAGGCATCAGGTATAGTAACGATATTGTAAATAAACTCAATCCTATTCCTAAAACTGGTAAGAATAGCACGGATAGAAGAGAAGTCCATTCCACTTGTATCACCACTTATCTGATAGTAGGGGATATTAATAGCCGAAGCTATCTTCTGGTATTCTTCTTTTAAAAGTGAAACTAAGTTCGGGCCAATATCCCTACTTTGAATTAATTGTATCTTTTCTCCAGGATTTGTATATTGTACACTTCCACCTGTAGCTTTAAAATGTAGTTGTTTATTAGCATCACCAATGAAATTTTTACCTCTAGTACTAGCAGTACCAGTAGATAAATCAGCTATCCCACCTAAAGCTCTTTCTACTACCCATGCAATAGCAGAAGCAGAAGTTTGAGTTTGTACAGTAGCAGTACAAAGATCATCTATTTCATAAAGTGCAAGTAGTGAAGATGCAAGTAAAGGTATACCTCTCCATTGATTACTTCTCTTACGTTCAAAAATATGAACTATATCTTGAGCTGGAACTGGTATTCTTATTTGTGTACTAATAGTAGAAGCAATACCAAAGTATCTTTCTTGAAAGAAGTTATAGAACTCAGGTATATTTAAAGTATCTTTATCAAAAGTAATACCATAACGAGTTCTACCATAAGGGAAAACTTGGTCTAAGCCAACTCCCATATAACTTGAATCAAGATATTCTGCTTCTATACTTTGTATCTTTAAAGGTATTCTAGCAGTATTACCTTTTTTCCTTATGATGAATCTAGCAAAAGCTTCCCCAGATTCAAAACGATCTCCAAGCCAAGTAGCTTGTAAAGTATCCCCATTACCTTTACCATCTAAACAAGGATTAGCATAATGTTCATCCCAAAGTTCTTGCATTAGTGGATGTGATAAACCATTTTTAGTTTTCCACTGAATCTTAATAGCTCCATGAGAAGTAACAAACTTATCTCTAGCTGCACTAGCAACAGGATTATTTCTAACCATATGGCGACAACGGGAAGAAATAAATCTAAGTTCTGAGAGAGCAAGTAAATCTGCATCAGCAGTTAAAGATTCTCTATGTGCATTTTTATAATCAGTACTAGCAGCATTAAATGCTGGTTGATACATTAAAGTACCATAAGGATCAAAATTTGTATCTACACCTGTATTTGCATCTATCATATTAGAACCTTTGTACTGTCATAGGAATATTAGTATTAGCTCTAAAGACTTGTGCTGTTTGTGTTAGAGTATTTATATATTCAGTTAGGTTAAATCTTTCCATTCTTAAGACTTTTAGCATATCTTGAGGATCAACAAAATCATATACTCTCTTAAAAGCATGACTTCCTATCTCTACTCTCTTTCTTCTTGTACCTATATAAATAGCAGATAAAGCAGCATTAACTGTTAGTAACTCAGCTTGTGCTTGTGCTAAAGTTAAATTCATTTTAATTCCTTAGAAAAGTTCAATTTCTTCTTTAATTCTTCTGCTAAGTATACCTAATTCAGCATATTTAGCAAACTGTTTTCTGGCTTCAACAAGTTCACCTTCCTTAACTAATCTAGGTATATTAGACTGAACAAACTTATCTATACCTATAGTAAAGATTAAACTTGTTAAAGCTATTAGCTGTTTCTTCTTTAACTTAGGATAACTTACACCAAAGAGATTAACTAATTGGTTATTTATAACTTGAACTTGCTTAAATAGAAGTTTGTTAGCTTGTTCTAAGGTACAAGTAGAACCATTATAAACATTAATAGTATAGTTATAGCCTATATACCAAAACCCAGCTAAATTCTTCTGAGCAAATAGAACAGGTTTATTATATTTTTGTATGAACTCTATTCTATCTTTCATTTTTCTTCCAACCAAGTTTCGATAGCTTCCCAATGTGCATTAGTAAATTCTCTAATACGTCTAAAATACATAGCATGAAAAGCATTTTTACAAGCATCAATAGCTTCTTTTCTTTTACCCGTGATAAGTTTATATATTTCTTTCTGACTATTAGAAGTAACATCAATAAGTTTTCTACAACTTGTCATTTGTTCTTCGAAATTTCCATAGTTAGTTTCATTAAAATAGAATACATCATGTTTATTGTCTGGATTTTTATTAAGTATAACTCTTCGTAAGATTTCGTCGTGACAACGGTGCGCTCCCAAGGGGTATACAGGAATACCCATAGTTTCAGCCATAGTTCTTCTATGTTGTAACGCATTAACTACCTCTGTATCTCTAGGTTCTCTATAAATTTCATCAACAGAATATTTTAATTCTCTTGTACCCTTCGTAGCTAGAACCGTTTTACCGTGTTCATCATTCATCATCTTAACCCAACGATAGACAAGTTCTACTGTTTGTCCATCACCGGAATCTATACTTGTAGCTTCAATAGATAATTGTTTACCACTAACATGAGGTATACCATCAAGTATAATATTAGTTAATTTATCCCAAACTGGGTCTTCCCAATTAAATACATTACCAAAGATTTCTTCCCACTTAACTAACCAAGTACAACCATTTCTACCAGCAACAAGCGTAACTATTGCGAACCTATTATGCTGTACGTCAATCCCAATAAAAGGAACTAAACCTTCCATTGGAGCGATACCTTCAGGATAATTACTCCTAAGCTGTACCATTTCTTCTGTTTCTAAGCTAGAGAATCCACTTGCATAAGGTAAACCCATCTTATTATTATGGAAACTTTTTAAACTAGCTTCATTACCCATAGCACAATCAAGATCAGCTAGAATCTTAGCCTTAGCCAAGTTAGCAAAACTACTAGAATAAAATGGACTCATAAGTTCACTAAAACCAAAACCGAAAATATCAGTTATCTTAGGTTTATTAGCGTGCCAACCTTTAGAGAAGTTACCAGTATGATCTATAAATCCATGCTTCTTACCATTAACTATATTTATATTCTTTTGATCGAAAGTCCAATTAGCTTGGCAGAATGGACAAAGATAGTAAGCACTCTTAGGATCATTCTTCCCATAGATTTCATCTATAAGTCTATCTGGGAACTCATCATAGTATAAGTTACTAAAACCTGTACCATCCATAGCTACGAGTTCTTTACATTCATGGCACTCAGCCTTAAATACAAGTTGGTTACTTTGCTTAAATGCTTTCTCTACCCGACTAAAATCTTTATTAGTAGGAGTTCCACCAAAGATAAACTTCCGCATCTTATCTGGGATAGTCTTCTGTCTTTCTCTAAAGTTACTAAAGGTATCTCCCTGACCAGCTATATTATCTTTCATATCATCTGGTTCTTCAAAGAGCATCTTAGGATAAGCTTTACTCTTTTGTGTAGCAATAGAACCAGCAGTATCAACAATTAAGCTACCATTAGGAAACATATAGTAGAAAGCACTCTCTTTATTCTTAGCAACACCTACGTTAATAAGAGTTTGTAAAATCGGAGTATTCTGTATAAAAGGTTTCCATCTATCTTTAGCAAATAAAGCAGCAGCAGTTTTAATTGGAAAGGCTAATAGCATGTTAGAAGGTTTAACATGAATAGAACTACCTAACCAGTTAAAGGTAACTTCACTCCAACCTATTTGTGCCGACTTCATCGAAGTTATATCTGGAATACTAGGATTATCTAAGCAGTCATAGACATATTCCATATAAGGAGTTATATTAGGATCAAAAGTACCTACACCTACTGAAGTTTCAGTAGAAGACATAACACGATACTTCTTAGCCCATTCTACCGTTGATATCCGTATTGGCGGTTTAAATAAAGTTAATAGTTGACCGAAGAAACTTCTTTCAGATATATTTTCTAAAGTTCTTTTATAACTCATAACATTAACTCTGCTTCTGCTACTATTTCATCAAGATCAATTTCCATTTCTAACATAGATTTAACATACCTTTCGCTATCTAAATCAGCTTGACTACATAATCTATCACCTAGATTATATAAACTAACAAAACATTTATCTATTGTAGGTTGTAGATTAGGCTCACTCTCAGCAGCATTTCTTAGAACACTAGCAATGTTACTTACAATAGGTGAGATAAGTTCAAATAGTCTAGCTTTATCTAAGATAGAACCACGTTCCCTAATGTTAGCTATATGTACTTGTTCTTCTCTAGCTTTATCTAACTTAATCTTTTGTATGATACTAGCTTCTTGTATTTTAGGTAGTCCAGACTCAGATTCACTATTTCTATAGTTTCTTTTTTTATCTTCTTTCTCTGAGTTTAGCTTAACCCTTTCTAAAGCTACTTCATTCTTTTCTTTATAATGTCTAAATACTGCTACTAGCATTTCTTGATAAGTACCACTAATAGGAATAATACCTTTTGTCTTTAATTCGTTCCATGATTTGTCATTAATTCCTAGTAGTTTTTTAAGTCTACTATCAATACATTTGTCTTGTAACGAATTGGTAAATAAGCTTTTATCTTCTATAACTTCTTGATTATCTTCCATCTATATCTTCTTGTTTAGCTAGAATGTTTGTGGTATATTAAGTTAAATTATTAAAAATGTAAAGTTAATTATACTTGGAAAACCTTATGCGTGAGCAACTAGACAGTATCGAAGAAGTTATACAGTTAAAGAAAGATGCTGCTTTATTTTTTACACAGTGTCCTAAGTATATTAAGCATGATATAACGGAAGAACAAGTATTACAGATAGCTAGAAAAGCAGTTCATTTAGCTAAAGAAGATAGTGAAAGAGAATTAGGTAGGTTAACAAAGAAAGGGATTATATATTTAATAGGAGCTATTCTTACAGGTTTAGGCTCATGGTCAATTCAATCAGGTTTCTTTACTAAAGGTTAATTTATGCCATTACAACTAGCAGTATTAGATTTTGGTACTGGTAGTAATACAGCTATTACCTTTGTCGCTGATACTTCTATCTTACCTACTTCTAAAGTTGACTCTATGGTTAGTGCAGATGATACTACTAGTAGTCATACAGCTAATGACCATAAATACTTTCCTTGTTTTGTTGCTATTTCTGCAACTCCTGTAGGTACAACAGGTATACAAGTAACAGCTCAAAGTCCTGAGAAGCTAACAGGTCAATTTAAAATACGTTTAGTTTGGAGTAACTAATGGCAAATGGTCAAGGTCAAGCAACAATCAATTTTGGTACGGGGCAAGGAAGTAATGAAGCTTCTATCGCTGTTACAGGACAAACAAGTATAGTTTCTACGTCCAATTTAGAAGCTTATGTTATGGCTTCAGATACAACTTCAGATCATACAGCAGCAGATCATACTTATTTAGGCTTATTTGCAAACTTCACTTGTGGTACAATAGTAGTAGGAACAGGATTTACAATTTATGCTAGAACAATTCAAAAATTGTCTGGCTCTTTTATCGTTCGTTGGGTTTGGTCAGATTAAGGTGATACTATGAGTATGGATGTAGATATAGTTGGTGGCGTTACAGGCAATAAAGCTGAAGTTAATGCTAGTAACCAACTTAAAGTTATACTAGAAACAAATGCTACAACTAATGCAGCTAATATAGGTGGGGCTAGGTTATTTTCAGAAAACGACCAAGGATTGTTAACAGGTATTACTTATCTTAAATCACCTGAAACATCAACAGATTATAGATTAAGAGTAGGTATGGATACTGTACTTTTTACTGATACTTTTAATGCAGTAGCACAAAATACTACAAACTGGTCTTATCTCTCTACAACTTTAACTGCAACTCAAGGTGGTTCAGGCTATCTTAGTTTTGGTGCAGTACAGGGTACAGCTACGGGTCATGGGGCTGCAATGAGATCGTATCAGTATTTCCCGCTTATTGGTACAGCTCCTATTTCTATTAATGTAGCTTTTGGTCAATCAGTAGCACCTTTAATAGCTAATGAAGTATTTTTAGTAGGGTTAGGTGTTCCAATAGCTGTTGGTGTTGCACCTACTGATGGAGTCTGGCTTCAGCTTAGTTCTGCTGGTATGATTGGAGTACTCAACTATAATGGTACAACCACCCAAACAGGTACGCTAGAAACAATTGCAGCAGTCGCTGTAGGTAGTATCTATAATTATTGTATTGTAATTGGGGAAACAGAAGTTGAGTTTTGGAAAAATGATATTTTATTAGGTGAAATCAGCATTCCAGTTGCTAATGGTCAGCCTTTCATGTCAGCTGCATCAACTGTATTTATGCAAAAGTATTGTACTGGTGTAGTATCTAATACTAATATTATACGGGTAACTGATATAACAGTTTGTTTGATGGATATACAGACTAATAAACCTTGGGCTACCCAAATGGCTTTGCAAGGTGGAGCAGGTTATATAGGTCAAAATGGTCATACTCAAGGTAAAACAGCTCTTTGGACTAATAATACTGCACCTACTGCGGTTGTTTTAACTAATACGGCAGCTTCTTTTACTGGCTTAGGGGGTATTGGTGCTATTTTACCTACGTTAGCTGCACAAAGTGACGGTATTTTATTCTCCTTTCAAAATCCAGCACCTACTATAAATATTACAGGTAGAAACTTAGTTATAACAGGTGTCCAGCTACAAGGAGCAGTATCAGTTATTTTAGCGGGTGGCCCTGTTACTTATGCTTATTCCTTAGCGTTTGGTATGACTGCTTTAACTCAGGTTACTACGGAAACAGCTACTTTTACGGCAACTACTACCCATGCCCCACGAATAGTTGCTATAGGCTTAGAAAACTATGTGGTAACTGCTGCTGCTGGTACTTTGGGAAGTCCTGCTGGTATTTCTTTAAAACTTAATACCCCAGTAGTAGTAAGACCAGGTGAATTTGTAGCAATACTAGCTAGAAATATCGGTACTGTTACTACTACAGGTGCTATTACCGTGGTAGCTTCTATAGATTCTTACTGGGAATAATAGATGTCTTTACTTTTACTTATATCTTCTAATGGATCAACTTCTTTAACACTTGATAATGTTACTTTAGCTGAAACACTAGGAGTTATAAGTTTAGTTCAGCAAGGATCGTTGGTGGCTGCTAACTTGTCAGCCACCAACACCCTTTCTACTCTTGGATTAACTAGTCAAGCTAATTTAAGTTTAAGTAATTTAACGCAAGCTAATACTTTAACTTCAGTTATACTTTCTAGTGCTATTAATCTTGCTTTATCTAATCTTAGCCAAGCTGAGACACTTGGAACTATTAGTTTAACTCAACAAAATAGTCTAGTTTTAGTTAATTTAGCTGAAGCAATAACACTAAGTACTCTTGTTTTAAATCAACAAAATACTTTATCTCTTACAAGTGTAGCTCAAAGTAATACTTTAACTACTATTAGTCTATCTGCACAAGCTATATTAGCTCTAGCTAGCATAACTCAAACTGATACACTTGGTACTGTAAACTTAGTACAGCAAAATAATCTATCTCTTGCTAGTATAACTGAAGCTAATACCCTTTCTACTATAAGTTTAGCCCAACAAGGTACACTTATCTTAGCAAGTTTAGCTCAAACTATAGGTTTAGCTAGCCCAGTAATATTACAACAAGGAAATTTAACTCTTTCTAGTTTATCTCAGGCAAATACTCTTAATACAGTAAGTTTATCTCAGGCAAATCTATTAAGTTTAGTTTCTATTGCACAAGCTACTACTTTATCTACTGTTATCTTGGCTACTAGTAATAGTTTAACTACTAATAACGTAACTGAAGCTAGGACTTTAACAAATCCTAGTTTAATACAACAAAACTTCTTAAACGTACTAAATATAGCTGAAGCAGATACTATTTCAGTTGTTTCCCTAGTACAACAAGGTAGTTTAACTATACAAACAGTTATACAAAGTAGAAGTTTAAGTACAGTTAGTTTATCTGCCGCTAATAGTTTAATTTTAGCTAGTTTAGCTCAAGCAGAAGGACTTTCTACTGTAGTTTTAACACAACAACAGATTTTAACCCCTAATTCTATTGTTGAATCAGAGATTTTAGGATCAGTTAACTTAATACAACAAGCACATTTAAACTTAAGTAGCATAATTTTAACTGAAACATTAACTTCGGTTAATCTACAACAAGCTAACATTTTATCTTTAGGTAATATTTATTTACAATCTAGCTTAAGTAATGTAAACTTAATTCAGGATTATATATTATTTGTTAGTAATTTAGTCCAATCTTTACAATTAGATAGCATAATTTTACCCCCTGAAATCTTTATTGCAACTATAGAAGGTAAGATTATCTATATGTTAAGTATAGGGAATGAAATAATAGTTATGAATGTAACACAATCTGGTATAGTAGCTGTTAGTTCTACACCTGATATAATTAACGTAGTATCTGAATAATCATAAAGGAAATAATATGTCTGACATAATTCAAATTCGAGTTACCATAGTTGGTGGTTTTCAACATGATAACATATTCTATTCTCAAGGTGATGTTTCTTCTGAACCTATGGAATTAGGTTTATATTTTATTAAAGCTGGTTGGGCGGAAGATACTGCTGGGATTGTTCCTAGTGAAACTCCTAGTTCTACTGATATTATCCTAGCTCCAGTTGGTCTTTCTTCTGCAATTAATCCAAGTGTGGTGTAATAAATGGCAACTCAAAAATATGTATCTGCTGGGATGGTTAATGGTGGTCTTACTGCTACAGCAACTTGTAATCGTGTAACTGTTATCTCTGGTTTATCTGCTACTCCTATCTTATCTGATATAACTACTACTTATAAATTAGCTACTGGTGCTATGACTGCTGGTACTGACGAGCCTATCACTGCTGGTACTGGTGATAGTCGTTTAGCTACTATGGCTGCAAAGACAGGTTTATCTATAACTGCTTCTGGTACTGCTGTTATGATAGCTATTGATAATGGAACTGACTTTATTGTTACTACTTGTACAAGTCAAGCTTTAACTTCAGGTGGTACTGTTACTGTTCCTAGTTGGACTCAGACCATTGGGCCGTCAGTATAACTATTAGCTTAATAAACTCCTAGTTTCGGCTAGGAGTTCTAGGAGTATAAAATGCTTTATAGTAGTGTAAATGGAAGTCCTATTAGCTTAACTCATGATACTAATGAGAAGAATGTATTTACCCTTGTGTATAGACCTGAAGTTTGGGTTGCCTCTACAGAAGTAATACAAGGAGATAGATTATATATACCAACTATTAGTAATGGTTGTATGTATTCAGCTATTCAAGGTGGTATTACTGGTTTAGTTGAACCTATTTGGGAAACTGGTAAAGGTAAAGTTACTTCTAATGGTACTGTTAAGTTTCAAACTATTCCTTATAGTTTAATCTTAAATACAGGTGATAGTATACATGCAGATGCTGCTAATAGTATTCCAGCTTATCAGATCATTTTACCTACTGGGGTTACTATAGATAATGATGCTTTAATTGGTACTTCTGCTATTCATTTTAGGATTATAACTTCTCCTAGTAGTGGTACTTTTAGTATAACTGTTAGGGTTAGTGTATTAAAAGCTAGTGGAATCTACACCCTCCACGACTCAACTCTAAACTTCACCGTCCAATCCAACTAACCACAATCCCACCAAATAAACCCCAACACGGCCTTTTAACTCTTAACCTACCCTAACACCTTAACCTAAAATTATCGTG
>Ga0209777_10001770_pt1 | contig 30084 bp, 32 predicted proteins | sample FrelakmetHBP12HB_FD_187147 | JGI IMG/M metagenome (GOLD analysis project Ga0209777, IMG submission 187147) | Freshwater lake sediment microbial communities from the University of Notre Dame, USA, for methane emissions studies -HBP12 HB (SPAdes)... | ecosystem: Environmental > Aquatic >... | reverse complement strand
CGAACAAAGCGACCGTTGCAGCTAGTAGAAAATTGCTTACCTGCATTTGGCATATGCTCATGAAGGATGAAACGTTTAAGTACAACAACGATAATTAAGGTATAGAAGTGTTTTCATAGGTATTTCATTAAAAGAAAGGTTTATAAGAACGTGTCGTTTTCAATAACGCGTGAGGACGTATGAACGACGAGATTACTGACCCTGAAGAAGTCAGCTGCATGGCTCTTACGACCAAAAAAGTAATATCATCAGATGAAGAGCTTATGTTGTTCATGCATCGATTTAATCTTGACTGGGCCACGGTCGAGACCATGCCTGCATTTGAAGAACACTGCAAAATACTATTCCGCCGAGAAGAAACAGACAAATAATACTGTAGTTATTAATTATTTTATATTTCTATCTTTTGACGAAATACATATAAAACACAGGTTGATTTTGGGGCTGAGTGGATTTTATGGTAAACTTTGACCAGTTGTACTCAGATAGAGCAGGAAAGATGCGGAAATCAGAAATCCGTGAATTACTCAAAGTAACGCAGGATCCAGAGATCATCTCCTTCGCTGGTGGGTTGCCGAACCCTCAATCGTTTCCGATTCAAGATTTAAAAGGAATCGTTCAAACCGTGTTAGACCATTATGGAAAAGTCGCACTTCAATATGGGACAACACAAGGAATCAATGAACTTCGAGAGATGATCACTGAACGATCCATCAGAGAAGGCATGAAAGGTGGTGTCACCCCAGAAAACATCATGATTACCAGCGGCTCCCAGCAAGCTTTAGACGCGGTCGGAAAGATTTTTCTGAACCCTGGGGACACCGCGATGGTTGGTCTTCCGTCATATCTTGGTGGGATTAATGCGTTTCGCAGTTATGAGGCAAACCTTGTTGGAATCCCTTTAGATAAAGAGGGGATGCGTGTAGACCTCCTTGAAGAGAAAATAAAAGAACTCATCAAGCAAGACATGTCGGTGAAATTCATCTACACGATCCCCACGTTTCAGAACCCAGCAGGTACCGTCATGCCAGAGTCACGACGGAAGAAATTAGTAGATATAGCTCATGAGTATAATTTGGTCATTATCGAAGACGATCCCTACGGGAAGTTACGGTACGATATCCCTGCTATCAAACCTATCAAGGCATTTGACGATGAAGGGCGAGTCATCTATATGTCAACATTTTCAAAGATTCTCGCACCCGGCTTCCGTCTTGCCTGGATTATCACCGCGGAGAATATTATGAGGAAACTTGCGTTATGTAAACAAGCACTAGATCTTTGCACAGCCCCATTTTCTCAATATATTGCCTATGAGTTCATGAAAAGTGGTTCCCTTGATTTACATATCATGAAGATTTGTGAGATGTACAAGCCGAAACGCGACATCATGATGGATTCTATGAAGAAATATTTCCCAGAAGGATATATCTGCAATAGACCTAAAGGTGGGATGTTCGCCTGGGTCACGCTTCCGGAACAAATCGATACAGAAGCTATGTTCCTTGATGCATTCAAAGAAAAAGTCGCGTATGTTCATGGCAAAGCATTCTGCGTCGACGGTGGCGGTGGCAGTTCCATGCGATTGAATTTTTCCTACTCCACAAACGAGCAACTGGAGACAGGTATGAAGCGGCTTGGTACGGTGATTGAACGCAAAATGAAGGTGTTAAGCCGCTAGGCAAAACAATCCTCATCATCATTCTCCTCTTGATAAGTTCTTTTTCAGGTTGTACCTTGCTTCGGCAAACGAAGTTTACACTCCTTTCTCTTACGGTTGATGACGATAATGGATTCCCTCGGATGTATGTGCAGTTCAACACCTCTGATACATCTACACTCATGCTCACTGGTCCTCAAAAAAACATTCTGTCCTCTGTTGCGTATTACTCTGGAATTCATAATGAAAGCATCTACCTTGCTGGATATCGAACGACTGTTATTGCTGGGGCATATTCGTTAAAGGCTGTTGATTCGTCGAAAAATACGATTTTTGAGAACGAACTACAGTTTAACGGTTATAATCTTTCTCTTATTTCTGTTTATGAAGACTGGTGGAAGGGGAACACTGGTTCTTCAGCTGTAACGTTTCATCTCAGTGTCAGAAATTCTGGTGATCTCCCAGTATACCCATTCAATATCAGTGTTTCTCAAGGAAATAACTCAGTTGGAGCGTATCTTTTACCTGCGGTGGTTCTTCCATCTCATACTATACAAATAACGTGTTTTATATTTCCTACCAACATGTCTTCTGGAGGAAATCAACTGAATGTTTCACTGTTTGATAGCACCGGAGCAGTTCTTGTGCAAAAAACACTCACCCTGGTTCAAAAAAATCCCATTGATTCATGGATATATCAATGGCATTACCTTGGTTCTCAAACGCTGAAAATCCCTGAGGTAGATTGGTTCTACGATTATTATAAAAGTATGAAACGGTTTGATATCATCGATTATTCAGCGTATGTGTTTGATCGATATGATGATTGCTATATCAAGTTTGTAGCTAATCAACTCCTGTCACTAAAAAACCTGAAAACCAATGTAGAGAAAATCAATTTTATCGCCTCTTTTGTACAAGGTATTGAATATAAAAAAGATAACCCAGAGAATGAGTCATATGAATACCCACAGTATCCCCCTGGAGACGTTAAAGGAAAAACATGGAGATTGTGAGGATAAAGCTATTCTGACCGCTGCATTGCTTGAAAGCCTTGGGTACAATGTTTCATTGATTCGATTCCCTCGACATATAGCAGTTGGTGTTCATCTGAATGAAACGATCTCTGGATATTCGTATTACATCGCCCAATATTATTTCTTAGAAACCACAGCACTTTCTATGCCGCTTGGAAAGATTCCTCCTGAATATCAAGGTTTTTCGAATGTAACCGCGTACCCGATTTCTTCACGGCCACTCCTGATTCATAGTTGGAAAAACGCGACACGATTTACAATGAGCACCGGGGCTGATTATGTGAGCGTAACAATGATTATTGAAAATCTCGGGACAGCAGCTACATCCGCTATTGAAGTTCGAGGGGCCTTCTACGATAACACAAGCCGGATCTACAATCAAGAGACTATGAATGTTACCTCGATTGCTGCAGGTGAGAAACGTGTGGTAGAACTTTCTGTCGATGTACCATCGTTGGTCTCTACAACTCTAAAAACCCAGTTATTTCTGAATGGAATGATGGTGGATCAGCGTGAATCCATATCACGATTCCCATAAATAGCCTCCTGCTATCTCTGTAGAAATAAGGTACTGTAATGCAAGGCAAGGACAGAAGTTCCGCATGTAATAAAATGCTCATAGATTTTACGTTAATTTTTTGTCCAATGTCCTGAAAAAGATTCCTAAATATTGAAATGATGCTTAAAAAATAGATAAAAAATGTAAAATCTATACTCTTTTTGTCTGATTAAATCGTATATAAGCTAATCAAAAAGTAAAAAACAACATCTAAAGTCTTTAATTTTTATCCATAATCAGCATTTAAAAATAACCTCCCAAATACATATGCCGTGATTGGTGATTTTTTCTTCTTTCGTCCAAATGAAATACTAATAAGGATTCTAAGCAAAATCCAAAGATTGTAAAGGAAAACCGTAAAAAGAAAATAATACAGTCTCACTTTGTAGTCTCTTGAGGTTGTCATGGGGCGAAACTCTTTTTTTGTTTTGTATCCGTTTTCGATCCCCCACCTTTTGCCATACAAATCGATAAGATATTTAGTGAAATTTATGTTTTTATCACTCAAATCCATATTTGTGGCGAACAAGAGTTTTTTCCTGCCTTTCTCAACGATGATTAGGTTAAATTTTACACCCTTCATTTCGACATCTTTGACAATACAAGGTGTCGGAGTGCAAGCTTCGATTCTTTTTATTCTTTCATTTCGTATCGCTGGCATAAGGTAAAAGATATTGAGTGTGTTGAACACTTTGATGCATTCTTCAGTGTAAAATCCTCGATCCACCAAGGCAACATCAATTTTCACTTTCTTCTTTGCTTCAGATAATAATCTATACAGCAGGTCCTTTTTCTGGTTCAATGGATGAACTGGTATGGCTTTGAATGTATAGCAGCCCCCTGTATCAAGAATGTCCAATGTCGCAAATCGGAAACATTTAATTTTATTACCCGTCGCAGAGATCTTATTTATAGTCATATCAGTTGACTTCCCGTCGAAGTTCCAGTCTGTAAAATCGATTATGGCTTTCACTCCGTTCATGTAAATCCTATTTCTTTTTACTGTCGTCCATAGGTTCTCTTGGAGGATATCGAAATTTCGTATGATTTCATCAATATCATGTTTTTTTATTTCCCGTAAAAATGTATCTGCCGAAGGGATTTTTTTACCCGCCAGTTTGAAGGCATTTGAAACGTTTTCCGCACATTTCTTGCTAAGACCTGTTTCAACGAGTAAATCGATAAAATCTCGTTCAAAAAAAGTCGCATTGTGATGTTTTTTGGATTTTATCATCTGAAGCGTTTTCTCCTTGAACAACTCCGCTATTTCCTTGGATTTCAATCTCATCGATCGATTGGTAAACGTGATGTCATTTTTCGTTTTTTTAATGAGGAATTGTTCAAAATCTAAGGCGATCCTTTTTTCTCTTGAGACTTCCTTTATTTTGGTTGCTATGAACTCCAGGGCTTTATGTGTTTCTTGGGTCAAGACATTATTGAAAAAATAGCTGACGGTCGTCTGATCAGGTGTTTTCTTCAACCCTAATTGTGTTCTTACTCTTCTATGTAGTTCTAAATACTTAACCAATTCCGTCTGAAATCGAATACCCTTTAGTTTCTTGTATAGAATAAGCTTGAACAACGAATCATAAGTGAAATCAATCTTTCTATAGGGATTATTCTTGGCGAAATCAAAATTTAGCCTGTTTAAGATTTCGGATAACGCAATTTTTTTATTTTTGTCAATTTGTGCAAATGCTTTTAAAATCTCCGCGGTTATGTTATCCTGGGAGATATCTCTGGTGTTTGACCGCACTGAGGATTTCCTGCCTTGGTGAGGGGAAGCATCCCTCACCTTCAGGCTCAATATTTAGTATCGTTACTATTATTCGAAACGTTACTAAAAATAGTATTGATTTTACAATATTTAAACTTATCTATGAATCGAAAAGATTCTTATACTGGTTTTATAATATCGTATTATTATATGAGTATACTCTCTGACAAGACCATAAAAGTTTTAGAAGCGATAAAAAAGTTAGGTCCAACCTATCAAAGGGAAATAGCAAAAGAAACCGGTCTTAGTGATACCACCATTAATGCAATTTTAAAGAACTTAACTGAGGTTAATATCATCAAAAGTAAACCAGCTAAAGATAAGGATTCAGGGAGACTCATTCAAAAGATTGAATTGGTAATAAAAACCAGCGATCTCGATAAAATCGTCAATAATTACAAAATGGCACGAGCTGTATTAGACGATGCTTTAGTGGCATTGAGTAGACCGAAAAATGAATGATCAAGAGCGGTGCGTTTTTTCATCTATGTACATTATAAAATAAAAGATGGCATACCAAAAATATTTTTTTGTGATTGATATATAGGTTTTTAATGTCGAATACAATTTTCCTACATACTCCGATAAATACTCCACTTGGTAGAATCGGGAAAATAGATTGTAATTGGCAACCTCCTAAAAGAAGAGTTGAGTTTTTGCCAGGAGAAACAATTGGGCAAATTAGTATTGCCGGCAATAAAAACGTTACAATTCCTATAAAAATAATCCCTGATGATGATCCAAAAGATGCAACAATTAAACCTCTTTTGGGAGATATGGTGACCTTTTGGATAAAGAATTCATTATTTTATCATATGAGCAGCTGTGAGATTTGCATGAGATATGTAATTACCCACGAGTTTTCTCATACAATACCTCGATTTATTTTTCCCCGGCCATGGGAATTACGGGGATTTGGGAAAGACATTGTGAAAATGGTGCATTATTATTTTACTGATGCTGTTATTGATAGATGGAATGTAAAAAACAAGAACTATTCCGGTGAAGAACCTATAAAATCTATGATTCACATTTACGAGAAAAACAAGGTCAATTTAATTATAACCAACAGGGAACATTTATTCGAAGATTGCATGTTTTTCATGAGATTTGCATCCCACTGTGAAATGTTTAAAAATAATCTATATACACTGATTTGTTCATTCCCATATGAATTACAAAATAAATATGGTCGGCTTTTAGATGTGATGACCACGGATTATAAAGGTTCAATTTACCCGATTTATCGATTAATCAGAGAAATCGCAGAACTTATTTTATGCAAAAATCAAAAGGAAATTATTATTAAAGAACTTGAAAGAAGATTCTACACTTTGTTTGACATTAAACGTTCGTGGATGCATGGAACGAGAACAAACAAGAATGAAAAAAAAATTTTTCATCAGATATGTAATGACCTTTTCATTCATCCCTCACAAATTAATGACTGTATATTTGATTGGAATAATACATTTAAAAGGATATTGAATGTTTCATCTGAGGATTTAGAATTTATTAGTAAGTCATTGTCAAAATCAACATTGACGAGTGATTTCAGATATACTTATTTTATGGATAATAGTTCATAATTAATGACGCTATATCCCTGGTGCTTTATCCCCGTACTTTATATTACGTATTTCTATCAATGGTTTATCCGCGGGGTCAAACCAGAGGTTTTCGTCATAAGTATTGAGGTCATTGCCTCTATCTTCTTCCACGCAATCCGGACAAATAAACGTTCCATAGTCATCTTGTATAATTTTTTGATTGTGTTTATGGCATAGCACGTTTTTACGCGGATTAACGCCTCTGATAACCCAGTACAGACGGTTTTCGAGATCACCCAACCCATCGGGATTTTGCTTATGCTCTCTCTTCAGCTTGCTTAACTCCTTGGAAACCCGCTCCAAATGGTTCTGGATTTCTTCCTTCATGGTTACACTCATATTTTTTTTCACCTCAACGGACGTACTATTTTCCGCCATTTCCCTGTTCGAACAATTGCCCGGAATTTCTTCGTACCATACCTCGCTAGTTTTGGCCGTATTTTATGCCGCGTATCTTTGTCGCCGGTTCATCGCCGGGAACAAACCATTTGTTTTCATCGCATGTGTCTAATTCTCCGATCCAGTCCTCTATACAGTCACCACAGATAAATTCCCCAAATTCGTTTTTCGTCATTTTTTGTCGGTGTTTACTGCACATCGCCTTCTCGGGGTCTACGCCACGTAACGCCCAGAATAGCCGATGCTCAAAGTTGCCGAATTCCTCAGGGTTTTTCTCAATATCTCTCTTCATCTTTTCTATTTCTGTCGATACTTTTTCCAGATGGTCGAGACATCTCTTCTTCCACGTTTTCATTTCCTTTGAGACCTTTTTTTGATGGTCAAGGTATCTTTTTTGCCACTCTTCATCCCCATCTTCCATCGTTTCATTTTTTGATCGTTTTGACATATTTTCACCTGTCTTACACTAGATATCGTTAATTTAAAAGAAGGGGGTTTCATGATTGAACAGACTTCAAGTGATTTAAATATATGGATTTACTCCACTTAAATTTTTCCATTTTGGAGCTTGCCTGAGAAATCGAACTTTTTGATATGACAAGTATTTGAATTGGCTGTCCCACAGCCAATTTCCGGTTGGGTAGAAGATAATGCTCTCAGGTATCGGTTTATTCTATTCTTCAGAGAGGTACATTCCCTTACATTAGTACGATGGCATTGGTGTTGTATGTTTCCAGAGTTTGAGGATGTTATGAGTAGTACAGATGAATTTCCATTCGCTTTTTCCTTTTGATAGACCTCGGAGAGACAGCCTATCAAATCCTCTGCTGTCTTTGATTATTTGTCCGTTCACCGGTTCTATGCTGCTGCCGCGTTTCTTGTAGATAGCTTTTCCTTTCTTCGTCAGGAGTTTTCGTTTCATCCGTTCCCTAAGTGGTAGTTTCAGCATGCCAACGATTGAAACGATGGATGTTTGAAAGACTAAAATGTAGGGCAAGGTTCTCTTGCCGCCCTACCTAAAAGTGCAAAAGTCGTGTTATAATACAGAACTTGCAATCATCACAGATTCCATCAGGGTTATCTGTTTCTTCACACCATAGATTTTACGTGTGCCTTGCATGGCTATCTACTAGGCAGTGAAAATCTGCCCGCTTCAATTTCCCTTTCGGAAGAGTAGTCGAAGGGACTCAAAAGTCTGGCATCCTATATGGATGGCAAGTTCATAAATGTGAATTTATGAATGAAGGAAGCTGCAGACAAAACCGCAGGCCAAAATCATAATGGTGAACCTGGATGTAGCATCATACCATTGATGACCTACTGTAAAATTAGGGAAATCCGGTGCAGCATGCTGCTGATATAAAGGGAAGATGAAGCATGCTGGATGTATGGTGTATCAGGGTTGGCATGTGGTGAAAGTAGATGGTCTTACCAAGGGAGAACTCATACAATCCTACTTGGGAAAGTAGGTAAGAAAACGGTATAACCACATGTGTGGGAAAGCCAAGTACTAATGTTGTATGAGGAGTCAGCTGACTCATAGTAGCAATGAAGCTAAGCCAATGATATGCTGGTAACAGACTGGAGGATAAAACTTGGCTGAGTGAAGGGGTCTGGTTCGTGAGAACTGAATACTGGCAAATCGTAGATTAGCAATGCTTTGCGTTGCTTGGAAACGCAAACCAAAATGGTTTGTAGATTTGTTGGTTTTGGTCAGTGAGGAAGACATAAAATGTTTGAGTACCTTAGGAAATTTAGGGAGCATTTTCCAGAGCGGAAATTTTTCCAGTTGATAGACAAAATATACGACATGAATAACCTAAGAACTGCTTGGAAGAAGATTAAATCCAATAAAGGATGCGCAGGGATAGATAAACAGAGCATATGTGACTTCCAGAAACAAAGTGACCTATATCTCAAGGAACTTCAGAGAGCAGTAAAGAACGGTAGTTACGAGGCAATGCCAGTGTTACGGAAATATATTCCCAAAGAAAATGGTAAGTTTAGACCATTGGGAATACCAACAGTGAAAGATAGAATTCTACAACAAGCGACAAAGAATGTCATCGAGTCGATATTTGAAATGAAATTTCTTGACTGTAGCTATGGATATCGACCTGACAAAAATGCGCAACAGGCAGTGAAGCAAATAAGGAAATATATTGAAAAGGGTTACACATGGGTTATCGATGCAGATGTGGAAAAATTCTTTGATTCTGTAGACCATAAATTACTAATGGGCTTTGTATCAGAGGAAATCAGTGACGGAAAGGTATTGAACCTTGTAGAGTCATGGCTTAAAGCAGGTGTTATGAACGAGGGTAAACAAGAAGAAACACTTGTGGGAACTCCACAAGGTGGCGTTGTATCTCCATTATTGGCAAATATCTATTTGCATGAGATGGATAAACAGGTGACTAAGACGGACAGTGTGCGTCTGGTAAAGTACGCAGATGATTTTGTGGTTCTCTGTAAGACAAAAGATGAAGCGGAAAGGACGATGAAACAGGTAGAGGGGATTCTGACGGGGTTAAAACTACGGTTGAATAAGACAAAGACGAATATAGTGAATGGGTTCTGTATAAAACTCGTATGGCAAATTTAAGCTGTCAAAAATAGTATGGTAAGAATGTTCTTATTAGTAAAATATTAATAAGTTCATCTGTTATTTATTTCATATGACAGATTCAAGATTATTAATATTTTTTACTTATATACTATCGGTTATTTTTGGATATATAGTTTATCGTTCTCGTTATTGTATATCATGGTATTTGTACAAAATAAGTAATAGAACTCCAATAACTAGGAACGTAAAAAGCTTACTTGTAATTTTTTACATTTTTGTATTTCTAATTTTTTCTATTTATTGTTTGGGTATCATAGACTTAATTAAATTTTCGATAATTATTTTTGGTTCATTACTTATCGGATATTCGTTTTACTTTTTTTATTTAGCAAAATCAGATTATTTTTCAATTTCATTCTTTGTTATTATTGCTGTTTGTGCATTTTTAATCGTTATCAGTTATTATCCAACTCTTATTATTGGAATGAATATTTCAGATATTAAAGAATTAAGTACAGCAGAGAATTATCAATCAATAATAGTAAATATAGTTCTAGGTTTTAGTGCTGTTATCGGTATAGGAATCACTTTAATTTGGGTAGATCAAGGTATAAAATGGAGAAAAGCTGTATCTGGAATGTTTGCGTATCTTATGTTTTATTTTATATATGTTATGTATATAGTATTTTTAAGTGAGCTAATCCAACGGATAGTAGCTTTGAATCACTGAATTGTCTAATCTAAGTTTGCAAACTATTTTAAAAACCAGTGCGATTGGTACTGTTGGTCTCCCCTGAGCATTGTTCACCAAAATAATGCAATAGATGGCTTTTTAGTCTTCTATCAAAAGGGGAGACCAAAAATTAATTCTTTTTACCCATCTTCTGAATATAATCCCAATATTTCTAAAAATGGCTTATGTGCTGAATGTGAAAATTTATCTATAATTTTCATTATTTCATTTTTATCAATTAATTTTCTTATCTCTGTTACTTCATCGCATCTACTATAAAATAAATGTTCTTTTCTCCATCTATTCCATGTAATAACATCAATATTTTTTTCATTAATTATAAAATTTTCATTTATGTGTTTGCAGACTGGACAACTACAGTTTAAATTTTTATCTTTTATTTTTTTGAATTTATCTGATTTCATCTTAGTTCTATTATACCATTCACCATAAGTTATGTATCTTTTTCCTTTCTTTCTTCTTGGTAAATACTCTCTTGTAAAACCATCTAGTGGTTCACAAAATCCATCTATACCATTTGCAATAGAGACTATACCATATGAATCAGCATCAATTAAAAATACACATTTTTCATTAATTTTTGTTGCATCTCTAAGTTTTCTTGTAAATATACCTAAATTTCTTATGCCATCAGTATCAGTTTCTACGAAATTTTTTATTTTGATAAATACTAATCTAACATTATCAAAATCATTATCACTATCCATTATAAAATCAGATATTTTTGTTAATTGATCTAAATCTCGTAAAGCCATATAATTTAATGAAAATAGGAATGATGGTTCTAAATTATTTACATCAGCAATTGTAAAACTAGATTTTTTATTTATGTCAATCGCTAGATCAACTAAGAGCGATTCTTCATCCGAAATAAATGGTACTGGAGGTAATATTGCATCTGGTTGATATTTATTTTGTTCCCTGATACACCAATTAATAAAAGTATTATCTCCGCCATTTTTATTTAGGTCTAACCATTTCTTATCATGAGTTTCAGCATCTTTTATGTTTAACATTTCTTGAATTGGTCTCGGGAGACCCAATAGGTTTCTATATTTTGTTCTTTTTTGGATATTCTTAAAATAAAAATATTCAATATTCGGGTCAATAAATATAGGAATGATTTCTTTTAACATTCTAAAATCAAATGTAATCTTCGGGATTAATCTCTGTTGTGCTGTAGCAACTACTTTTTTTTCTCTATTAATTATACCTATATCGGTCAAATCAAAAAAAATCCCTTGATGTACATCATTTATTTTTTTTTCATCACATATCAAATCTATTTCAGAAGGTGTTTTTATTTTACTCATATAACATGGAGTAATGATTTTTTTCTTCCCAATTTTCGTTGTTGTTTTTCTTGATTGATTCGATATTTTTTCTTCATTTACCAATATTTGACTAGACCTTTCAATTTTCATGAACTGCCTCCTTTCTAAAATCATCTAAATAATGTATTAACTCTCCTATAGAATCAATATTTATCATTAATCCACCGATTGTCGTAAATAAATTATATTCATCCTTTGTTTTTTCCTGTATAGCTACAAATTTTCCAAATGGATTTTCAATAAATTGAAATGAATAATATTTATTATCAATTTTTATATCTTTATCTAATGTTGGTCGTACTGCGGTATGATTTGGATAATAAATGCTAGTGCGAACTCCAAGCTGACGTTTATATATCTCTCTAGTTGCTATCAAATATTGTAAATGATTAGAAACAGTTCTTCGATCAATACCTGTGACTTCTGCTATTTGATGAATTGTAACACCAGTTGGATTATTTTTAATTGCTTTTAATATCAATGCTTTATGGAATCTTTTTTTGTCCTCAGGTGACATTCTTTGAATGTCTTCCATTGTATAGCCAACACCTATTTTTTTTAATTCTTCATTAATCATTTTCAATCCGTCCAATGTTTATTTTTTATGTCTTACTTAATTGTCAACGTAAATCGTTAACCTTAATGTCGCACATCTATATGCGACATAAATGCCTATTTTGTTTATAAACATTTCGTTAGGTTTATATACTTATGAATCTTATCTAATATTGGTGAACAATGCATGATAGAAAAGATAGATATTAAAGAAATGGTGAATGCTCGTAGAGCAAGAGGCATGTTATACCTGGAAAACGGTTTTGAACCAAAGGAAATAAACTTTAAAACTTGGATAGTTCCATCTCAGACGGGAAACGGAACCTATACCGTCAACGTGTTTCAACGTCACTGGAAATGCACTTGCCCCGACTTTGAGTTAAGGGGTATTCCCTGTAAACATATCAATGCAGTGAAAATCTGGAAAAACTTGAAAGAGAAATTCGAGCAGTTACACCTGAAAGTAAAACAAAATATTACTATCAAGGATTCAGAGATTCAGGAATGCAAGTTTTGTCATTCAACAAACATCATAAAATATGGGAAGAAAAACAATAAACAGAATTACCTCTGTAAGGAATGTAAAAGAAACTTTGTTGATAATATTGATTTTGAGAATATGAAATATAACCATAAAGTAATTGCCCTTACATTGGATTTGTACTTCAGGGGATTATCACTCAGGAAGATATCACAACATCTCAAGGAATTTTACGATCTCAACATAACTCACATGTCTATCTATAATTGGATAGAGAAATATATTGGAATCATGAACCAATATGTAAATACAATTCAACCAGAGATCGGGGAAGTATGGCATACTGATGAAATGATGGTGAACATAGGTGGCTCATGGGAATATCTCTGGAATGTCATGGACGAGAAAACCAGATTCCAACTCGCCAGTGTGGTATCAACAGAGAGAAGGGTACGGGATGCTCGTTTTGTGTTCCAAAGAGCTAAGCAGAACGCTGGTGGACGCAAACCAAAGTTCATAGTAACCGATGGGTTGCCTGCCTATCGTCATGCAGTAAACAAAGAGTTTACCACGAACACAGATGAAACAGAACACCTATGGAATGTAGGAATACAACACCATCCAAACAACAATCACATAGAGAGACTACATGGGAGTATCCGCCAACGAGAAAAAGTCATGAGAGGAATAAAGATAGAAGAGACTCCTATTGTAGAAGGTCACCGCTTATACTATAATTTCATTAAACCACATGAAGCACTTGATGGGAGAACACCATCGGAAGAAGCAGGTATCACTATTGACGGGAAAGACAAGTGGCTAACCCTGATGCATAAAGCAATTCAATACAAAAAAACCGTGAGTAGTGGTTAATTTTATGATTGATATCTATATTAAATCATTAAAATTTTCTATTATTTTTCCTTCAATTATTTGTTTGATTATGGGAGTTTTGCTTATTATCGGATATGCTGATGAAGAAATAATAAAAAAACCATATATCGATTTAATGTTGTATCTATTAATATTATGCTTCGGTTGGCTTTTGGGATATTTAATTTTTTATCTTAAACTATCCCAGCTAAAAAAAGGAAACCAAGTATGAAACATATAAAACCAATAATTGGGCTTGATTCATAATTCCCTACAGAAGAGAAATGACTGAAGAAAATGGATCGTGGATGGTGCCGAAAAATAACAAACTGGAATAAATGAACATAAACACGATGTACTACGATCAAGCTCAGAGAGATGAACTACGGGAGAAATGAATTATGAATCAGGCCTACCAATAATTACTAATCCCATTCCTAACTCTTTTGGTAAATTCATAAGAGATTCTTGTATACTTCCTTTTTCGGTTTTAATGTTTGAAGAAGCACCTAATATCAACCTCCAACAATCATTAAACTGATTCCTATCAACATTACAATAATTCCACCAACAATATTTCCTCCATTACTCATAAGATTTCACTTCAATAAACTAATCAGTTATATTACATTTAAGTTTTCCTTATGGTTTCTCTCGGTTCAATTGTTACTCAAATATTTAGTCTCAATGAGTTTTATTCCCGAGGGAATCCGATACCAACACATACGTAACAACTTTAATATGACAACGCCATATGATACAGTACCAGATGAAGTATAGTGAATGAATTAATATATAAATATTATCTTATAATGTTACAAATGTAACCAAAAAGTATAGAAAAACTAATAACCCCCTTACGTGATTTAGTTTTCGTTTTCGGGTGAAAAAAATGAATGGTTTGAAATATAATAAGGCAATATTTTGCATAATTGCTATAGCGCTAATAATAATTCAGTTTATCCCAATAACATCAGCATCAATTAAAAATACGGAGGTAACGCCCGTACCTAATGTAATTCCTAATCAAAAATTTATTTTCTTCAGCCATGTTATAATCAACTTAAAATCAGGTACTATTGGAAGTTATATGTACAATCCTCCTGTCGTATTCTGGAGAGCAAATGGAGAGATTTCTATAACTGGGATAGGTGACAAATATCAAAATAATGGACAATTAACAGAAGGGATATTGACATTATTTATAGGTACTGTTTCAGATAGTCAAATTCAAGGGTTTGCATTAGTAAGTTGGTCAGCTATAGTTACTTAATAAATATTTTTAAAAAAACTTATCTCTACTGATTATTTAATAATAATTGTAAATAGAATTTTATTTTGTATGATTTATTAATAGAAATGTTTATATTAATAAATAAGATACGATATTTTAAAATAAAGAGGAATTGGTTATGAGACATAGAATATTAAAAAAAATTTTTTATTTTTTTATAATAATTTTATTTTTTGGATTAGTTGTAGCACTTATGAATAATTTTTCTTCAAATGTAATGGGAATACAAAATATCAGAAATATTAATTCCGTTAAAGAATTGAATAAAGATAATCCGGAAATAATAATTTATGTTGATGATATAAATGGCTCAGGTTCTGGAAATCCACCTGAAAATTATACACGTATACAAGATGCAATAAACAGTATTACAGATCCAAATACTGCAATTTATGTTTATAATGGAACATATAATGAAAGTATTTTCATCAATAAACCATTTAAATGTTTGAAGGGCAGTATTCCTTATCCAGATGATGCAGATAATCACGGATCAATTATTAATGCCACAAAAATTAATAACCGATTTGCAATTTCGATAGAATCTACAAATCATATTGGTTTTTTTATAGTTGATAATTTTGTAGTTAAAAATTTTAATAACAATGGAATTATGATTCATGATAAAAAGGATATTGTTAGTAATTGTATCATAAGTGATTGTATTTATGGATTATCTTTACAAGAAGCACATAATTGTAAAATTTTATATAATAATATTACAAATAATTCAGACCACGGAATTATTGTTGAACAATCATTCAATAATATTTTTAAATATAATAATATTAGTAATAATAATGGTTATGGTATTAGTTTAGCTTTTTTATCTTTTTTAAATAAATTTTATTATAATAATATTAGTTATAATAAACTTGGTGGTATTCTTACAATTTTTTCACCTTTTAATAAATTTCATTTTAATAATATATTTAAAAATAAATCAGATATAGGTCTTTGTAACTGGTTTAGTTCAACAAATGCACGATTTAACTGGTGGGGTGCCAGCTGTCCATATACTATATTTAAACCAAGTGGACAAAAAATATGTTGGAATATTTTTGGTTATCCTTTAGATCCAATTAGAGAATATCTTTTATTATTCCCATGGCAACATGTACCTGTAAACATCTATAAACATACAATAACCAAAAATCCAATCTAATGCTTTCAAAGCAAAAAATAGATTTTTGGAGTGACACGATTAATTTATGTGCAGAATTGATTCTTGCACATAAATCCCTTACTTCATGTGTAAAGCAGGAGATTTGGTTCTGTCTCATAATCGGGTGATGAACCAAAGAAGTAGATGCTTGTAACAATTCGGGTGATATCTATACTCTGTTACTTGTTTATTATTTTGATGTTCTCATTTCCTTCTTAGATTCTTCCCTCAAACTTTTAATACCAAGATATAAACACCAGCAAAAGAAAATAAACTCACATGGAAAAACAACAAAAGCCTCAATATTGGCTTCCCCGAACCTGTTCACCGTCACCGTGGCTGCTCCGCCATTGAAATAAGCAAGATAAAAAGTTATTATAAATATTGAGTTAAACATCACGCTAGTAAGCAACCCGAATACTATGATTAGATTTCCATATTTTGCGTTCATTTTTATTCCTATTGTCATCTAAAGATGCTTATTTTGCTGTAACTCAGAGGGGATTAGATTATGGGTTATACTCTGTTATTGATTATATATAAACTTAATTTGTTAAAATGTCAAAATGGGAAAATCTATTAAATTGACAATAAAAAAATTAGGAAAAAATAGCTTTAGTCACTTGTATCGAGATTTATAATCTAGGAGGAAAGGGGAAAAGAATTAGGGGATACATTTGAAGAACATAAAACATCCCTTTCTCCTTCCTCTCCAATAAAACTAAACTATCATCTATATTAATAATTTTCTATACTTTTTGGTAACATTTGTAACCAAATTAATAAAATTTTCTATGAGTCCCAAGTATTTATATAATGGGGAGATAATAATATATTGGGGAGTCAACTATGGATAAGGTAGAACATCCCGGGGGATAGTCCTACCCTTGTTTATGTATCCTTTCCTCCAAATTATGACTCCCCATTTTATTATTCTAATGTATCAACTCCGATTTCCCAACGCTAAATTCCCAACTCCCCGTTACACAGAACCTTGAAAGCAAATGATTATTTAGAACATCTCCTCAATTTTGTCAGGATTATTCTTCTTAAACCAATGACAATTAGCACAACCTGCTCCAATCCTAAGGGCTGGACATCCTCCCTTATCACCCCAAAAAAACCAACAAACCATCCCCGCATTATTTTTATAAGCAGGACATTTTTCTTTTACCTTTATTGGGCATTCCATAAATTCCCAACAATTTCGTGGTACATTTCTCTCAGATTCAATCATTCAACTAGGGGTATGAATAATGTATTATGTTATAATAGTTACCTAAATTATTTGGAGTGTTATATAAGAATTGAAACACGTTCACGAAAACCCTATTAAAGATTCAAACGATTTTTTTAAAACCTATACCACGATGCAACCAAATGCTTTTATACAACAAAAAGATAATAATACTTGGGGGAATCAATCATAGAAAGGGTAGAGCTTCCACTTAGACTGTTCTTTCCTTCTTTATCCTTCTCTCCTTCAAGATTGAACTCCCCATTCATTTCTCTTTTATTTTTGTGATTCTTTTTAATTACCCTACTATTTTTGACAGACTACTTTTGCCACACTTCATCTATACAGAACCAGTGAATGCGAATACGAAGAGTTTTGTTTTTCTAGGTTTTAACCTCAAAAGACGGAATGGGAAATTAATGATAACTCCCACGAAGAAAGCAATTGAGAAATTCAAAGAAACAGTAAGGACGATGACACATCGAGGACAACCAGTTAAACCCTGGGAACTGATAGGTAGACTCAACAGTGTAATACGAGGTTGGGGTAACTATTTCAGAATCGGAAACGTTAAAAGACTCTTTGAAAGGTTGGACTGTTGGATAAGAACAAGAGTTAGAACTTTCATTGAACGGAAGAAATCAAGATATGCAAGAATGAGAATCCCAAAACATGTCTTAGAATCAGGGTATAAACTCGTCTCCCTTATGACTCTGATTAAACCTCACTCCCTGTAATTGGGGAAATCACGGAGAAGGCCGTATACGGGAAATTCGTACGTACGGTCTATGAGAGCAGGGCGAGCTGGCAACAGCTCAACCTGACTCTATAAATCATGATTATTTATCACCAATTTGGTGGATATAGGCGCGATATCATGCTAATTTACAAAGTCAAACAGGAGATATCTAAAGTTGATTTGTAAAGTTCAATCGTTTTTTCAATATATTTATTAAATTGATTAAATTTTGAAAAAGTCTTGTAGCCCTCCATTCCATATCTGTTGGTTCCTTCATTATTTTTTATTGAATCACCAAGGTCCACCTCCTGCTTTATAATATAACGCAACAGAGAAATTCCAACAAAAAGTAGCCTTATCTTGAATTTTACCAAATATACAATGATTGTTGTTCAATGAGTGAAGAAACCCCTTTACCTCAACGGCAATCAACGAACAGGGCTTACAACATGTAAGTATACACCAAAAACGTTCGTGTGTTATCATTGAGGCAATCAGGTTTTCTACGTTAATGGTAATTCAACACTTCTTGGCAGCGAGAACACAGGATCGTAACCCTGTCCTCTTTGAGGAAATCTTCTATCGAAGCTGTTTTACTACATCAAGGGCATGTTTTCGTTTTAACGGGCAACAGCTGCTCTTGTAACTGCTGCATTTCCCTTTTGTGTTCAACCAGGATTGACATTACAACAGATTCGAACAGATCGGGGTTTTCTATCTTTGATCCCGCTTCTGCATGTATCTTGGCATGGTGAATCAAAGAAGCAAAGGCGTCCTTGTCCATTTCATCCAGTGAATCACTGAAGGCATTCCATTCAAGGCCATATGCTTCAACAAGTTGTTCTAATTTTGACACTGTCATTTGAATACCTACAAAAACAAAATATTGATATGCCTTTATGAAGGTTCAAATAGGGGCAGTGAAAGTATTAGAAGTCGTTTCAAAATTAGATGTTTCATCTAACAACAAAGTTATCTCTCAAACAGGAGAAAGTATCGAATAATCAATGACCTATGATTAGGGACTCTTGTCGGTATATGGAGAAAAATGTGGTTATCATTATATAAAATGATGAGGATTTTTAATAAAAGAATTTTTGAATATTTTTTTGATTAGAGTTTAATTTTACAGCTATTATTTTGATGAGATTTTCCAAGAAAAAACAATGATTTTTTACTTTTTAACAAAGTTGCTTTTCATTTTTTTGAATAATTAATTTAACGGTTTCCATGAAAAAATCAAATGTAAAAGGTATGTGTGTGGTTCTGTTTGTTTGTTTTTCAAATTTTTCCATAAAATATTTTACTGTCTCTGTCACTTTCGGGTTTATTATTATTGGATGAATTCTAATCATTTCAATATCTCTTGTTAATTCTTTTATAATATCGGGATCAGCGAAATTGTAACCAATGAAAAAGACTGGAGCCAATCTTCCCTCCATTCTTGCATTGCAAAGATACTCTTTAAAAAACACTTTTTTATTCGATGAGAGTTCTTGTATATTTTCACTTGTAATACCTAAAGTATTAGGGTATTTTCTACATCCATGAAGTTTAATTATTGAATTTCCGTTTACTTGATGAATAAGTGCCCTGAAATCGGTGTTTCCAAATGTAAGATCGTCTACTATTATGTTAGGATTGTTCATAGACGATTCTAATAACTGATCAAAATTTGTTGTTACTGCTAATATTAAAATATTTTGTTCGGAAAATTCTTTTAAAATCTTGTATCCGGAAGATAATGTTTTTAAAACTTTGGCATGTTTTTCCTCAAAATCTTTAATAACTTCACTTTGTGTTAAATCATCATATTGTCGACAAATTTTCATTAAAGTCATTATATGCTCTAAACTTACATTTTTATTTGAATGAGGCAATGTTGAATGTACATCAATTTTTCTTACTGATTTGAACAATTCTTCAAAATTATCAATTTTTTTATTATTAGTTATTTCTTGTAAAGCTTTTAATAACATCATTCTTCCCGAAGGCAATCCAGATTGAATACCTACCCCAGCCCCTAAGAAAAGTTCGAGGCGCTTATATTTATCTATAGCAAGTGCTTTTTCTATTTGTGCCACAGAAATATCATAATCTTGTATTCTATAACTATCATGGGAATCTAGTATCGCAAATGACTTGTAAAAACAATTTGGTTTCCAAATATATCTTTTTGTAAATTGATAATCATCATCTGAATAGAAAATAATAATATTCTTTTTTAAATTTTTTATTTTTTCACTAATATTCATAAAAATTTGGTTAATTATATCGCTTGTTTCTATGCCAAGTATCCCAGTTCTAATTTGGAAACAAACACAATTTATATTATTTTGAAGAATAAAATGCGCTGTCCTTATACTTTGAAGAAGAGTAAGATGAGACGGATTTTCAATATCATGTTGGCTTCCATCTAAAAATAAATTAATTTTTGAATTTTGATTATCATCAGTTATGATTTTTAATGAATATTTTTTTGGACCCGTTTCGAAGTGGATGCCCTCAATAAATTTTGAAAATTCTGAATCCAAGTTTCCATCTAAATTAAAATCCTTTTCATCAAATTTTATAAATTTATTATTCTGTTGGGAAAAAAAACCTTTTAGCAAATTTGTTATTTCTTCAGCCCATAAATCAGGGTATTCTATAAAAAAAATGCCTTCACCTGGTATTTCTTCTAATAATTCAATAGCCTTCACGCAAGATTTTGTGTGATTTGGATACCAATTAGGTGGATTCATTTTTAATACCTAATATTTTTTTTACTTTTTCTTTACTATTGATGGTTGAGTATAATGCCCCTTTTTCAAATAGGGTTTTTGACTCTTGATTAAAAACTTTTTCAAATGCTTCGAATGAATTTTTAAAAAATAAAGGATCACCTTTTATTGTATTTTTAATTTGTTTTTCAACTTCAAATAAACAATCAGGTTTTATATAATAATAATTTTTTTGGTTGTAAATTGCAAGTCCTAATTTTCTATTTGCTTCAGTTAAATACCAACCAGACAATGAACCATTCCTTCCTTTTGTTCCCTGGCTATCGGGGTTTTGAGTCGCAAAAGCAGAAATTATTCTATCTATAGATTCCTTTAACTCAATATCATGATGTTTAAAATATCCCTGCTCAGATGAAATATTATTATTATATAATAAAAAAATAACTGGGGCTAACTCTTTTAAGGTTAATTTTTCTTTTTTTCCATATTCATTTATTGTTATTTTTAGTTTTTTCTCTAAATTTTTTTGATAAATATTTATTAATTCTATTAAATTTTTATCATCCAAAACATCATAAAAATCTAAATAAATTCCTAAAGGAGTAGGAATTACAATATTTTTATTAATATAATATTCAATAAGCCCAAGATTTTTTAGTCTTACTAAAAATTTTTTATCTAAATCATATGACATATTGATAGATTCAAGTTTTTCGAAAACAATTTTTCTACTAGATGAAGGATTATAAAAATTTTTAAGTAAGAATTCAATTAATGTATTTGGATCCGATGAAATTTTATTTTTATAAAATTTGCAAATGTAAGATAATGTATCTCTTTCTTTTTTATTTATTCTTAATTGCATATAGAATACCCCAAACAGTTAATATTTAACCAATCAATTTGAGCAAAAAAATTTTGATTTCTATAAAGGCAAGAAAAATATCTTAATTCGGTCATTCCAGGAATATCTATTCTTTTATTAAAGTGCGTTGGTAACCTGATTATTGGTTTTGAACGTCGAAAATCAATTACACCTGCTAAGGTATTATCCATAACAGCAAAAACAATTTCCCTATTTGAATCTTTAATTAACTCGTAAGAATTGAATGATTCTTTCCCAACCTCTAGAACTTTCTTGGATTCCTTTACAATTTCTTCTGAACTATTATTTTGTAATATGGCCGGTTCTAGTATACAGAAAGGTTTGTTTTCTGAACTAATATAACGATGCGGATATCGTCTAATTTTTGTGGTACATGCGAAAATTTTATTTTCTTTTAATAAATTAGATATAATTATTCTAATCCAATAAAAATCAAATTTTTCTATATTCATGTTTCTGGAATAGCTAATATATTCATATAATTCAAATTCATTAGGCGCTTTTAATTGCCTTATTGCTTTTTCGACATGATCACAATTGTTCAAAGGCATAACCCCTTTCTTTTAGTTCCTTCTTCAGGATATTAAGATTCTTACCCATTTTTTCTACATATTCAGTTCTTTCGAACTCTCCTTTATATGGTAAAACAATAATATAAGATGACGGCCAATTTTCTTTACTTTGTAGTAAATCTAAAGTATCTATCAAAAATCTTTCTTTATCCTCAGCCAACATTGCTCCAAATTCATCAAGAATAAGTAAAGTATTATTAACAGATGATAATGATTTTGCGTTTAAAATACTAGCCATGCTAAAAGCAAATGCTTTCTGTCCGGTTGAGTAATCTGCGATAAATTTTTTACTTATATTTCCATCTTCATCTTTATACTCTAAAATATTTTGTTGAGGATTAACAGTAATTATTTCACAATTACCGAAAACATGTTCTCTGAATGCCTCCATATTAAGTAATTTTTTTATCTTATCACCTAAAAAACTATTCATCTTAGAAATAAACAATGATTGTTCTGACTTAACTTTCTCATTTTCATTAGAATTATTGATTATTGATTCGCAATCTTTTTCCAAAAAATCTAAGATTGGAATTTGTAAATTATGAGAATTTAGAAATTCAGCTATTTTACAAATTTTAATTATTTCTTTTTTTTCCACTAATTTTTTTATCGATTGTGGCAATTCTTCTTTTAATTTATCTGAATTTTCCATAAACAAATCTTTATTTTTTTCAAAACGTTTTTTTGCTTGAGTAAATTCTTTTAAATTATCTAATAAATCGTCAAAAATTTTAATAAAATCGTCAAAATTTTTTATTTCTTGTTTAATAGGAAATATTATTTTCCAATTTTTATATATTATTAAATTTTTTAAATGTAATTCTATAAAATTTAATGTACTTAATTCAGATTCTAGGTCTTTTAATTTAATTTCTAGTTCGGGTAAGTCTTTGACTTTTTGTTCAGCACCTAGGGACTGACTTAATTTTTCTTTATTTTGTTGATTTCTTTTTTCTAAAAAATTCCATTGATTTATAACTAAAACATGCTCATCAAATTTTTTTACTTTTTCTTCGAGAGAATCAATTTCGTTTTTTATTTTTTCATAATTACCTAATTGCTTAAGCATTTTTTTGCTTAAGCTCGTAGTCTCTTGGTACCATAATTTAAGATCTTTAATTGATAAGCTTTCTCTATTTCTAACTTTAAACAATAAATCAACATTTAAATCTATTTTATCTCGATTTGAGTAATAATTAAGATTGGAAATTGATTCTGTCCAAAATTCTTTTCTAAAATTATCTTCATCAAATAATTTTTCTGATTTTCTCTTTTCTTTTATTTTATTAATAATTTGAATTTTTCCTTTGTTAGTCTCATCTTCATTCCAGAATTGTTTTCTATCTAAAGGAAAGATTATCGCTTCTTTTTTTTCATTATTTATTTTTATATCCTGTATTATATTATCCATTTTTGTTAAGTTATTATTTGATAAATTTTTATGGATTTCCTCTAACTTAAGTTTAAGATTATTCAACTTAATATTGAGATTCTCTTTTAACGTCAATAAATTTTTATAAGATTCATTTGGCCCCTCATAGGAAAACCAACTTTTATCATTGATTATTTTTAATCCATTTATTAGTCGTTCAATGCTATTAATTATAGTAGAATCATATTCCTTAAAATTCGAATTTGAAATAAGTTCTTCATCATTTAATATTTTCAGATATAATCTATCTTTAGATAAAAGATTTTGAAGATTATTAAGTTCTTCTTGAAAAATGATAAATTTGTCTCTAATATTATTAATATTAAACAAAATTGCTCTTTTAATTTTGATTCTTAAAGTTTCAATTTGGCTGTCGATATCTTCATTTCCTTTAATTTTATAGCATTTAAAATCATTCCAAAAATTTTCAATCGATGTTTTTTTTCCGTTTAAAAAAATATTTCCTATAGACTTAGGATTGAGCTTCCCAGAAATATCTTCAATTGACCAACTACCTACATCACTTTCAATTCTATATTTTTTATCATTAAGATCTATATTCAAAGTAAAACTGGGAATAAAATTGGCTAAATTTTTAATATTTTTTTCATCGGTCCATACTGGTTCACCAGAAATAGTTGCTAAAATATTTGCTGTTAAGGACTTTCCGATACCATTATATCCTAATAATTTCATTTTTTTAAAATCAGGAATTTCATTAATTAAACTTATTTGAAAGGAATTTTTTGTTTCAAAATTTATTTTCATTTAAAATTTTCTCCAATAGTATATCAATAATTTCTTGAGAATTTTTTCCTTCTTTAATTAACGTTAATATATCGATATTTAGACATATTTTTCTATAATCTTGATAATTTTTAATGAGCTTTATTAATTCCCAAGCTTCGTTAGTATCCACTTCAAGAACCATGATCAATCTCCCTTTTTTAAAATAAGTAATGATTCTTTTAATTTTTTATTATGTTTTTGAGAAATAGAAAAGCGTCCTCCTCTATCCCTTATTTTGATTATATTTGAAGAAAATCCATGTTCCTTGGCAAGAGACGCGAGAATTAATTCTGTTTTTACATGAACACCATACGGAGCAGAATCCCCAATAATCATAAAATATGAACCCGGGGAATCTAGTATTTGGTAACTCCTTTGTAGATGTTTATTCATTTCAATGAAATAATTTATGATCATACGATCATAATATTTTTTATGTAATCGTTTCTTACTTTTTGTTTTTAATTCTAATGCAATATTTAGAATTTTTTCCCCGGTAGGCGTTGAAATGGATGAGGTTAATTGTTCTTCATACTCCATGTCTTTGTTGTTGACCTGAGTAGTAGCGGCGGTAATAAGTTGAGATCTAATCTTTTTAGTTATATCATTCCAATTCTCAGCTAAACCAAAAAAGTATAATTCTAAACGGGTATTGTCAGCATAATCAATATTATTTAGATATGGTGGTGAAGTAATAATCAAATCGTATTTATTATGCGGCAATTTTTTCATGGTTCTTGCATCATCAAAAATCATTTTTACTTGACCATAATTTCCATTCAATTTATACAAATCACTTAAAATCATCGAATAAACATTGTGAAAAGATTTGAGAGGATTAATCGGTTCTTTTCTCTTTTTTATTGGTTGAATATATGGAAATTGTTCTAATGAACAAAGTGACTTTCTCAATGTAGCAGACATTAGTACTGTAAAAAGTGGTTCATATTTTTTATTCATATTTTCTTCAAGATAAAACCATATAGCTTTTAGTTGTTTTAAAAAATCACTTGTATAACAATCTCTTATAAATTTCGGATATTGATTTAAAGAGAATTTAATCCAATTACATTTGGCTTGCTTTTCTGTTTCTTTAAATATTTTTTCGAGTTGTGCTAAGGAATGTTCCCATGATATTTTTCCAGCTGATATAAGATACATAAATATATGTTTTTCAAGACCGACAGCATCTAATCCTTTTTGTTTAGCACATATTAAGGTGGTCGCACTACCCGAGAATGGATCTAATATTTTTATATCCGAGTCCGAATAGTAATCGATGATTTTATCAACAAGGGTATATGAAAACGCCATTGGGGCTAGATACCATCTATGTATTGGTGCATTTTTATTTGTAAAAGATGTACCTGATGAAGGATTTTGCCGAATGAAATCTACTAATTGCTTATTATCCAACTTTGTCTCATCTCTTTTAGTCATTTTAAAGTATTGCAATTTTCTTTATTAAATATTTGATATTAGAATGAGTAAAAAATAAGAAAAAACATTAATATAATGTTGTCTTAGAAAACATATATTCTATCGGATACGAAATTTTTATAAACATTGTCCAACAGGAGAAAAATGAATATTTTTGAGATAAAACCATATAATACTTTCAGTCACCCCAACGGGAGTATATAAGGAGAAAATGATAACATCAAAATAATAAACAAGTTAGCAAAACTGATAGCGTCGCAAATTACAAAAACACCTGTATTGTTCCAATGACCATATGACCGTCCTGTATTTTATGGACGGTTGAAAAAAGTGCAAAAGTCCTGGTATGAATTTTTTCCATTTTGACATTTTGACACGATATTTTTATGTATTTTGATAGACAATGTATGATATCAAGCAATCGAATATCACATAGAATTTTGATAAAATGAAAGGAATATGTATAAAAAAAGAGGCGAGATAAATATGAAAAAGAAAATTTTTATAGTGGATGACAACCCTGAGATAACACTTTCTGTTAAGCAGGCACTGGAATATTCAAATCCAACGAAGTATGATGTTATATGTGTTGAAAGCGGAAAAAAATGTCTTGAATTGCTCCAGGCAAAACAGATCCCTGATCTCATATTGTTGGATATTATGATGCCTGGAATGAGTGGCTGGATGCTTTCTGATAGATTAAAAGAGAACATACTATTGAAAAATATTCCTGTGGTTTTTCTTACTGCTCGGACAGATGAATTTGCTAAAAAAGCAAGCCATTCAGTTTGCGATGATTATATTGAAAAACCGTTTGATATAGAAGATTTACAGAAAAGAATCAATAAGATTTTGCAAAAAAATTAGTTTGGAGCGACTTACCATCGATGCCTGGTGATGAACCGGTTGAGCGAACTCTGATGTCTGCCATCCACGAGGTTCCCTGCGATGTCCTGGATGTTTTTCTCACCGTTCTCACCGAGTAAAAGGCCGGTGAGATAGGTGTTGAAATGGTTCCATTGCGGTTTCGTAAAACAAGACCCACAGAGGCTTTGCACTTTTAATCCGTTTTGCACTTTTATTTACTGTTCTGCATCATGTGGGAAAGGAGACAACACATGACAATGGATGACAAAGCTTTATATCCGTATCTTATGATTATTACACAAAAACTAAGATCAGGAGAAACGAAATATGACTGAAACATTCGACCTAAAAACACAAGGAGCTTCTGTACTCATATTTGGAGCCCTTTTAATTGTGATTACCGCACCCATATGGTTACCATATTTATTAGGTACTGATCCTAAAAAATGTGTGTGCGGTGTACAACTCATTTCTAATGAAATTTCTCCTTATTGTAAGTGTGAATATCAGTAAAAAGAAACGAGAGGCGTAAAAACATGCCAAGAAATAGAAATACAAATCGTGATGGCGGGCCGTTTGATCCCGAAACAATCGAAAGAGTATGGTCAAAGGCAAAGGATCTTCCTGGTTACACAATATTCAAAGTAGATCCTTGTGGAACAGAGATTCGAAGGGATTGTTATGGAAAAGAAGAAAAATATGGCTGGGAAATCGATCATATAAAACCTGTTGCCGCCGATGGCACAGATGATATTAGAACCTATTTCAAAACCTCAAACATCTTATAATTCTGCTCATCTCATCAGGATGAGATTATGCGTTATTTTCTGTTGAGGAAGGTTTTGAAATGACTTCTAGTAATTTGCAGCCTCTTTACTGGCTAACTAATAGACAAAAAGGAGATACCTATCCCTGGCATTGCCCATAATGCATTCTGGATGGCCAACTTTCTTTCTTATATATACTAAAAACGTATCAAAAATATATATGAATTATGGAGCGGCCTGATTAATTTATATGCAAATTTCAAAGCTGCCCTGCTTAAACGCTGGAGGCTTCCGGAGTTCAGAAATGACCGCCATTCCACCGATGTTGATGATGATTAAATCCATTATTTGTTAGATTGGGGTGATGGGACGACCAGCGGATGGATAAGGCCGTTTGATTCGGGTGTTAACGGAAGCGCATCGCACACATGGACCAGGGGAAGTTATCAGATTAAAGCGAAAGCAAAAGACATCCATGGTGTTGAGAGCGATTGGTCTCCCTCATTGCCAATCAGCATGCCGATGGAGCTGCTGCAGCAATCAGCGCAGTCACAAGAAATTTCTCTGATCCAATTAATAAAAAATAATGTATTGAAATAATAGATGAAAGAAGGAAAACAAAATGCGAAAGACTTCAATGCGACAGCTACGGAGTAAACAACGGATAAATATTTTTCAGTTAAAAAACTCTTTATTCGACTGGAATAGAACGCGTGAAAGAATTTCAAATATTTCCTCCGAGGAGCTTAGAACCTATTTCAAAACCTCAAATATGAGGTAATTCCTTTTACTAGATCTTGAAGAGAATTATAAGCCAGAAAATAGTGCTAAGAGGGTTTTGAAATGACTTCTAGATATATTGATTATTTATTAACAGAACCATCTGATACATATAAATTTATTTTCAGCTACTTTACAGAAAATCTTTGATGAACATGGTCTAATAATCCATTTATCTTTCTGAAACTTGGATACAAATTGAATTTATGGATGTAATGTAAGAAAAGACGATGAGCATAAAGATATAAATCCAGTTTTTTTATTATAGATAAAAATATGATGATGTTTAAATCCATTAATAGAAAAGATTTAGTAATGAATAGATATGATTGTAGGTGAATAAATGCCAAGATATTGTTCAGAATGTGGCAAAGAAGCAGAAGAAAATAATTTGGATCATGTAAGATTGGATGGGATAGATACAATTCTATGTTTAGCCTGTCAAACAAAATTAAGCGAATCCCAAAAAATAAAAATGGAAGTTAAAGGAACACAATTATTGGCTGTGTTTGATTCACCAGAGGCAGAATATAAACTAATTAATTGTTTAGAAGTTTTTATAAAATACGGTTATACTGTTAATCTGACGCTTAAAAACGGTCCTCCAAGTGGTAGATTTTATTTTGAGGCATGGCATCAGAGAGACGGTTATTTTCGCGATTATCAAAAAAGAATATTGATAGAAGCAGGATCAGATTCATTAGATGTTGAATGGAAGATAAATCCAGTATATATTAAAAAAATAATAATTCAAAATGGAAAAACAACAACAACTAAAGAAACGTCTCAGTGGTGTTTGACGAATGAAGAAGCGGTAAATTACGTCATGTGGTTAAAGAATAAATATGAAAAAAAAGAAAAAAAATTTAAAAAGGACAAATTAAGACTGACGATTGAATTGGTTCCAGCACCGTTATGGCATAGATCAATTTGTTGGATGTTGGATAACCATTGGGGTTACTTAAGGAATCAGGTATTTAGAGAACACGGAACAAAATGCGAAATATGTAGATCATCAAATAAACCCTTACATGTTCATGAGAAATGGGAATATGATGATAAAAGAAATATCCAGAAATTATCAGGTTTTGAAGTATTGTGTCAGCTCTGTCATGGTGTGAAACACTTAGGATATTCAAAACGAGTTTTACCCATGCGAGGAGAAAAACAAAATAGATATTGTCAGTCATATGATAAAGTTGTTAGTCATTTTTGTGAAATAAATAATTGTACAGTTGAAGAATTCGAATTTTATAGACATTTAGCTTTTGAAGAATGGGAAAAAAGATCAAAAACGGAATGGACACAAGATTTTGGTTTAATCAGACTCAGTAAATATTTTCCCGCAAGTGCAAAAGAAATATGTGAAAAATGTGGTTCAAAGGTTCCAGATGAAGAGGGTTATATCATAGAAGAATCTGAATATGTTCCATCTTGGATGGCCCCACAAGGGGAAAATCTTTTCGAAAGATTATTGTGTAATAACTGCGGAAAACACATATTGGAGAATTTGAGTTCAAACCAATATCCTGTAAAAAGTATTGAACAAAGATTTCGTAACGAATTCAATAAAAAAATAAAAGAAAATAGTGATTATGGATATACAGATCAAGATTATTAATATAAATGTATATCATGACCTCAATCGAACAACCTAATGAAATACCTATGAAAACACTTCTATACCTTAATTATCGTTGTCGTACTTAAACGTTTCATCCTTCATGAGCATATGCCAAATGCAGGTAAGCAATTTTCTACTTGCTGCAACGGTTGCCTTGT
>Ga0209777_10001769_pt1 | contig 30108 bp, 48 predicted proteins | sample FrelakmetHBP12HB_FD_187147 | JGI IMG/M metagenome (GOLD analysis project Ga0209777, IMG submission 187147) | Freshwater lake sediment microbial communities from the University of Notre Dame, USA, for methane emissions studies -HBP12 HB (SPAdes)... | ecosystem: Environmental > Aquatic >... | reverse complement strand
CGATCTGATCTGGCTCGCCAAGCAGGACACGAACATCTCCGATCCTGCGCACAGACCCGGTTTCATCTCATGGTGGGACTATGGGTTCCAGGAGATCGCTTCAGGAGACCATCCCACCGTCGCCGACAACTATCAGCGTGGCGTCGAATGCGCTGCGAACTTCCAGACGGCTGCGACCGAGAAAGAAGCCATCGCCGACCTCTGCGTCCTTCTCTTGAGAGCGGATTCGATCAACGGCGCGTTCTCCAATGCGACCACTGCGACGCTCTACAAGTACCTTCCCGATTACAATGCGACGGAATCGACGCTCGACAACACGACCAACATCACGACGAACACCACGGTCTTCCATACACCGGTCAAGGACATCGAACAGTACGTCCTCGATCCGCTGAGCGCACCGACGTTCAACGATAAGTTCGGCAGGTTCACGATCTCCGCGATGAACGCACTCTATCACGACTGCATCCGCATCATCAACTCATCGCTCTCGGATGAACAGATCGTGGAGCTCTATCAGGACCTGCAGATAGACACCGGCTATTCCGTCCGCTATTACGGCACGGAAGGATACGACATGGACATCTTCAATGTCTTCTCGTTCCTGGCGGACAAAGGGACGTTCGGCTATTCGTCCAATGAAGACCAGTACTACTTCCTCCTGTACACCGACAAGTATAACGAGACGTACTCGCCAGACCAGGTCGCGAACATGACTCCCGTCCAACAATCCCAGCAAGGTCCGTTCGAACCTCATCAATACACAAAGGACGCCATGTACAAGACGATGGTCGTGCGTGCCTACCGCGGCACCAAAGACGCCTACATCCCAGGGTACGGCCTAAAGCATTTCGAGGCATCCTACATCTCTCCATATCCGTATCCTGGCACTAGAAACCCCGCCGTCGTCATCAGCAAATACTATCCTGGCGGATTCATTAATGGGACGGTCACCTATAATGGACAACCGCTCCCCGGCCTGACCGTCGCGTTCATCGACAAGAACGACATCCCTCACGACATGGTCTATGCGGACACGGGAAGCTATTCGGTCATCAGTCTCGCCGGGAACTTCTCCCTGGGCTACTATCTCGGGAACACGCGCCTCAAGACGCTGAGTTTCACTGGCGCATCTGCGATCTCCGAGGCAGAGGCGAACCGTGAGGTCCCCTATCATCGGACCATCAATGCCACCATCGAACAGGCGAACGTCACCGGCCACGTCGTCAATGCGGATGGGCTGTCGCTCGTCTTCAGCAACGAATACTACAACACCAATCCTCAAACCGTCACTCTCGACAGCAATGGAGAGTATACATTCAAGACCATGCCCAGCCAATATACGATCAGCATCCAGAGTGGCAGCCACGTCGTCCAGACCGAAGAGTTCTTTGCGATGCCTGGCGACCAGGTCCACAACATCACCGTCTCGAAGGCGCTGCTCTATGGCACGGTCAATGAGAATGTCGGCGACATGACGCTCAAGCTCGTGAAAGGCAATCAGACGATCCAGACCATCGCCTACAACACCACGATACGCACCTATGACACGGGTCCGATCGACACGGGGAACTATACGATTGGGTTCTTCGTCAACGCCACTGCCGCAAAGCCAGCTTACACACTGCCAATCACCATCTCTGTCGGAGTACGAGAGTTTGAAATTAGCACTCCATAACCGAGAAGGCATCTGCTCCTACGACCTCCCTGCTGACTGGTACGAGTGCCGGTCCAAAGGGATCTCTGCATTCCTACGGGTGCGGGGAGAAGAACGATGGATCGGGCCGTGTATTGAGAGCATCATCGATTTCTTCGATGAGATCGTGATCACCATCGAACCGACCGGAGACAGGACCATGGACATCATACGGAGCTTCGGATCACCGAAGATACGCGTCTTCGAATATCCGTTCAAGCTCGACGCTACAGCTCCCGCCGACTCCATCCACTCTGGGATCTATTACTCCAATTGGACGGTGGCACATACGAGCTGTTCACACGTCTGCCAATGGGACGCGGACATGATCCTGCTGCCAAGCTCCACAAGAGATAAGGAGTTCATCCTCAGGAAGAACATCGTACGGTTCGCAGGCTATGATGTGGTGACGCCGGACTTCAAATACATCTCCATCTCTGATCGTTCAGATAGCAAGAGACTGCGCAAGCTCGCTGACGTTCGCATCTACCGGGTGAACAAACACCTGTTCACCATCTGGAACGAACGGCTCTATAACCGTGGGAAGAATCATCCTGGAAAGTATTCCTTCAACGCGATCATGGACCGGTTCAACTATTTTGGGAACACCATCGATCTCTTCGACCCTCGTCTGTGGAAGCAGTACCCGCACTCGCAATGGCAACACTTCGTCAACCTGCTCATGAGGAAGGACTATGCGTTCCCCGCTCCGATCTATCTCCATGTCAAATATCTGAAGGACTGGAAGGGGCGCTACGTCACACAGGCAGACGATGCTGCAGCGGACCCGAGCTCCACCAAGGGAAAGCCGATCCCCGTCGCCATCCCTGCTTTCGTGTTCAAGACACCGGAGGACTATCTCCATGCGTCCTGAGATGCCCATCAAGAACCTGGAAGGCATCAAGGAGTTCGACATCGATCCGCACTGGCATGAGAACCGCCCAAAAGGCATCTCCGCGTATCTCAGGGCACGAGGGGACGAGCGATGGATCGGGAACACCGTGGAGAGCATCCTGCCGTTCTTCGATGAGATCGTGGTGACGATCGACGACATCGACCGTTCTGTGCAGATCCTCAAGAACTTCCACAACGCCAAGATCAAGATCTTCGATTATCCCTACAGGCTCCGAGCGTTCGGACCGGGCTACGATAAGCTCCAAGCAGACTCCTTGCACAGCTTCGCCTACTATACGAACTGGTCCGTCAGCAAGACGATGTACTCGCACGTCTGCTGCTGGGACGCTGACATGATCATGCTTCCCTGGTTCTATGCGGAGAAAGAACGTTTCCTGAACAAGAACGTCGTCCGCTTCCGCGGCTACGACGTCACGACCCCCGACTTCAAGCGCATGTCCAAACAGCACCCCTTCTCAGGGCCCGAGGCGCGTCTTCGGAAGGTCTACCCGTACATCTACTATCGACAGTTCCCGCGCTTCGAAGGGCTCAACTACGAAGGCCTGGCGCAGCTCTTCTCTTGGCCGCAGTGGAAGAACTATCCGAAATGCAACGTCAAACGCACATTGAACTATTTCACTCGGAAGGACATCAAGGTGATGAAACCGGCGTTCCTTCACTGCAAGTTCATCAAAGACTACTGGAAGAAGAAGTTCGAGAACGATGGCAATGTCGATTGGGTGAACAGCCAATACCACCGGCACCAGGCAGATATGGAAAAACCAGGGGATGTGATCAACGAGCGCATCCCTGAGATCGCATTCAAAAAACCAGAGGACTATCTATGAGAAAGAAACTCTTCATGATCGGTATGTGGCATCTCGGCTGCGTGACCGCGGGATGCATGAACAAGCTCGGGCACTCGGTCACGTGCTTCGACTTCGATAAAAAGGTCATCGACGACCTCAAGATCGGGAAGCTGCCCATCTACGAACAGGGACTGCAGGAACTCTTTGAAGGGATCTCGTTCACCTCAGACATCTCTGACTGTAAAGACTCGGATTTCATCTTCATCACCTATGACATCAATGTGAATGGCATCACGCTGGAGCCGCTGCTCATCAAGCTCATCGAACAGCTCAAACCATATATGAAAGGCAAGATCCTTGTCGTGAGGAGCCAGGTCGCCCTCGGATCCTGCGATCGACTTGCCCGTGAACTCGGCTGCAAGGTCTGCTATTTCCCGGAGAACCTACGACTTGGGACGGCCGTCCATAACTTCCTGAACCCCGACTGGCTCGTCTTCGGATTATCGTCCTTGGACATGACCGAAAACATCGCGTACCTTTTCGTGGACATCACGTGCAAAGAGATGACGTTCCTGAGCCTCGAAGAGGCAGAGATGGTCAAAATGTCCATGAATTGTTATCTCGCTACGCTGATCAGCATGGCGAACGAGATCTCCGATCTCTGCGAACAGTACAACATCGATGCCAAGGCCGTCCTGAAGACGCTGAAGCTCGACAAGCGGGTCAGCCCATTCGCCCCGATCATGCCGGGTCTGGCGATCAGCGGCGGCACCATCGAACGCGACCTCAACTCTATGCGGAAGCTCGGGCATGCCGCCATCCTCGATGCCGTTGCTCTCTACAACACACAGCGCGGCCTCTACATCCAGAACCGGCTCGAACGCCTGCTCGGAGGGCTCAATGGAAAGACCATCACGTTCTTCGGCGCGACCTACAAGACAGGGACGGACACGCTGCGGGATTCCCCAACGCTCAAAGAGATCGCTGGGCTCGAACACAACAACGTCGTCGTCAAGGTCTTCGATCCGCTCATCAAGACTGGCGTGCCGCATCAGATCACATCCGTGCTCGAAGCGAAAGGCTCCGATGCCATCGTCATCATGACAGACTGGAGCGGGTGGAAGAACATCGATTATGCGCTCCTCGCCCCGAAGGTCATCCTCGACACCAAAGGGACGCTGCCTTCCAGGATTAAACATTTTGAGATAGGTGTATGACCATGAATGAGAAAGTCGTATTGATCACCGGTGGAAGCAAAGGGATCGGGAAAGCTGCAGCACTCAAGTTCCATGAACTCGGCTACAGGATCGCCATCTGTTCCAAGACCAAGACCGAACTGGATGAGGTCGCCGATAAGACGAACGCGCTCGCCGTGTTCTGCGACGTCCGCTGTCCTGACCACGTAAAGAAGATGGTCGACGCCGTCGTGGCTGCCTATGGGCGCATCGACGTCCTGGTGAACTGCGCCGGGATCCTCGGACCCCAAGGACACCTGGAAGACAATGACATCTCGGCCTGGAAGGACTGCATCGACGTGAACCTCATCGGCACCGTCAACTGCGTCAAGGAAGTCTTCCCGATCATGAAGAAACAAGGCTTCGGTCGCATCGTCACGTTCGCCGGAGGCGGCGTCGGAGGCGACAAGATCGAACCGGGGTTCTCCGCCTATGCCACGTCCAAGTTCGCGGTCGCCGGCTTCACCGAGGCGATGTCCAAGGAACTCCAGTTCTACGACATCACGATCAACGCGGTCTCACCCGGCGCGATCGACACGGACATGGCACGGCAACGCTGGGTCAAAGGAGACAGTCCCGACAAGATCGTCGAGCTGATCACCTACCTTGCTGTCGCACCCAAGAAGATCAACGGGAAGGTCCTCAGCGCGAAATGGGACGACTACAAGAACGCAGACTACACCAAACAGAACCTGTTCATGCTCAGGAGAGTGGCACAATGAAGGCCAGGAACTGGGCGGGGACACGCGTCCCCATCGACTTCGATTTCTTCTATGCACAGGCCAAGTACTACTTCATCACGCTCCCCAAGGAGAAATTCAAGCCAGAGATGGCGATGCGCTGCTCGTCACGGTTCGTGCGGAAGACCATGCCCGGCAAGGAACTGAACGTCGTGGAGATCGGCGTCCACATGGCGCGCAACTCCTACAACATGCTCCGACTGCTTCCTATCAAGCACCTCTACTGTATCGACCCCTATGCGAAGTACGACCAGGACGGATCCGCGGCGAACGACGACACGGACATCAACCACATCGAACAGACCGCCCATAAGCGGCTCTCCAAATGGGATGGCACCGTCACATGGATCCGCGATCTTTCTGGAAAAGCGGCCGACAAGGTCCCCGATGGATTGGACTTCGTCTACATCGACGGGAACCACACCTATGAGAACGTACTGGAAGACATCGAGCTCTACTATCCGCACGTCCGCAGCGGCGGCGTGATCGGCGGACACGACTACGATGGGAGCAACCTCGGCGTGAGCCGGGCTGCCATCGAATTCACCGACAAGCACAAGATCAAGCTGTACGGCGGCAAGATCGACTTCTGGTTCGTCAAGCCGTAGGACTACCATGCTACCGGACTTCATCATCCCAGGGCCCCCGAAAGCAGGCACATCGTCGCTGCAGCATTACATCGACGGACACCCAGACATCTTCATCCCGGATCCTGAAGCACATTTCTTCTGCGACCACTTCAAGGAAGGAGAATCATACTACAACAAGTTCTTCGAAGGATACAGCGGACAGAAGATGATCGGCGAGAAGACGCCGTGCTACTTCACCATGAAGGAAGTCCCCCGGATGATCCGGGAGTGGATCCCGAACGTGAAGCTGCTGTTCATCTATCGTAACCCGATCGACCGCGCCTATTCCCAGTACTGCCACAACCTCCGGCGCTATGTCGAGTTCGAGGACTTCGGCACCGCGATCAGACGGAACATCGATGGAAGGCTTCCCAAGCTGGACGCCCGCGTCCAGAAGATCTTCGACGCCGAGGACAGCCTGTTCTCGTACGCCGAGATCGGCAGATACGCTGAGCATATCAGACGCTGGAAGGATCAGTTCCCGGATTCCCAGATGATGCATCTCGTCCTTGAGCACCTCAACTATACGGATCTTCACGACGTCCTGCGGTTCCTCGGCGTCAATGACGACTACCGGTTCGGCGAACTGAAGAAGTTCAATGTGGGCGGCGTCCCGCGCTCCCTGTGGCTCACGAAGATGACCAGGCGCTTCGAATACATCAAACCTTTCCATGACTTCTTCGACCGCGGGCTGAACTTCAAGCGGGACAAGAAACCGGAGATCGATCCTGCGCTCCGCGTCGAGCTCATGGAGTACTTCACCCCCTACAACAAGGAGTTCGCCAAGATCACCGGTTGCCCCATCGAGAAGTGGCAATAGATGCTTGCGCGCAAATCCGTCTTCAGCCTTTCTTCCGACATCGTCAATGCTCTGCTTTCGTATCTTGCCCTGTATCTCGTCGCCAGGTTCATGAGTCCGGGCGTCTATGGGGCGATCGCCTTCGCGACCGGCTATGTTGCCCTGCTGACCATCTACGGGGACCTGGGCTTCGATTCGGCCCACATCAAATACGTCTCCGCCGGCGAGGACAAGGACCAGTGCATCAGCGTCCATTTCTACATCACGCTGATCCTGAGCTTCGTGGGCATCGCCACGACCGTCGGATCTGTCATCATCTGGAAGTTCATTCTTCACCATGGGTTCGAGTCTCCAGAGCTGGAGACCGTCCTGTACATCATCCTGCTCTCTTTGACCATCAAAGGGCTCGTCGCCCCGTTCCAGTACGCCTTCATGGCACGCCAAGAGATGGCGAAGGCCAAGCTGATCGCGATCTTCGGGACGATCGGGCGGCTGCTCGGCACCATCTACGTGGTCGTGTTCCACCTGGACCTGATCGTCTTCGCCTGGATCTACGTCGCGGAAGGCATCATCACGCTCTCCGCTGCGCTGCTGCTGTACCATCACAGGATCATCCGACCGAAGTGGGAGATGTTCAAGATGTACCTCGGCTTCGCCACGCCGATGGCGATCGCCGGGATCCTCGGGACCGCGATCTCCAACTTCAGCCCTGTGCTGATCCAGCTCTGCTTCTCCTCCGCGGACGTCGGCTTCTATTCCGCCGCCATCCGCATCATCACGATGCTCGGGATGTTCACCAACGCACTCGGGATCCTGCTGTTCCCCGTGCTGTCGTCCATGCATTCCAAAGGCGACACGAAAGGCATGCTGGAGCTCATCCACGACTCCGAACGCTACCTGTCCATGGTCGCTTTCCCGCTCGTGTTCGGGACGATGTCGATGGCCGTGCCGATCGTGTACGTCCTGCTCGCCGGGTGGACCAACGCCACGCCGATCCTGCAGATCATCCCGCTCTTCATCCTGTTCTCTGCTCTCCAATTGCCGTTCTACTCTCATGTCATCGGCTCCGATCACCCTCGTATGATCCTTTCCATGCAGATCATCTCGTTCTGTTTCTGTATCGGTCTCAACCTCCTGCTCGTTCCCAAGGTGCTGCTTGGCGTCCATCTTCCTGGACTCTCTGGCGTCGGTGCTGCGATCGCATTGGTCGCTTCTTCCTTCGTCGGGTGGGTGTACTGCCGGACGATGTCGCATAAGCTGTTGCCTGAGCTCACTGTGAACAGGCACGGGCTTGCTCATCTCTTCGCTGCTGTGATGATGGGGATCGTCGTCTATTGGTTCCTGTCTGTGAACCCGGTGCTCCATTGGTGGATGCTGATCGTCGTCGGTGGAGCGTACGTCGCCGGGTATCTCGGGATCCTTGTTGTGATCGGCGAGTTCAAAAGAAAGGACTTCGATATTATCTGGAATGCGGTGGATCCCAAGAAGATGTTCAGGTATGCGAAGGATGAGGTTGGGGGAAAATAGATTATTTTTTCTTTGGAAATTTATAATATGCTGTTCCCATGAAAAACAGTCCAGCTACAAAATATAATATTGCCATTGGAACCCTACATGGATCTTGGATAAGAATTGGGAGTGCTAATAGAATTGCTGCAAAACCAATTGCAACCCAAAATAGCGCTTTTTGTTCATCGTTCGATTTGTCTATTTTCTTTTCAATTCTATCCAATTGTGTTTCATTTGCAATGTACTGTTGTCCTTCTGTTTCTGCTTCTACGTGTATGCTGTTATTGTCTATGCTCAGATTCAATCTAGGCATCTTTATCAAGTCCCTCATTTTCTTCTAATGTTTCGTTCTTCTTTAATGGCAATGGAATGTAATCCCAATAACCAATCGCATCCAGTCTCTTCGATATTTCTTTCACAAGTTCTATCCTTGCATTCTTTGGTTTCTCTCCTTTTTTTATCTCATCCAAAACGTCTGATATTGTCTTTTCGCCCAATGGTAGATGACCATATGTGTTAAAGAGATAGTTTGCTCCATCTTTCAATTCTTGTGAATTTCCAAACTTCATCACCTTGCGCGGTCCAATGAAACCTATTTGTCCTTCTGTATAATTTGGTCCAATAAACGCATATAGCAATGCGTAGGCTAATATCTCTTTTGTTTCCCCCTGATTAAAATCTGGCAAATGAACATATGCTACTCCATCATATAATGGAAATCCTTCTTTGCTTGATCGCCCAAGAGATTTTTGTCCAACTGTTGTACTCCACAAAGCATATACTAATTCATCTGGAATTCCAACAATATTCAATGATTTTTTAACATTTTTTTGTATTACTTCTGATCCACCGCTCTTTTCCACCTTATTATGAAATAATTTTGGCACTGAATAATTGAATAGATCATTACGTTGAACCGCTATCTCTCCATCTTGCTTTTCATGAATTTCATATTTCCATCCATCTTTCAATAATGGCTGACGTTTGAAACCAATCAATCCATAGCTTTCGCAATCGAATTGCATCTTTTCCAAATCCGTCGATCCACCACATTTCCATATGGAGAATGCTACTGGTACTTCTGGCCTCACATCATTAAAATGTTTCCCAGACCAGATATATCCTTGAACGAAAGTAAAATTTTTAAGCAATTCTGTTAAAAACTTCATATGTGCTTTTCGTTCGCAAAATATTCCCATTGACGAAAAAAATGCCAGATGGCCTCGTCCAATCTGTTTCATTATTTCGATTACTTTTCCAATGGTTGGATATATCTGATTTCCTTTTCCATATCGTTTTAGAGCCGCACTATATTCTATCTCTTTCAACTTCTTTCCACTTGTCGAACTCCATGGTGGGTTTGTTATGAATAGTGGATCTTTTGCATCTCCGATGATGTCGAGTGCTTTGTGTATTGGAAATCTAATCATGTCTTCACAGGTGACATGATATCCAATACTTCCATAATCTGCACCAAGCATAGCTGCTGCCCCTTCATCATAATCATTGACCCAACCATTTACATATCCTTCATTTACAAAAGGAATCAATAGAGACCCAGCTCCAGCGTATGGATCTATGATGAAATCTGGTTTTACACATTCGAGGACCTTTGTACCCATTTTCATAGAAAGAAGGGCTTCTGTATAATAGGCCCCTCGTTCCGCTCTTTTTTCTACACTCTGTAGTCGATCACTCGTCTGACGGAGTTTTTCAACAGCCTTGACATCAGGTATCCTCATCCGCTGTATTATCCATTTGTTCGTATAGCTCATCGTTCCACGATATTTTATCGAAACTGGTTCTCCTGTATTCTTGGTGACGACTATGCGATCATTCGTCACAGCTACATCAACAACTGGATCGCCAGTGAATGCTGATATTACATCGGTCGTCTTTATTTTATACAAGCCGAAGATCCGATGAAACTCGAACAGATTCTCTGCGATGAATGGGATGACCGCCCCGCCTTTCAACATCTCTGCTATCGTATCCTTTGTGCTTCTCCAGAACCCTTGCCAGATCGGCTCGCCAAGTACGACAAATGCCTCTGCTATTTTCTTTCCTTTGAAGCTGCTCGGCGTCTTCGATAGCCCAGGGTCCAAACCTTGCGCGAATGTCAGTATGTTGCCGTACTCCGGCGTCTTAAACACATTAAATATCTCGCTATCTGCCAAACCAAGAAAGATCATATCCTTGATCTCGTTTTTTGCCATCCCATACAACAACTGGGATGCTCCGTCATCTGCGATGTCAGTCCCGAATGTCACCTCGATTAGTAGTCGGTTCACCTTGTCAACCAGATCTTCATAGGCTGGATCGTCCTCTAGAATGAATCCTGCATGATTCAACTTCTTTCTCAGTTCTTTATAGAGCTCCACTTCATAATGCTCTGGATATAGAGATGTTTGATGTTTGTCTTGCTTCATTCTTTTTTCCTCATATTCACTTTCTTTTCTTTGTTCCAGAACCACGGATCTGTATTTACTCCTTCGGGATTCGTGAGTTCTACCAACAACAACGCATTGATCGCTTTCCTCTTTGTCTTGAATGGCCCAAACACCGAGTCATCTACATCTGGATATGCCGTGCCATTCGGAGTCCGTATTATTCTTTTAATGACGTATTTTCCAGGAGGTGCTGATGGCATCGGTGTTGTATCATATGATCTCTTTTTAGTTATTATGTATTTTTTGAAATCATCTTTTCTTTTCTTCTTTATAAATGTTATACAATCTGGATCTGAATCTATTCTTTCAAATCCAGATTCTGGTCCAAAAATCTCATCTGGAGTTTTCTTTTCCCAGCTTCTTTTTTTAGCTGCTTCCGAACGACGTTCTGCTTCGTTCATCTGATCAATCATCTGGGCCCCTCAGCATCTCTCGTATGTTGTTACATTCCCCGACGATGCGTGCTACGTAGTTGTGGCAGCCGGCGTACGGTTCCGGATGTTCTATTTCATCAAACAATCCGCTGCATGCCCTGCACTCTTTTCTGTACACGTCCATCGCTTCGATGTCATCACCGATGCCGACGTAGTCGTCACCCATCCTGTGTATCTTCCCCAGCAACAGCCGCTTGAACTCAAAGATGTTGTCTGCTTGTTCCAACTTCGTTTTCAGTACCAACGTGATCTGCGGATCCCATCCATCGATGCGATCATAGAGTTTTCTCCAATCCATCGGCAATTGTTCCTTGAGCATCGTCCTTCACCTTCAATTCATCCGACATGGATATAATCTCCCTTTTCCGATCGATTCATATCTTGGTCTGATCTCCACTTCTTCTGTATGCTTCTTTGATTCTACACCGGTTGGCGGCTCGGGTGGTTCTGGCGGATGCTGCTCATCTGTTTCTGATTCGTACTTTTTCATGATGTCAATAGATATAAGGGCCGTCGCCAGGCCGAATATCGCCATCGCCGCTATGGGCTCTGGTATGGCTCCATCCATTATCAAATTCGTCAGTGCGATTATCGTGCCCCCCACCATAAACAAGAATCCTATTGCGCACAGACCGAATGCTAAAGCATACTTTGTTTCGTCATCCATGCTTTTCTCCTTCAATCCACGAACTCGATGTTCTGCTCGAACTCATCGCCGTGGACGACGATCTCACGGCCGATGAGCTTCCCCTTCTCGATCGCCACCATGTCCTGGAAACACCGATGATCCATGTTGATCGGGTTGCCTTCGTCGACGACGACTTGGACGATCGTCCCGTAGTTGATGATGTCGGTGATCTTCATTCCTTAACCTCCTTTTAACAATGTGTCTTCTTCTCCAATACCAAGATCGTTTCCACGTGGCGATCCGGACCTTCTGTCCAGGCCATGTACTTGAACTTGCCTTCGACCCATTCATCTCCTTCCGGGCTGTCGAACGTCTGGATATTGAACTCGTACGCGTTCTCTTCGGGAAGGTACTTGATGTGGCTGTGATAGTCGTCGTACTGGTGCTCCGTCTTGTCCCAATCGAGATTCATCGGGAACCCGCTACCGTAGAACGGCTTGCAGCCCTCCCCTTTCCACCTCCAGTACTGATGCAGCGCTTTGAGGATCATGTTGTCGAAAGTGTCTTTCTTCCCCAGACAGAACTCGATCGAATTGTTCTTCATGCTGCTTGCGGTGACTTCCACTTCTGCGTGACATTCCGGACATCGGATGCTCGTCATGTGTTTGCCTTCTTTTCTTACGCATATCCAGGGATGGGCTCTTCTTCGTAGTCTTTCTCGGTGAAGTCCTTCTTCTTCGGCGTTGTCATGTTCGTTCCTCCTCACTCCTATTTTTCCTTCAACCGACATACCTGGGAGATCGCTATGCTCCTCTTCGGGTATGTCCATTGCCCTGCATTCGCGAATAACGACGGTGTCAAGAAGAACCTCTTGAAATACACGACCGTGGTTCCAGAACCATCGCAGTTGTCGTGCATGAGTATTTCTCTCCATCTAGACGTCCATCGTTCGTACCCTGCTTCTTCGCTATGCTCCCATTTTGTCATGTGCACATCTCCGTTCATTTCTCCGTATCTTTGGGATTCGGGGAATCGGGAACTGCCGACTTTTTTTGGTAACAAAGAACACATCGCCGAGTCTCGTCTTCTTTCAATCTAAGGATTCCTTCTTTGTTACAAGTCAGAATAAAGTATCTATTGCAATAACCACTTCCATGAGGACTATTATATTCTGTTATGATTGTTAGCTTGTCCCAATCATAAAAATGCAATTCTGCATCGTCATGATTCGATGTGGTTTTGTTGCCGGTTTCAAACTCCATGTCAATCACCTTCCTTTTCTTCTTAGAGGTTATTTCTGTACCCTCGTTCTTTCTCAGTTCGACTCGAACCCGTCGAGCCATCCTTTTCTCTTCGCGTACGCTACGTGCTCTTCTTCCAGCTGCGATACGTCGCCTTCCACGGAGTTGACCATGACCTGCAGCGTGCTGTCGATGGTCTCCTTCGTTATCGGCTTGTTCCCCAGGTTCTTCAGGAACAAATACTCTGTGCCGGCCTGCATGTCCTCGATCACTTTCAGCTGTTCTTCCGTTGCTATTTTCTTCACTTGTTCTGCTTTCAGTTCATTCTGTTTTTCAGTATCGATTTTCATTTTTTATACCTCCTCTTTTTTCATTCCTGATATGATCTGGCCGTTATCTTCACGTGGAGATAATCCCAGCCTTCTTCTTTCAATAGCTCCTGTATCTTGGACTCGAACTCGATCTTCGCACCGTCCATCCCACTCATTTGATGATCTTTGTCCCCCAGGTTCTCATCTTCGAGATGCCTTCGAGTCATGTCCATCAGTCTGTATTTTATCATGCGTGCCCTCCAGCCCATACGTTTGTCATAGTGATGTGTATGTCTTGCGGGACGATCCAATGAGGTGGCACGTGAACAAGAACGAGGTGCGTCGCAATGTATGCCAATACGATCACAGCGATCACAATGGCTATCGTGAGAGCAACATCGTATCTGTCTGGTGCTGGTCCCCTCATATTCGTCCTTCCTCTTTCTTCACTGACTGTCTTTTCTTCTCTCTTCTTTCTAATGGCTTCACACCGAGGAAGACGCATTCGAAGAAGATACATGGGACGGCAACGCCAAAAAGAACGATGTTCCATATCAGTGCATTGCCGCTTCCATCTGTTTTAGGTGCGACGAGGGCCATGGCGATCAGTATGATTCCTATCGCCAGGACCATCATGATAAATCCTGCTTTCCGATCTTTATCCATGTTCATCCCTCTTTCTTTCTCGGTGCCACCAAGATGAATTCTCCCCTGCGTCTCATGCCGTATATGACCGTGATGACGCCAGCAATGCACAATAGGTAGACTCCACCATACATCAATATCCCTGCGATGTTGAAATCAAAGCATGCCAGTATAAACCCCAGCAGTGCACCGCAGACGATGTAGAGTGTAAACGCCCAAGAATATACATAGTCCTTTGTTCTTTTTTCCATACTCATTTCTCCTATTTTCTATTACTTATGCTCCATCCGTCTGATCAGCCACGTGAGTGCGGCTCCTACCATGAAGCACAGCAGGATGGTATAGACGATCCCGTTCATTATTCCTAGCACCGTCACGATCGCAAAGATGGCGACAGACACCCAGAAGATGACCGCTGGAGCGGACATCGTCTTCACGTGGAGCTTCTTGTGCGTCCTCTCTTCGACCCGTGGTTTCCATTCCATGGGCTGTACGTCCGCCATGGGCTCTGCCGGCGCCGGCTCCGCACGATCTGCCAGCCGCATGTCCTTTATGCTGCTGAACGGGATGAACGCCGTTTCCCCGTCGCTGCGCAGCCACAGCCCTGGTTCGGTGTCCGCGCTCTTGTCATCGTACATGGTGACGACGCCCTTCACTTCAATACCATCTGTATCTTCTATGACGACAGCCATCCCACGATAGACGTCTTTCGTCTTTTGATCGAATTCCATGTGCACGTCTCCTACTGCGAACGTTTTCTCATTTTCTTGTGTCCACAATACGGACACTTCGTATACGACCAGTCGAACATCTCCTGGGTCCACGTCGGTGTCGCCAGTTCGACTTCAGTATTGTAGAGCTCTATCATGCGTTTTGGTCCTTGCCATACTGGCCTCACATAGACGAGCGATCCATCCACTCTGGTGACCACACCATACGGGCATAGCAACCCAGAGATGTCTCTGCGCAGGATCTTCACTTTGTCGCCTTTTTTGAATGACATGAATTCGCATCTCCTATTGAGTCTTGTTCCAAATGTGCTTCTTTTCTTCCTTTGGTTTCTCATATCTTTTGAATTCCCACGCATTCTCATTCACGAGAATATTTTGGGTGCATTCGTCGCATCTTGCGTCGCCATCTGGATCAACAGTCACTTCATCTGCAGTCAATATCTTTCCACAATGTACACATACGTATTTCATATCGTTACCTCCTGCGAACATTCTCATTTTTCTCTTCTTGTCTTGTTCCTCTTCTTCCATCGCTACTACTGGTACCGCCATAGCGCCTAGCTCTCCTTTGATTTCTTCAACTCAGCCGTCCGTCTGCAATATTCGCAGATGGGTTTTGGCTCTCCTTTCGTCACCGGTGTGATCGTTCCGCACTCTTGGCATTCCCAGGCGTTGTACGGCTTGTCCTTCGACAGGTATTCGATGATCTCCATTCGTGCCATTCGACCTACTCCTCGATTATCTCGTATTTTTGTCTGGCTGAATTGTAGTGTATTCGTACTCGTTCAACGATCATTTTTCTTTTTGGGATCAACTCGAATACTTCGCCTTCCATGATCTTAACCAATGGATATTCTTCCATGGGCCCGTCCTTATGATGGATGTTTACCTTGTGCGCTTTCTTCTTCTTTCAACAGCCCTTCTGCCGTTGCTATGAAATCCTGGATCGTCAGGTTCTCTTTCGGTTTGAAATACTTTGCAACGGCTCCTGCTAACCTTTGGGTCTCTTTTCTCCATTCTTCGCTGTTCATAGTCATCCCTACCACGCGTGTTTCCATTTGATCTTCCGCACGTTGCCTTCGCACCAATCCATCGCCAGTTTCGATGTCGCATGTTGATAGAATGGGAATACGTTTTTCCTTCCACATCGCTCACATTCATAGATGTATTGTTCTTGTTTTTCTTTGAGTTTCATTTGATCCCCCTCAATGATCATTCATCTTTTTTCTGATCTTTTTCGTCACATTCATATTCCTTTATCCTTTCATATCGTGGGCGCTCGTCCACCTCTTCGTCGTGCTTCGGTTTCACTGGTGCTTTTGTTACTGCAGGCTGTGGTGCTGGTGCCGTCAACTCTTGATGCATTCTTTCACGTCTTTCACGGTCTAAACTCTGTTGGATGCTTTGCCGCAGCTCTTCCCTGACGACTCCTTCGCATCCTACTTTTAATAGGCAGTGTTCGCCGGAACATTCCGATGAATGCAGCGCATCCCTGTTTCCGTAACATAACGGTAGCCTTGGGCCGATCCTAGATTTCCATCTAAACCCGTGGGAACCCCATATATTCCACGTTGCGATTATCACGGTGGTCGCCGCTACTGCCGCAAAGAACGCAGCGTCTGCCACGTTCATCCCAGAGATCAGTGGCACTGCTTGTGTGAACACCGTGTTCGGTCGCAAGTAAGTATAATAGATCCATTCCCACCAGAGTTCTGCGATGATCACTAGACTAACATATGTCCTAAGTCTCATATCGCTCCTTTATGACACTGTGACACTTCATATCGCTTCCAACAGCCTTTTCTTCCAGAAGGCCCATTTCCTCCTCACTGCTTCCAATGGTATCCGCTCGTAACGAGGTCGTAGATCCACACGCTCCATCGGCGGCCTCTCTGGCGGTTCTGACTGGATCGGAGTTGGTACACGCCATATCCAGGGCCAGAATGTCACCGTATTGAAGATCACTACTACGAAGACACCACCGACAAGAACACACTGTTGCAGGAGCTCGTGGCTGTTCACGACCATCTCATATACGCCCGATGGGAATATCAAGACGACATATAGTGCCAACGTAGCCAATTGAACCCATAGATACAGTCTCTGATTTCTAGTCATATCACTCCTTTTTTGACACTGTGAGACTCATCCCTTTGATGAGCCCCTCTAACTCCTTCTTCCAGTCTTCTCTGGTGTTGAACTTCACCTTCTTCAGATCCAAGAGGATCTCTTTCTGTAAGGCTTCGTTCTCCATTACGTGTTCGATCATCCTTGCTGCTGGATTGTATGTGGATGAGTATGCGCTTTCTTCTGGATACCTCTGCGTACCCTCCAGACTGTCGAACAACACATCTCTGTTCTTATTCAGGATCTCCGGCGTCCCTCCAGAGTTGTGCGCGAACACGATCATGCCGCAGTCCACGAACTCTCGGAGCGTCACGGCGGACGGCTCGTTCCCCCTCATGTGGATCCCGTACTTGTGTGAGACCAACAGTTCGAAGTACTTCTGGGTGGAGACGAATCCCTCCATATGGATGTGCGGTCGCATCTTGGCCATCTCCAGCACGTCTTGATAGTACTTGCCTTCCCCCGTTCCGATGATGTGCAGATGGAGATCGAAACCAGCCATCCTCAGTCTGTCGATCACCTCGATGGCTTCCTTCGTCTTCTTCAGCTCGTCGATGTGCCCCGCCATGATGAACCCGTTCTCCCGCTCGCTCCATGGCTTCTTCGGGATCGGGCATTCCCTGATCGCAGGATACAACACCTGAGAGTCCTTGATGTAGAGCCCATATGTGTTGTCGAACATGTACTTGATGTAATAGCTCGGAGAGATGGTCAGGTTGCTGGCGATGTGGGCGTCTGATCTTCCCAGTCTTCTCAAGAACCACAGATACGGGCCATCATAGAACTTGGTCTTCATCCCGTCCGGCGGATGGTGCAGGAACTGGATCCCTCGACCACCGCGCCCTAAGTCCGCTTCCTGCTTTGTCGAGACGACGAGATCGTACTCTCTTTTGTGCTTTCGTGCATAGCGGGCGAAGAGCGTGAGCTGGAGCTTCGCGAAGAGATGGAGCCGTGGCTCAAGTTTTCCGATCAGACGGCACAGCCGAGGCCGTACAACGCGTATCTCCGAATGGCTGATGTGTGTGCTGAACTTCTTGTTGAGCACGGTGAAATCGACGGCGTTGTCCGTGATGAACGTCACGACGTCCCCACGGTCCTGGAAGAACTCCAGGGTCATCAAACCGGTGACCTCTGCGCCTCCAGCGACCATGATGTTCGGATGGATGACTGCGACCTTCATTTCTGTTTCCTCATCTCTATCTGGTTCTTTGCGATCCGCTGGATCTTCTCACTCAGTGCGACGATCTCGTCGCTGATCTTCTTTTTCAGTGCTTCGGCAGCCTCGTCATACGTTTCGTACAGCTCTTCCATCGTCTTCCCATAATTCAATGCTGGGATCCACCACACGTTCGCGTCTTTGATCTGGTAGACCTGTGGTATGCATCGATAACACCAGTGCATCTGTATCTGGGCGGTCTCAACTTTGTTTCCAACGATGACGAACCAGTATTTTCCCTCGTTCCCTTCACCGAAGATCAATTCGCTATATTGGCGCATGTATTCTTCCATGCGCTTGCGGAACGCTTCTTCCTTCGTGTCGTCGTATCCGTAGATCTCCCTGGCGTCATATTGAGCCATCTCAGACAATTCTCTCAAGAGTTCGAACACTTCATGGACACCCGAAACAGCTTTCATGGTTGTTTCTCCTCTGGCTGCTTCTTCTGTTTGTGTCCTTCCCGCTCTAAATAACAGGACTCGTGCGCATATCGCTCTTTGTACGTCCCATCTGATTTTTCCTTTGGATCTGAGAATTCCTTCGATCCGAATTTAATCGGTTCACGACAGAGATAGCAGACATGCTTATCGCTGGTGACGCACCATGGAACAACGAGACCGACGATGCCGATGATGACGAACCAGATGATGTATCCCGCTGGATAGTTTCCATCCATGAGGTAGATGCATGTCGCCCAGAAGGCAACCCATATGCAGTCGATGAGGACTGCCAAACGAGATTGTATATATTTCATAGTCTTTCACTCCTTTTTTGTTTCTGTCTTCTCTTTCTCTTCCTTCGCTTTCTTCCACTTATGGATCTGCAGGTGGTAGTTGCTGCTGCAGATCGACATCTCTTCTTCCATCTTTTTTAACCTCCATCGATTTGTCCCTCTTGTTCCTTCTGCTCCCGATCGCCATCAGCAACCACAGGGTCGCTATGCTGAACGACGAGAAGAACGAGATCCACATCGGCTCAGGGAAAGTGATCCACACTACCATGAGGATGTAGTTGCCGACGGCCGTCGGTACCGTGGTGACCGGCGTCAGCACGACTCCTTCTTTGAACACCTGCTTCACCATGGGGATCGTGAAGAGGACGAACGTCCATATCACCGACGTCACGACGTAGTCTTGCCACATGGCTTCTCCTCTTCTTTCCATCTCCAATACGTCGGGAACAACTCTTCCTTCAGTTCTTTTTCCCGCTCGTCGTTCATCTTTTCGGAGCCGTAGTAACACTCGTCGTTCTCACAATAGATGAGCCGCCATCCCTCCAGACCCACTTGATAGTCTGGGCGTTCTCCATCGAACGATATGTCTGTTTTGCAGCGCGGACACACCAGTTTCCCCTCCACCGCCAGAAATGTGAACAGCTCATCCGTGTTGTTCTTGTAACTCTCTTTATCCAACACTATGTAAGCGCTGGTCCTTTTCCCAGAGAAACAGAGCTGCGGCGGAAGATCCTCATTGAGATCATCAGGTGATGGGTCGTCATCATTTTCTATTATTCGTTTCGTCACCCCTGGAATAAACGTTATCCGTGTAAGGGTTCTGTCTCTATGGCATTCTCCAACGATCCGCTTCAGATATTCTGTGCATTTCATGTCCGGTCTGTTCCGATCCAGACAAAAGTAGCACTTGTCTTCTATGACCACTATCATGGTCACCTCCTGAACAACCAATTCCCTGAATCGATCGGGCGCGCCGTGTATCCGAACCTGCCCATCATATCCATGATGTAGTCTTTGTTCGGGCACGTCTCGTGGATCTCCACGATGACGTCCACGTCTGTCATCCTTCTCAGCAGGTTCTCCATGCCCCTCAGCACCTTGTCTTCGAATCCTTCGGTGTCGATGAGGACGAGCGCGACGTGCTGTGGGACCATTCCTTTTCCCAGAGTGGTATCGTCGAACCTTTGCACCGGCACCCATATGGTCGTGGTATCCAGCACCTTCTGGTCTTCGCAGAAGGTATTGAACCCCAGGACCTCCGACTGATAGAATTTTAGCACTTCGTCTTTGTCCCCAAGACCATAGGGGATCGCCCAGGCCTTCGACTCCACTCCTGACAACTGGATGCTCTGCTCCAGAAATTTGAACGTCTTCGGCGTGGGCTCGAACCCGTATGCCAGATAGCCGTAGTTCTTCGCCAGATCGATCACGTAGCGTCCGATGTGAGCGCCCACGTCGATGAAGATCCTCGGCTCCCGATCTTTGTTCCGTTCGATGTTCTCTGCGATCGCAGCGACCGTCGGGCCTTCAGCTACAGGATTGATATTGGCCACGATCGACAGATTCCCATGGAAGGTGCCGAAGTCCGTGACCATCGTGATCTCCTTCTTGCACAGCTTTGGAGATGGATCTGCCAGGAGCTTTGATTTCGAGATCCCGGGCATGTGCTTATGCGGGAGACGGATGACTGCCAGGACGGTTATCCAGAACATGCCCCCGATGTTCTTGGTCGCCTTCCAGTACCAGATGAACATCTTGACTTTGTTCAACATGGCGCTTTCTTTCACCATCTGATCATTCGCCTCATAGTTTGATCTTCAGCGGATAATCGATGGTCCCGATCTCTTCGATGAAGTTGATAGATGCCAGACGCGGGTATTTCTTTTCCTTCACCAGGATCCGCATGAGCGTACGGGCATTGCTCGTCGCCTGGTCGATGTTTCTTCCAAGTACCATATAACCCATACCAACTCCATCATATTTTATGACCCATACCTTCATCGTCTGCTTCTTCTTCGGTTGTTGTTTTTTCTCCATATTTTTCATCCCCTATTCATTAACAAACCCATGATCTTTCCGTTTCAGCCCGCACACCATGCAGGCATCATCGTCTGCTTCCATCTCTTCTTTCAGGATCTGCTGCTCCCGCCACATCTGGAAGGCGATATACTTCGGGCAGTTGAATATCGCCGGGCACGACACGTTGTTGCACCGTTCGATGCCCTCGTTGTGGAACTGCGGACATTTCTCGATGATCGCCATCATCTCGAACTGGTCCCTGCGCATCAAGTATTTGTCGTTCTTGACTAGCACCCGTTTCATCGCCATGAGCAGATGATATTCCAGATCGTTGATCATGTGCGCTTCGTAGAACTTATGCATCCCGATCTGGTGCCATTTCACGTATCTCATCTCTTGCCGTTTCGCCAGGTACTTTTGGATATCGCTGCGCGATACGATCCGGTAGCTGATTCGATGGCCGTTCAGGACGCTTTTCCCGCCATCGATGATGGCATCTTCCATCATCTCGATGTATTTCTTCTCATTCATTCCTTTCAGCAGCATCCGTTTGAATGGGGCTTTTTGTTCATTATTCATCACCCCATATTTTTTCACATCAGACCCTTTGCTCATTGATCATCACCTATATGTTCGTAACGAGGCCTCATCTCCGTGGTCTCCACGAGCTTCCGTTTTTTCATTGGCTTTTTCGGAGCAGCATCGTATTCTCTAATACCTGCGTCAGCCCATGCCTTGTAGAGCGTCTTTGCGCCGAGCTCCTGGGCCATGCGCTTCAGGTCATCGTAGGCTTTTTCTTCGACGACACGGACCCATTCCACACCCGTCTCCGTGACCTTGACGTCACCAACGTGTACTTTCCATGGCTTCATCACCTTGACTTCTTTTCGGAAGAAGAAACCGCTATATTCTGTTCTCTCGTATTCGTCATCGATCTCGATCGCATCGCTCTCATCGTTCGGATCGTCCGATTCACCGTACTCTTCTTCTGGTGTGATGTGGTAGTTCGGTCCAAGGGTGCGCAGTATCAGTGCGCGTACTGTCCATTTCTTCTGATCGTTATCTAAGATCTCTTCCATTTTTTATTGCTCCAGTTCCAACTTCTCCCCTCTTTGGATCTCTTTCTCCCATTCCGGCGCCCATGATGCCGACGGGTTCTCCTTCAACTTCAGGTACTTCGTGTGGATGAACGCTGGCTCTTTCCAATAGACGTCTTTCCGGGTCGCTGCGTTGTAGACGCGATAGAGATAGAGCCAGGTGGGCATGTCGATCGCCCGCCATTCCTTGACGTGCGGGATGAGCCCTGCTGCGTCGTAGGTGAACAGCTCACGGCCGTGGACGGGCTTCGGCATAAAGGATGGCGCCTGTACGTAGTGCATGTATTTGTTGATCCTGAAGAAGCGCGGCTCATAGTGTTCGATCGGGTTCAGCTTCGACAGGTAGTACGGCTTTGTCTCGACGACGTTATATCCTTTCAGGCGGACGACGTTCGCTTTGAAGACCGCTTTATGGAGCCTTGCCAACTTCCCGAGATTGTCGAACATGATCATATCGGCATCCCACTTCGCCACGATCTGCCTGGTCGTCTTGGAGAGCGTCCAGTTGTAGTAGTACGACTTGTCGTGGACGCTATCCGGTTCTGCGTCCGGCTTCGTGATCGAGAACGGGTATTCGTAGACCTCCAGCATGGCACAGCGCTCTTCTTGATATCGCTTCAGCACATCCAACGTCTTGTCCTTCGATGGACCCACGGTCACGACGATCTCGTCGAAGAACGGGGTGATGCTGTCCAGGCAGTCTACGATCCATTTCTCTTCGTTCGCGCACCGTATCATCGCGCTGATGCCCAGATTTCGTTTCTCATACCACTCTGGACGGATGTTGAACTCTTCGTATCCTTCCCTATTGTTCAGGGGCATGTTCATCGTTTTTACCTCCTTTCAAGAATATTCTCCTCACCACGGCGGCTGTCAGGAACGACGCCAACATAATGTGGATGATGTCGACGATCCCTTCCTCAATGAAGAAGGGCAGTCCGGTCCCTGTTGCATAAATGGCAGTCACTCCTGCAAAACAGTTGTTATCGAATGAGTACTGGTCGAAGAAGTGGACGCCTATGATCTGCTCCCCTTCCATCTGATCGATGATGAGATGGAGCGCCTCATGCACCGGGATGAGTACTACCCCGAAGCAAAAGATACATGTAGTGATGACAAGAGCCAGTTTTATTCCCTCATTCATAGATCTCCATATCTTATTTTAATATAGATCACTCCAATTAGTATGGGAATGAAACCAGTCAACCCCGCTATGATTGCTATTTCATCCCCCAACGTCAGATATATCATAGATGCTCCTCTGATTTCAGTCAAAATACGCTGGTGTGCTGTCGAACAATTTTGCTCGCCCACAATGTACACATATCATCCAATAGTCGGAATCTGAGTACATGCTTTTCCACACTAGAACCGTTCCGAACGGTTTTTTTATCCCTCCGCTTATCTCCCTCGGTGGATGCTGCGGCACTGGCGTTTCATGTGTGCAATAATGACTGCATCCGAATCTTATCCCGTATTTTTTAATCCATTCTTTCCATTCCTGTTTCCAAGCGCGTACAGCCGCCTTCCATTCCTTTTCAGAGTTGTACACCGTCATAGATAATCCTCTGGTTTCTTGAAGATACATTTCGGTAGATCAACATCAATTTGCTCCCCTGGCGCCAAGAAGTCCTTGAACCGGGGATCCTTCTTCAGCGCCTCGTTGTATTCCTTCGACGTCCCGTAGATGTCGTTCTCCAGCGTCTTCAGCAGGTTCGTATGGACGTAGGTCGGCTCGAACTTCTTGGTGTAGCATTCCCGCTGGTTGTGGATGAAGTACCGCAGCCTGGATCCATAATAAATGTCATTGTTCGATATCAGGTTCCAGAGGCGATAGTAGAAGACCTTCTGCGGGATGCCTTCTCTCCTGATGAACGGCAGCAGGCTGTTCTTCGGCGTCGCTTCTGAATACGTGAACAGCTCGTACTTCTCCTTCGCAGCGGTCTCGATCTTCCAGTATTTGTCCGGGCTCAGGAGCCAATAGAGATACTCCTTGATCTTCCAGAAACGGACTTGATAGGATGCGTACGGATCTCCTTTTGACAGGATGAACGGATCCAAGGAGATCGGCTGATAGCCGCAGGTCCTCACCACGTTCTTCTTCAAGCAGACATCGTGCGCCTTGTAGAAGCTCGGAAGCATGACCATGTCGCCGTCCCACTTGCAGACCACCGTTCGTGTCGTCTTGGCCATCGTCCAGTTGTACAAGTAGGCGATCGTGTGGATCGTGTCCGGATACACCTGATCGTAGAAGTGCCCGATCTTGAACGGGAAGTCGTACAGCTTTATCTTCGGATCGTTGAACGATCGTATGATGTCCTTCGTCCGGTCTGTGCATTCGACTGCGCAGACGATCTCGTCGAAGAAGGGAAGGATCGATTCCAAGCAGGGTCCGATCCAACGCTCCTCATTTCCGAGGCGCAAGGCTGCCGATATTCCTGGCCGGCGATGCTTGTACCAATCCGGACGGATGTTGTATGCTTCGATGCCTTCACGGTTCTTTAGGATCATGCTTGTCGTCCACCACTTCGTCTATCGCGGATCGGAACTTGTCGATGGCTTTCTTCAACTCATCGGCCCACTTCTTCAGCTCATCAAGTTTCTCATCTCTGCTCTCATCCATCATCTGTTTGTATCTCGGCAATGCTGAACTTTGGTCGGAGTCTGTCGCTGCTTTTCTCCCCGCCATGAGGTTCACGAGAGCGTCGAACACAGCCTGTGATTCTGATTTTGGCACATCCATTCTGATCTCATCCGTTCCCTTCGCCCTGATGTGAAAAACAACGGATCCGCCATTGTCATAGTTGTTGAACATCTCCAGTTCCGATAGCTTGATCACATGCGTCCAATGTGGTTCCTTCGCGTACTCTTTTATGTACAGCAAACCATCCTTCACCATCATGGTACTGAATGTCATATCTCCACCTCTTCACGGTTCTTGAGGATCATGGGATCTCCACATACCAGTCATCTGGCTCTGCCTGCAGTTTCAGATGATATTCATCTGCAAACTCGATGACCGCTTGTATCGTTCCCATGTGGAATACTTTCATGTCGTGTCCTCCAAAGATACCACCTTGCTTCATGCGATTGTAATACCGCGGCAGATCCTTGCTGATGTATTCGTAGTCGTGGTTCGCATCCAGATAGATGAAGTCTGCTTTCGGTATGTCGTAGACCGCATCATGCGAGTACTTCTTGATCCATGTGATCTTCTTTTCCCACGGCTTGAGGCGCTTCTTCGCAGCCCGTTCGATGCCGTCCATCTTCACGGTGACGCCGGCGCAGGTGTAGTCCTCGTACGGATCGATGAGGTAGAGATGATCGATGTCGAGCGTGCGCAGGATCGAGCGTGCGTTCTCTCCATAGAAGACGCCTACCTCGACAGCCGTGATGTTCCTCGCCCCTGTCCGCTTCATCGCCATCGTCGCCGGTCGCGGCTTGAGGTTGAGGCTGGCGTTCAGGATGTCGAAGATCCGGTGCTCCGTCTTCCAATATCTGCTGACAAGATCCATTGTAGTTTCTCCATTTTTATTTTAACGATAGTGAAATCTTTTCAGTCGTTCTTCTGGTCTCTTTATATCTTTCTCTCTGGTTTCTGACTGGAAACCATTGACTTTTGTTCCTTCTGTTGCTTTATGAATCTGCTTCTTTTTTCCCTTGAGCTTTCCCCTTAGAACTCCGTAGGTTTCCTTCCTTCTGTTTTGAACTCATGGAAATAATAGAGGTAGTCCAACTGGTTTTCCAGGATGTTCACTAAGTCGTCTACGTCTTCATTGCATTTTGCGTCTTCACTAGCCTTCATTATTTCCACTTCTGCTTGTCTATTCACGTCTTGGAAACACATTTTCCTTCACCATTCCCCTTAAAACCGATGTGAGTATACACTGGATACCACACCCTTACTCCTTTCTCAAATTCAACCCAATATCTCTTCATAGTTTCCTTAAGTCTGTACGTTTTCTTCTTCGGTGTCCTCAGATGGTTTTCCGTCCCAATCAACAGAAATTATCCTTGTGTCTTCAGCCCCAATTTCCATGATTATCCAATCTACGAAACCGTCTCGGTTCACAAATCCTATTTTTATTTTTGCCATAATTTACTCCTGAGAACCTTGAAGGTTCCCCTTACGTTTGTAGTGGACATTCGACCCTGAGTGCGGATGATAACAACCCCAACACATAGGGCTGTCTTTTCCTTCATGCTCACAATCATCACATATCTTTTTCATTTCTGAACCCCCCTTACGAATTATCTTTATTTCTACATTATTTTCTTTGGTAGTCACTTCATATTCAGCATCTGGACATATCACACCCATAAGCGACTTTAGAACAGTCTCAGTAACCTTTTCTTGTGTTTTCATTTCTGACCCCCCTTAGGATTATAGTCTGTGCAATAATCAATTCCACATTCAAGTTTGTGTTCAATCCAATCTGGAAGACATAGATGTTGTGTCTTACAGTTGTTACAAAGATTCATCAGTTTTTCCCTTGATGGATGTTGACTTGTCACCACCTTCTCTTCTGGTTCATCCTCTCCATTCATTTCGATTGCACACCCCCCTTAGTTTTTTCAGCATCAATTATAGATTCCGAGAGTGCATCACTGAAGTTACGAGACATCGGATTATAATCCCAATTATTCGTTGCTTCATAGATGATGTCGGATAGTTCCTTCTTTGTTAAATTCATTGTTTTATCCCCTTATGAGTTTCAAACCAAACTTTGAAATCTCTCTTGCAAACTGTGTTAAACATTATCCAGTCGAGCATCTGCTTCTTTTCTTCCCGAGTTTTATACCTCATAGTTTCCCCTTAGGATTGATTTATTTTGTTAGCGGATTTTTCCAATTCTTGCGCCCAATAATGCTCCTGCATTCGTTGAATGGCTGTCGTATGCAACCAATGAAGATTTAACGTGCATAACTGAGAGCCATTTACCCATACAACCTGACGATGATTTGCCATCATCCATTTCAATGCTTTCTCACGGCTAATCTCTTGAATCGTCTGGTCTTGCTTTACCCAATAATATCTACTTTTCATGGTTGTCTCCCCTTACAAAAAAACAAATATCGTTCATGGCATGGATACCCGTCAACATAACTCAATTCATAACAAGAATCAAAATCCTTACATCGTCCTTTGCAGTAGTTGTTTTTACATTTCCTACAGCATTCAGGGGGGTCTACTAATTGAGTTGATTGCCAAGTTCTGCTCATAGTTTCCCCTTAGATTGTTCGGCTTCTTTCCATCCAATTAAGTCATTAATCCGTTGGAGAACATCAAGCCAACTTACGTCTGTTCTCTGTTTCTTTTTACACTTCGGACAGACGACTTCCACATTCGTTGTTCCGAAAGCCCAAGGATTCTTATTGGCATAAATATCCTTCATTTGAATCCCTGTGATATGCCCGAATGGTTCAAATTGAGAATTACATTTTTCGCAGTGCATACTAAACTTACCCCTTATGATTCATAAACCTGATGAAGTTGATTCTCTTTATAATCCGCTTCATCTCCGATAGAGACAATGTGACTTCTCCAGTTGAACCAGCAAACAAGATGGTATCTGGTGGGATGAAGTACCATGGGTCTGATTCCTTCTTATAGAGTTGGCTTTCTTCCTTCTGTTTTGAACTCATGGAAATAATAGAGGTAGTCCAACTGGTTTTCCAGGACATTCACTAAGTCGTCTACGTCTTCGTTGCATTTTGCGTCTTCACCTGCCTTCATTATTTCCACTTCTGCTTGTCTATTCACTTCTTGGAAACACATTTTCCTTCACCATTCCCCTTACGATTTTGATATTCTCGCAGTAGAAAACATCTTCTTAGCACACGCAAGACACAAAGCACCAGCATTCCACGTCCCCTCCTTAGCAACAAGCACCTGGAACTCCACGCCACGGTCTGTCTTCAGCACGACTCGGTTCCCAACTACGTCCTCTCCAGCCTTCAACTCTTTATCGCATTCATCACAAAATGTTTTTATTACCATATCTAATCACTCCTGAACTTTCCCCTTAAAACTTATTTCTTTATTCCACCACAAAATAATGAACGTCAACGAGACGAACACAACGGCTGTTATTACTATTGCAGGTATCAATTCTATTTTAATCCCCCCTTATCTTTCTTGAGTTGTTTCTGATAGCAACTCCAATGAAAATAAACCCATTCTTCAAGGTCATCCACAGGACACATCGGACAAGGCAAACGCTTTATCAATTTTCCACAATAATTGCAGGTAAGCCCGAAGTGTGCCATTTGCGAATGGTTATATTTTCTTGTCTTTTTCTCCATGCCCCCCCTTATCAGGATAATCTTTTCCTGAGATAAATTTCCCTTTTTCATCCGTCAAAGGACCATATAAACCATTGGCGACATAACTAATCCGTTCTTCCAATGGTGGCAATCGTTCTTGTTTAGTAACTTCTTTCTTTCTTCTAAAGCACATCATTTCCCTTTAATTTTGTTGTACTCTTTCCATGCGCTGACGAAAGCGATCGGCTTTATCAGCAGCAGGAACAATTCGAACGGATGCGCGATATCTCCGATCGACGATCCCTTGACGAACTTCCCCATCGTGCTCTTGTTCTTGAAGTACGCCATCCCCGCCCTCACGTAGTTATTGTAGAAATACATCGTGAGCTTCCTGAAGGTGTTCACGTGCGACTGGTCGTGATAGACGGCTGCCTCCGGGACGAACGTTCCTTTGAACCCGGCGTCGATCGCCCGGATGTTCAGGTCGAAGTCCTCGCTCACGTAGTACCCGCTGACGATGCCCTCACGTCCAAGGCCTTCGTCCGCCATATCTGATTCGGATGATGCATCAAGCCCACCGAGCTTCTTCAGGATCTCTGCACTCCATGCACTGTTGCCCATGCCGATGTACGCGGGATCTTCCATCGCCAACAGCTGGTTCTTGACCATGATCTGATTCAAGATCTTCTCTGCCTTTGATTTCTCTTCGCCTCTCTTCCAGACGCCTCCGGTGAAATCCGCCTCGTCGTTTTCTATCGGTCGGACGAGCTCTTCCAGCCAGTCGTCGAACGCGGTCATGTCGGCGTCGATCCACACCATGATGTCTGTCCGATGATATTGGTATGGCGCCAGGACGAGCGCGTAGATCGCCTTCCGCCTCGTGTCGCTGCATCGCCCTCGCATGATGTTGTAGGAGAACCTCGGATCTCCGCGGATGTAGTCGCGGACGTCACGCTCGAAATCCGATGGAGAGCCACCATCGGCGATCAGCACGTGATCGGGCGGCCGCGTCTGCTTCTTCAACGAATCGATGGTCTTGAAGATGCGGCGGTCCTTGAACGAGGTGATGATGACGGTCGTCTCCATTTAACGCTCCCTTTCTTCGTCGTACCAATCTCCCTTCTCCATCCAGAAGTCCAGGCTTCCACCCTGCAACTTCAACAATCTCTTCTGCGCGAACTCTACGACGGCTTCGGTCAACGGGATATGCATCCCGATGTAGTCGTGGCCTGCTATGATCCCGCCCGTCTTCATCTTTGGATAGTACAGATCCAGCTCCATCGCCACCTGTTCTTTGGTGTGGAGGCCGTCGATGTACAGGAAATCGATGCCGTCAGGGACGTCGTTCAACGCATCCTCGGACTTCTTCTTTACCCAGACGATCTTGTCGCTGTACTTCTTCAGGCGCCGCTTCGCGATGTACTCCGCCCGTGATGAACCCTGGAACCCTTCTTCAAGATATGGATCGATGAGATACATCTTCTTTACATTCAGATTCCTCAGGATGGTCATGGCGTTGAACCCTTTGTCGGTCCCGATCTCAACGACCATTAACGCTCTGCCTTTTGGATCTGTATCATAGAATCTTTCATCTGCGAGGCTTTTCATGAAGAGCGTACTTGGGCGTACGTACAGGTTTGGCATCAGATGCATGGTAACACCGGTGAGTGTCTCCAGCCCTTTCGCCACTGCTTTCTCTAGAACAGTTGCGTCTGCGTTGATGATAGGTTCGTGAATCGTGAATCCTCCTGATGTTTTTTATACGCTAGGTTCGAGAGCAGGTCTGATTCCATGTTCAGGTACCGCGGCACCCATTCGAACCTGACGCTCCGTTTCTTGATCAACTTCTGGATGATCGGGACGAACTTCTTCGACGTCTCCGACTTGATCTTCCATTC
>Ga0209777_10001768_pt1 | contig 30116 bp, 31 predicted proteins | sample FrelakmetHBP12HB_FD_187147 | JGI IMG/M metagenome (GOLD analysis project Ga0209777, IMG submission 187147) | Freshwater lake sediment microbial communities from the University of Notre Dame, USA, for methane emissions studies -HBP12 HB (SPAdes)... | ecosystem: Environmental > Aquatic >... | reverse complement strand
GTGTCTGATTTAATCTTACTTACATATGGGCAATAATAGAAAAGGTGTACTATACATCGTGGCAACGCCTATTGGGAATCTCGAGGATATAACCCTCAGGGCTATCCGGGTTCTCAAGACAGTCCATGTCATAGCAGCCGAAGACACGAGAAGGACAAGAAAACTGTTGGGCGCCTATCAGATCAGCACCCCCATGACCAGCCTTCACGATCATATTGAGAATAAGAAGAGCGGCATGCTGATTTCTAAAATGAATGAGGGTATGGATGTGGCAATCGTGTCTGATGCAGGAACACCGGGAATATCGGATCCGGGGTATGTTCTTGTCAGTAAGGCTATTGCTGAGGGAATTAAGATTATTCCGGTTCCCGGGGCATCAGCTGTCATCACAGCTCTTTGCGTGTCCGGCCTGCCTATGGATTCTTTTGCATTTTATGGATTCTTGCCGTCACGATCGGGAAAACGAAAACAGTTTTTATCTGCTCTCACAGATGAAACGAAGACCCTGGTGTTCTATGAATCACCTAAAAGGCTGATGAAGTCACTTTGCGATATCGGTGAAGTCCTCGGCGACCGGAACGTGGTCGTAGCGAGGGAAATGACCAAAGTGTTTGAAGAAATCATGCGGGGAACAGTCGGAGAAGTTCTCAATCAGCTGCAAGGAAGGATTGTTAAAGGTGAAGTGACATTAGTCATAGGGAAGAAGGAAAATGTGTCTTCTTCGTTTTCCGATGATGAAATCTTAGCGAAATTTAAAGAGTTGTGGAAGAGTTCCGGTGCTTCCCGGCGAGACATCATCGAGAAAGTTGCCAATGAATTAGGAATCCCCAAGAAAAGGGTCTACCGGCTGGTGGTCAACTATGCTTGAGGGTTATAAAACGGGACTACTATTTCCTTGAACAGTTCTCGCAGGTATGATAACTCACGAACATTCTGGCTATATAAGGCAGCATGATCTTTTTATAAAAAGCCGTATGAGTGAGTTAAAGGCTACAGGCTCTGTAAAGTGCAAGCTATAAAGTGCGCATATTGGAGTGTTTACTACTGTGCAGCACATGGAATTTTTATATGAAGTTGCGAAGATTCAAATGCCGCATGCGGGATGGTAATGTATATGGATGCAATATCAAAAGATTTGGCTGGGGTTTTACGGGAAGGTAGTAAGGAAAACGTACCAGAGGCGAGAACTGAAGATCTCCTTGTCGATGGTCGTTTATTGAAGCCTGATGATAGGATTTACGACCTCGTTGACGCTATAGGCGATGAGGGCGGCACTGAAACCAAACAGGATCGAGAAATTATTGTCATCGATGGTCGGGTATATGAAAGGGTATCGAAGCCGGGTGATGAAGCCCATGGTCTTGTGGACACTATTGAAAAGGATTCCGGCGGGTCTCTTTATGATGCGGGCCTGAGTGATGAAATAATGAAAAGGGTTAGTGAAGTTACTGAGAGGATTGCGAAAGAAATAGTCCCTGAGATTGCCGAGAGGGTCATTAGGGAAGAGATTGGCAAGTTAAAAAGATGAATCGGCCTTTTCTTATTGCATTACTATTTACGGTCTGGATTTTACTTTTAGCCTCAGAGGGATTTTCACAGGATAATGATAATATCTGGACGGTAGAAACAGACGGTACGGGACTCATAACAAATGATGATGTGGCCAGTGCACGAAACAATGCCATCAGCGATGCTTTGCGTAATGCTGTAGAACAGGCAGTAGCAACCTTGATTCCCGGTCAGTCGCCTGATAAGAAGTCTCAGGCCATCAGAGACCGGATATATGCAAGAAGTGACCAATATATACGCGATTACAGAATTAATAGCGAGAAACAAGTTCAAAAGGTCTATACGGTTACCGTCAGGTCAGCGGTATTTATAGATAGTATACGAGATGATCTTCAGACCCTCGGACTTCTCAAGGCAGAAAAGAATAGAGTTCCGGCAACAGAAGTTGCGCTTATAGTAAAAGGACTGACGAGCTGCGCCGATTACGCAAGAGTCAAAGAACTGCTGAAGACAAGAGTGACGGGCGTCAAGAATGTCTATCAGCGAGAGCTTGCATGGGGCACAGCAAGGCTAAATTTATATCTCCAGGGCACCGTCCAGTCATTCTCGGATGAACTGACAAAGGCAGGGCATTTTCTCCCGATAATTAGTCTCATAGATCAGAATTATTTTGAAGTCACGTTCTTGAAACAGAAATGAGGGTGATATGGACCCTTGCGGAGAAAGCTTGATCGCCTTCAGGCACTTTAAGGGTGAGGCTTAAATATTGATGAATAACTTTAATCGCATTTTTTTGATGATAACTGCATTAATCGTTGTGCAGGGCTGCACGTGGAAACAACCCTACAGTGTGAATCCCGATTACAGCAAGAAAGGCACAAGACTTATTGCCATACTGCCTGTGAATATGAAATCAGGTGATGCCAGAGCCGGCCAGATGCTGAGAGAAATGGTTCTTAATGAACTTTATTTCAAAGGCTATCCTAAAGTACCATTACAAGTCATAGATGAAAAGCTAGCCAAGATATATAAGGGCAATATGGATTTTAGAAGAGAAAATATTCCCCCTAAAGCCATAGGTGATCTGCTCGGTGTAGATGCTGTCCTGTATGCTTATTTGGAAGAGTGCTCCACCGACTTTTCATTTGTCTACGCGCCTACGCACATCTCAGTATCTTTTGAACTGCGGAGCGCAAAGACGGGGGAAACGCTCTGGAGTTACCGCAACAGAACCGTTAAAAGGAATTACGGGATTTCGCGGGAACAGCTTGAGATGGAATCGTGCCAGGTATATGAACCAGCTATGCAGGAAGTCGTAGACAACGCCATGCAGACTCTGCCCGATGGTCCTGATTCTGCATGATAACGAGGCTCCACAGCCATTTGAACATGGACAAGGCTTAAGACAAGTTATGCATGATTCTCCCAGCTTTCCGGTTTCGCGATACGTAAGGCGAGAGACCAGGAATTGGGATCAGACTAGAATCATCTAATATATTCTAAAGTGCAAACCGGATGTAGCAACCAATGAATATACCCAATCTATTGACGCTGGCGAGGATCCTTCTTGTGCCCATCACGGTGATCTTTCTCATGCAAGGGGCCTTTGCGAAGGCGCTCATATTGTTGGTTGTTTCAGGAATTACGGATGCCCTAGATGGCTTTTTTGCCCGTATATTGAACCAGCAGACTGTGCTCGGTTCATATCTGGACCCGATTGCAGATAAGGCCCTCTTCGCAAGTTGCTTCGTGACTCTGTCTATAAAAGGAATAATTCCAGGATGGTTCACAGTTATCGTAATCAGCAGGGATTTTATCATCCTTGTTGGCATTGCCATACTGTCAATCATGTCCATTCCGTATGAGATCCGCCCATCATTCATCGGCAAGCTAACAACAACCCTGCAATTGTCCACCCTGGTGTTTTTCCTCGTCTCCCGCATTCTTCCTGGCACGATCGATTATATGTGGCTCATGATTTTGCAGTGGGTTACAGTAGCGTTCACCATAATTTCTGGGCTGAATTATATGTTCAGAGGCGCTAAACTTAATAGTTACAAGGCTTAGATGTGTGAAAGGCATACCTTCAAGAATGCGGAAATCGCAATATTCGCTTGACATAACACAGTTTTACTGTTAAAAATCTTTCCCTTCTTTTGAAGAGCCCGATGTAGGCACGTAGCTCAGGGGGAGAGCGCCATCCTGACGCGGTGGATGTCCAGGGTTCAAATCCCTGCGTGCCTACCATTTAATATCAGTAAGAAACAAAAACCAGATATGACGATTTAATTATTAGTGAGGGCATCAGCAGGGAATATGCCGTGATGCCCTTTATTATGGAAGCATGGTTGACAGCGTCACAAAGATGATTGAAATATTTAATACACCGGATTTTAGTCTATGAATGAAATCAAGATCGTGTTGCCGGATGGTTCCGTCTGTCTGTGTGATCACGGTAAAACAATTAAAGAGATTATCGCATCGTGGAAGAAGGAGATGCTTCCTTCAATAGTTGCGGCGAAGCTCAATAATAAGCCGGTTGACTTAAGCCATCTAATTGAGAAGCCCGCCACAATTTCTTTAATCAATATTGAATCGAAGGAAGGCCTGGAAATTCTGCGCCACAGTATATCCCATGTCATGGCACAGGCGGTAAAAGAGTTATTTGAAGGGGTCCAGATTACTATTGGCCCCTCCATCGAAGAAGGCTTCTATTATGACTTTGACTATAGAGAAAACTTTACTCCAGAAGACCTCGCGAAAATTGAAAAGCGCATGCAGGAGATCGTAGCTGCTGATTATCCTTTCGTTCGCGAGGAAATATCGAAGTCAGAGGCCATCTCTTTTTTTAGGGAAAGGGGTGAGACTTATAAAGTTGAACTTCTGAACGAACTACCGGAGGATGTAATAACAATTAGTTTGTACAGGCAAGGCGGTTATGTAGATCTATGTCGAGGACCCCACATTTCATCTACGGGGATGATCAGGGCTTTTAAATTGTTAAATGTGGCGGGGGCATACTGGCGAGGTGATGAGAGAAATAAGATGCTCCAGCGAATATATGGAACGGGCTTTGCGACGGAAAAAGCACTGGCGGAATATTTGCATATCGTTGAGGAGGCGAAGAAAAGGGATCACCGAAAACTGGGAAAAGAATTAGACCTGTTTCAGATGAATGACGAAGCAGGTCCAGGCCTCATCATCTTTCATCCAAAAGGTGCCAGACTTAGAAACATCATTGAAGACTGGGAGAGGAGGGAGCACCTTAAACGTGGTTACGATATGGTCGTGGGACCCCAGATACTAAAAGCTGAGCTGTGGAAAAGATCTGGGCATTTCGACCATTACCGGGAAAATATGTATTTCACGGAGGTAGAAAATCAGGTCTATGGCATAAAGCCCATGAACTGCCTTTCGCACATGCTGATATACAAATCGAAGATTCGCAGCTACCGCGACCTGCCGCTCCGGTACTTCGAGCTCGGTACTGTCCACCGACATGAGAAAACAGGGGTTCTGCACGGCCTCATGAGAGTGCGCCAGTTCACCCAGGATGATGCTCATATCCTGTGCACACCGGAGCAATTACACGGTGAAATTACCGCTATCGCAGACTTCGTCAGTTATGCGATGAAAGTTTTCGGTTTTGAATACGACGTGGAACTTAGCACAAGACCGGAAAAGTCTATAGGCTCAGATGAAGAATGGGAAATGGCAACTGCAGCCCTAGAGGGAGCTCTTAAAATAAACAAGATTAGTTATGAGGTTAATGAAGGGGACGGTGCCTTTTATGGGCCGAAGATCGACTTTAAGTTAAAAGATGCCCTGAAGCGGAAATGGCAATGTGCGACGATCCAGTGCGATTTTACGCTTCCAGATCGATTTGATCTCAGCTACATCGGGGCAGACGGAGAAAAACATCGTCCTGTAATGCTGCACAGGGTGATTTTAGGCGCAATAGAGCGGTTCATGGGGGTGTTAATTGAACATTATGCGGGTGCCTTTCCGGTCTGGCTCTCACCGGTGCAGGCAGTTCTGCTGACTGTTACCGATAAGTATATTCCTTATGGAGAAAGGGTTTACACTGAGTTGTCCGAAGCAGGAATCCGGGTAGAGCGCGATTTCAGAAATGAGAAACTGGGGTATAAAATAAGAGAAGCGCAGATGCAGAAAATCCCCTATATGCTTGTGATCGGTGATAGGGAGATGGAATCGAACCGGGTTTCGCCCCGCGAGCGAAGCGGTAAAGACCTCGGCGCCATCGGCGTTAATGAGTTCATTGAATTGGTAAAGGAGAAATCTGCACAGTACCAGTAGATGGCATAATGCGAGCCAGAGTGCGGGAAGTCGGCTCGAAAACAATTGTAAAAGCCGAAAGTTCTGGACGCTTGGATTGTTTGACGTTAGAATGTATTCAAAATATTTGCACGACTTTATTATTCAGGAGGTGTCATATAGCTAAGGACTTAAACATAAATGAAGAGATTAAGGCAACTGAAGTCAGGGTGATTGATGAAGGGAAACAGCTGGGTATTATGTCTCTGATGGAGGCGCTGGAGGTGGCTGCCAAAGCGGGGCTGGACCTGGTCGAGGTTGCGCCCAATTCTTCACCGCCAGTTTGCCGGATTATGGATTATGGCAAATTCAGATACCAGCAAAGCAAGAAACAACAAGTCGCAAAAAAAAGTCAGAGCACCATTCAAGTAAAAGAGATCAGGATAAGACCGAAGACCGATGAACATGACCTGCAGGTAAAGATTAAACATATTAAGAAATTTCTCGGCCAGAACGATAAGGTGAAAATAACCATGATGTTCAGAGGTCGTGAAATGGCTTATACCGACATAGGCAGGAAGATTATGGAGGATGTGCAAAGGGCTCTGGCCGATGTGAGCCTTGTTGATCAGCATCCAAAGCTGGAGGGCAGAAACATGGTTATGATGGTATCTCCCAAGAAATAAGGAGTAACAGGGACTGAATTATAAATCCGAAATCCTAAACAATATTAGATGCCAGTTGCGAAAAATATTTAAGATTTCGGCAACTGCATTTTGAGATTGCTTAGGATTAGAAATTGGAAGTTTGCAGTTATTTTTTTTATATAAAAGGGGTGATTTAATGCCAAAGATGAAAACACACAGGGGAGCAGCTAAACGGTTTAGCCTGACAGGAACGGGCAAGGTGAAGAGGAGTAAAGCATACGGTAGCCACATTCTCACAAAAAAAACGACCAAGAGAAAGAGAAATTTGCGGAAGTCTGCTATTCTTGACAAGAGGGACACCCGGGGAATAAAGATGTTGATTCCATATATGTAGGGACTGAAGGGGAATACTGAGACGACAAATTGAATTAATTTGATAATAGAGCTTAATGATTTTTATAAGAAGCTGGGAGATGAAGAGAGATGCCGAGAGTAAAAAGAAGTATCACTGCTAAGAAAAAAAGACGAAAAATCCTGAAAATGGCCAAGGGCTATTTTAATGCGCGGAGCCGTTTGTTGAGAACGGCCACGGAAGCTGTCGAAAGGGCAATGAAGTACGCCTATAGGGACAGAAGAGTGCGGAAAAGGGATTTCAGAAAACTGTGGATTGTGAGAATTAACGCTGCTGCACGAATCAATGAAATATCTTATAGCCGGCTAATATACGGCATGAAAAAAGCAGGTGTGGAAATTGATCGAAAGATTCTGGCCGAGCTTGCCGTTCACGACCCTCGAGGATTTTCTGAGATAGCCAGTATCGCAAAAGGTAAGCCGGCAGCATGCTGAAAGAACTTGAGGAGCTTCAGACACAGGCAGAATCCGAATTAAAGAAGTCAAGAACTGAAGAGGAACTTCTCGCAGTAAAGACCAAGTATTTGGGGAGAAAGGGCATTCTAACAAAGCTTCTCCGAGGCTTAGGAAATATAGAGCCGGAAGAGAGGCCGCTGGTTGGGAATCGCTGCAATGAAATCAAAGCCACTCTGACTGCGGGAATTGAGAATGTTCTCAAAGCTAGAGCCGCCCTCAAGAAGGGGGAGGATCTCCTTCGTGATAGAATAGATGTAACACTCCCAGGCAGAAAAGTTCGTTTTGGCAAGGAACATCCCGTAGCATTGGTTTGTAGGGAGATTTGCGACATTTTTGCGGGACTCGGGTTCTCTGCCGTCCAGGGCCCGGAAATAGAGCTCGACTACTATAATTTTGAGGCTTTGAATATTCCCAAAGATCATCCTGCAAGGGATATGCAGGATACATTCTACATAGAAGATAACATCGTGCTGCGTACCCATACCTCGCCTGTCCAAATAAGAGTTATGGAAAAGCAGCGGCCACCGGTCAGAATTCTTTCACCCGGAAGGGTATATCGACCCGATTCCGACATCTCTCATACTCCCATGTTTCACCAGATTGAAGGTCTTCTCGTTGATAAAGGCGTTACTTTCGGCGATTTAAAAGGTGTCCTCACATTATTTCTGAAACAGATGTTTGGCGAAGAGACGGCGCTTAGATTTCGTCCCAGTTTCTTCCCTTTTACCGAGCCCTCTGCTGAGGTCGATATTAGGTGTGTCATGTGTAGCGGCAGTGGTTGCCGAGTTTGTTCCCAGAGCGGCTGGCTTGAAATACTCGGCTCCGGGATGGTTGATCCAGAGGTATTTAAAAATGTAAATTACGACCCGGAAGAATTCTCCGGCTTTGCTTTCGGCTTGGGTCTCGAACGAATTGCAATGTTGAAGTACGGGATCTCGGATATCCGGTTGTTCTTCGAGAACGACTGGAGGTTTTTAGAGCAATTCTGATATTCGCGGTCCAAATAATTGAACGTAATATCTGCACATTTTCTTCAAACAATTATGTTAAATAAGTCGAGCTGGGTCAAATCGTAACTGCGATCGACGAAACCTAAATAAGCACGAATGTTCAAGACTGCATTATCCAGACAGGGAAAAGCAGGATTTTGATTTTCAAATTTGTTTAGAGTCTCCATATTCGTAGTTCTAATTCAATGTGTGCAGCATGAATTTCAAACGTTCCCAGCCAAGATTCAAGACTTAGGGTTTACATTTATGCTAGTAAGTCTCAGATGGCTCAGAGATTATGTAGATATAAGGATTCCTCTTGGAGAACTTGTAGACCGCTTGACCATGGTGGGTCTTGAAGTTGAAGAGATAAAGGAGATCGGTCCTGCATTTACCAATGTAGTTGTTGCAAAGATCCTTTCCGTAAAGACTCATCCTGAAACAGACAAATATTACTTCTGCGACGTGGTAGCTGGCGAAGGTACTCATCCTGTGGTCTGCGGTGCGCGTAATATCAAACCTGGCGATGTGGTTCCCCTGGCGAAAATCGGAGCAACATTGCCTGGTGGCTATACAATCAAGAGTTCTAAAATCAGAGGCACCGTATCAGAGGGGATGCTCTGTTCCGAGCAAGAACTGGGCATCGGTGACGATGCATCGGGGATTATGATTCTTCCTGACGACCTCGCTATAGGGCTCGACCTTGCGGAAGCGCTCAATCTCAAGGATATGGTCCTCGATATAGGGATTACTCCCAACAGGTCTGACTGTTTAAGCATCATAGGAATTGCCCGTGAAATTGCTGCTATTACGGGGACCATGCTTAAGTACCCGGATACTATGGTTCCAGAAACTGAGAAGGATATAAGAAGTATCACATCGGTGGATATACTCGATCCCGATCTGTGCCCACGCTATAGCGCCAGAGTTATAAAGGACGTTACCATAAAACCTTCTCCCCTCTGGATGCGCCAGAGACTTGAGGCAGTAGGCATACGTGCGATCAACAATATCGTTGATGTCACTAACTATGTGATGATGGAGTTGGGTCAACCGCTTCACGCATTTGATTTCCGTTTTCTTGAAGAGGGGCGCATAGTGGTCAGAAGATCCCGTGGGGGAGAGAAATTCACCTCTCTGGATGATAAGGAACGCCTTCTGGAAATGGACACGCTCATGATTTGTGATGGCAAGAAACCCGTGGCTATTGGCGGTATAATGGGCGGGCTGAACTCCGAAGTCAAAGAAGATACTAAGACTATACTTCTGGAAAGCGCTTATTTTACCCCTTCCTCAATTCGAAAATCGGTTAAGTCGCTCGGAATGACTACGGATGCGGCATTCAGATTCGGTCGCGGCATAGATCCTGAAGGCGTGACCAGGGCTTTAGACAGAGCGGCTCAAGTTATGTCTGAAATTTCCGGTGGGCGTGTTTGCAAAGGTTACATTGATCAGTATCCCCAAAAAGTCGCATCTGCCAAGGATATAGAGCTCCGCAGAGGAAGGGTTAATGAAATACTGGGCACAGACATCGGTGCCGCTGAAATCGTTAAGATACTGGGAAGTTTAGAAATGACGATTGGCGCCGAGAAGGAAGGCGTTTACCGGGTAACTCCACCCACGTACAGGGTGGATATTACAAGGGAGATAGATATTATCGAAGAGATAGCCAGACTTTATGGATATGACCATGTTCCTGCTACGTTGCCTCCTGTGTCTGTCACGGCTGTTATAAAGGATCACCAGCAAGTCGTCATTGATAGAATGCGGGAACTCATGAGGGGATCTGGTTACTCTGAGATAATTACGTTCAGTTTTATTTCCCCTGATTCGGCAAGGCGTCTTGGAATCAGAGAGGATGATGATCGCCACAAAATGGTAAAGATAAGAAATCCTCTAACGGAAGATCAATCAGTGATGCGGACGACGCTCGTAATTAGCCTTTTGGATACAATGAAAAAAAATGCTCATAACGGCTGTCTGGATCTCAAGATCTTTGAGATCGGCAGGGTTTTTTTTCATCAAAAGGAAGGCGAACTTCCGATTGAGAAAAACAGGATGGGCTGTCTCATCACCGGCAGGTATTACGATGATATGTGGTCCTCAAAGAGCAGTGCGGATTTTTATGATTTGAAAGGGTGTATAGAAAACATCTTTGATGGTCTTAAGATTGCTGGTCTGGAATTCAGGTCCAGTTTCCGGGAGACCTTCCTCCATCCTGGTAAGTCATGTGGGGTATATGCGAAAGACCAATTTATCGGATTCATAGGGGAAGTCCATCCGGATACTCGTTTCAGGATGGATTTAAAAAATGAGGCTTATGTGGCTGAAATAGATTTGGATGCTATCTCAAATATGTTTTCGAGTGAAGTACTCTATAAAGACTTGCCAAGATTTCCATCAGTCGTAAGAGATGTGGCATTCGTAATCAGCCAGGAGATGGAAGCGAATAAAATCCTTAACCTTGTCATTGAAATAGATAAAGAATTACTTGAAAAAGTGAGTGTTTTTGATGTATATAGCGGTAAGAATATTCCGCAGGGCAAGAAAAGTCTCGGGATAAGGTTTGTATATCGTGCTACCGACAGGACTTTGACGGATGATGAAGTAAATCAACTGCACGGGAAAATCGTAAAAGAAATTGTTGACTTGACTGGGGCGAGGATAAGGGGAGAAGAAATTTAGGTGTCTGCCAGACTGGGGGAGGTTAGAAATGACAAAGATTGATATTATTCAGGATGTGTATGAAAAGCTGGGGTTTTCCAAGAAGGATGCAGCGAAAATTGTTGAGTCGGTTTTTGAGATTATGAAAGACAGCCTTGCCAGCGGTGAAAAGATAAAGATTTCCGGTTTCGGCAACTTTTCTGTAAAGGACAAGAAGTCTCGGAGAGGAAGAAATCCGCAGACGGGAAGTGAGATAGAAATATCTGCAAGGAAAGTACTAACCTTTAAGTCAAGTCAAGTGTTGCGTAAAGCGCTGAATAGTTAACGGGATAGGTTAAAAAATCTGACCGTCAAATCCGGATGATTCACTAAAAAGTCAAGATCCCGTTTTTAAACAGGTCGTTTATAAAAAAAGTGAAGGTATCAAGTCCGTCGGGTAACGAGGGAGGATGTAATTGAAGACGTGCACCGACAAGCTTGGCATGAGCTTGAGGGGGATGCTGACGTTGCCTCGGGCCTTTGAACCTTTTACAAAGCCGTACTAAACGAATCCATAATACAATTGACCTAGGATGACCGTTCGCTGTATGCGTGTATGGTATTTCGAAGGATCTCCACAAGGTTTCAAGAAATCGATTTTTTAACCTCTTTTTTTGTTGGGACGTCAGGATTTAGGATTTCTAAATGAATGCGTCAATTCCAGACAAGGAATATTTCCGCATTGGAGAGGTCAGTAGAATCCTCGATGTAGATACGTATGTAATAAGGTTTTGGGAATCCGAGTTTAAATCAGTAAAGCCAATTCGCACTAAAACGGATCAACGGCTATATAGGAGGAAAGATTTAGAGGAACTGCTGATTATTAAAGATCTCCTTTACACAGATAAGTTTACCATCAGCGGCGCTAAGAGACAATTGCTCAAAATGAAAGGGGACGGAGCCCAGCCGGGTCGGGATCCCATCCAGGAAAAGTTTACTGAAATTAAAAAAGGATTATTGCAGATAAGAAAAATGATAAGCTAGAAAGAAAAGGGACAGGCATTTTTTCCATGAAAAAAGGTACCTGCCCCACCGTTCTTAATGTTTGGTCGATCTCTTGGATGCCTTGAGCGGATTGATTTTCTGCGTGGCTTCTTTGATTTCTCTCTTGATGTGTGATGCAGTCGGACAGTTTCCAGCAAGCCATTTGCTGGAAGGTTCAGGATAGACCTTGCAGTACTGACCGGTCGGGCAATCTATGATTTTGATGCAACCTTCACACTTATCTGCTATCGTGTAACAATTACCTCCATTAAAACCACAACCTCTCTTGGTCATGAAGGCACACTCGGCCCCAATTTTGACGGTTTGACAGACCATTGGAATCACCCCCTTTATTATTTATTTTGTAAATTATCCTAAATATCGATATGGTACAACAAAATCTTGTTTTTATAAGTCATGATCTTTTAAATGTCAAGAAAAAAAATTACTATATTAACTATCTAATAATGAAATGATAACAGCATATACGGCGTTTCGAATGAATTGACTTCGCTTTACAATCGTGCTAGGCAGACACCTCCGACGAAACGGAATCTAAGAGTGCAGAAAAATAATCATCAGGCCTATGAGGCTATTTGAGACTGGCATGGTAGTTATAAAAACGTTCGAGATAAAAAATAAGCTTGGTCTTCACGCAAGGGTTGCGGCAAAACTCATCAATGTGTCTACACGATTCAAAGCGAAGATATTTTTTGAGAGGGATGGCAAAGTTGCAAACGGAAAAAGTCTCCTCAGTATCTTGACGTTAGCCTGTCCATTGGGAAGTCGACTGACGATAAGGGCAGAGGGGATAGACGCGCGCGCGGCTGTTGAGGACCTTGGTAAATTGATAGAGGATAAATTTGGAGAAGATTGATGGGTGATGATGCAGGGAAAAGGTCTTTTGTTCTCAAGGGCATAGGTGTCTCGCCAGGTATAGTGATCGGCAAGGCCCACCTCTTTGATCGTTTTGACGCCCGGGTTTCCTTCTACAGGTTGCGGGATAAGGACCTTGTATATGAAGAAACTAAAAGGTTTAAGGCGGCATTAAAGGAATCGGAAAAACAGCTCTTGGAAATAAAAAATAGACTCCGTGAACTTGCTGGGCGGGAACCCTTATATATCATCGATGTTCACTTGTTGATACTGAGAGACAAGATGTTCGTCAATCATACGGTTCAGTATATCAAGGACTTGTGTATAAATGCGGAATGGGCCATCAAGATGACCATTGACAGGTATCGAGACATTTTTGAAAAAGTGGACGATGAATATCTCAAAGGACGGATCAGCGACATTCGATACGTAGGGCAAATGATTACGAGGAATCTCGGGGGAGGGAAGAAAGATGTCGTTCCGGATATTGGCGGGAAGGGGATAATCATCGCGGCAGACCTGTCACCTGCGGATACTGCACAGATGATGATAAATAAGGTCCAGGGATTCGCCACAGATATGGGGGGGAAAACCTCTCATACGGCTATTGTAGCCAGGGCTGTCGAGATTCCCGCCGTCGTTGGTTTAGAGTATATCACTAAGATGGTACGAACCAACGATGACATCATTATCGACGGCTCGGCGGGGCTTGTTGTTGTGAATCCTGATCCCGAAATGATTAAAGTATATGACGATAAGCGAAGGCATTTTGAAATAGCCCAAGAAAATTTTCTGAAATATGCAAGGCTGCCGGCTGTAACGAAAGATAATTATAGAGTGGATATAGGAGGGAATATTGAGTTTATTGAGGAGATTCCGGCTGCCATATCCCATGGTGCTGAAGGCATTGGTCTTTACCGAACGGAGTTTATCTACATAAACAAAGAGCAGTTGCCCACGGAGGAAGAGCACTTTTTAAACTACAAAAGCATCGTCGGCGTAGAGGGTTTGAAATGGGCAACTATTAGAACCTTTGATCTCGGCGGTGATAAGTTTTACTCCGATCCCAAGTTGGCCAAGGAGATGAATCCTCAAATGGGTCTGCGAGCTATCCGCTTCTGTTTGAAAGAAGTGGATATGTTTAAGGTGCAGCTGCGAGCGATTGCCCGTGCCAGTGCTTTTGGAAAAACGAGGATCATGTTTCCCATGATTTCGGGCATTGAGGAAATACGAGAAGCCAAGAGAATATTTTTTGACGTCAAGAATGATCTTATCACCAAAGGCATACCGGTAGGTGACGACATTGAAATTGGAGTCATGGTAGAGGTTCCATCTGCCGTGATTATGGCTGATGAACTGGCGAAAGAAGTAGATTTTTTTAGCATAGGTACGAACGATCTCATTCAATATGCCTTAGCTATTGACAGGATAAACGAGAGGGTGACCTATTTATATGAACCTCTCCACCCCGCCGTGTTAAGACTGATCAAGCAAGTTGTCGACGTCGGTCATAAGGCGGGTATTCGTGTTGCCATGTGCGGGGAGATGGCCGGCGAACCGGCATATATCATGATACTATTAGGACTTGAGATCGACGAACTAAGTATGACTCCTCTGGCAATACCGAGGGTGAAGAGGGTTATACAGGAATCGACCCTGGAGGAGTCCAAAGCGCTGCTGGATAAAGTTATGACTTTTTCCTCGGCTGCTGTGATTCGAGAATATGTCAACAGTTATATGCATAAACGTTTCCCGGAAGAATTTCAGATAAACGGCACTTCAGATTAAGTAGTGAAAGATTTTTTTGAAGGCTTCTCAAGTATTGAGTAAATTATGTTGCGTGCGGTCGCCCGTATTCAGACAATTTGAGGTCGGGAACATCATTTTCCTGAGAGATCATCATGTCCTTTCTGTCGAAAATTAAAGCGTGGATGGCAGAAGAAGGGGATTTTTATGCAGGGCACCTTTACCGGGAGGACAATTTCCCTCTTTTCTGGCTTATCAAGAAGGTGTTATCCAAGGTAGAACTTGCCGATGAGTATGTCGAAGCTCTAAAATATCTGTCTGAAAAAGGCAGAGTAGTCTACGCCATAAAGAATAAAAGCCAGCTCAACAGTCTTATCATAAGAGAGCTTTCCGCAAGAAGGGGTATACCCAGACCAGTTTATTGCCACGGATTTAATATGATATTCTGGCAGCCGTTTCCTGCTGCTGCCAAGGTTGTCTTCTCAAGTATATCTCATTTTGTCTTTAAGAAGTCCGTTCACAACTACCCCAAAAGGGACTATCTGACACGTATTATTGCAGAAGGGAAAAGTGCGATAATTCATCTCGGGGGTTCAGAATTTTTTGAAAGCCGTGCCACCCAGGACGGAATTACCCAATTGATAGACGCACAAAATAGCTTAAGTGTTCCCATTTTTATTGTCCCGGTCATGATCACTTACGGTCGAAGAAGGGAGAAGGAGAAAGAAAGCTTTATTAATATATTGTTTGGCCAGACTGAAGAGACAGGTGCGCTGCGCCAGCTTATCACCTTTCTCAGGTATTCTAATAAAGCTACGGTAATATCTGCAGAACCCATTGACCTCCGGGACTTTGTCAACAAGAACGAGGGCATGAAAACAGAGGTATTGTGCCATGATCTGAGAAGGGAACTGATCGAACGGATTGATGAAGAAAAGATGAGTATTGTCGGTCCCGTTTTGAAGTCGAGGAATGAGATCATCAGTATGGTCCTTAATGATGGAAATCTTAATCATTTCATAGAAAATATGGCTGCACAAGGTGCAAAAAGCCATGGCACCCTGGTTAAGGAAGCGGAAAAATACATCCGCGAGATTGCTGCTGACTATAATGATGTGTTTATCGAGCTCTGGGATAAATTTCTGACTTGGTTGTGGAACAACATCTATGATGGTGTAGTCGTGGATAAGCAGGGACTTGCTAAAATAAGAAACATATCAAAAAAAATGCCCTTCGTTATTATTCCCTGTCATAGGAGCCATATTGATTACCTTCTCCTTTCCTATGTTTTCTACAAGCATAATATACAGATGCCCTTTGTCGCTGCCGGTACCAATTTGTCATTTTGGCCTTTAGGATACATCTTTCGAAAATCTGGAGCCTTCTTTATTCGACGTACCTTTAAAGGGAATAAACTTTACGGCGAAGTCTTTGCCAAGTATTTGGAGGTCATTTTAAAAGAGGGTCTTCCCCTGGAGTTTTTCATTGAAGGCGGAAGGAGCCGCAGCGGCAAGATGGTAATGCCCAAATTCGGACTCCTTTCAATGCTCATCCAAGCTTACAGAAAGAAGGCTGGCGATGATCTGGCCATGGTCCCGGTTTACATCGGTTACGATCGTGTCATCGAAGAAGAATCCTACCTGAAGGAGCTCGGGGGAGTTCCCAAAGAGAGAGAAAAACCGTCTGATGTCATCAAGAGCCGCAGATTTCTCAGGAAACGTTACGGTCGCGTCTACGTAAATATCGGTGAACCCACCTTTCTAAAATCATATCTCGCTTCACAGGAAAAATCCTTTGACAACATGAGTATGGAAGAAAGGCAGAGCCTGTACAGAAAGATCAGTTATGAAATTACATTGGAAATCAATCGGGTGTCCGTTGTTACCCCATTTTCTCTCGTTGCATCCGTTTTGCTGTGCCATGACAGAAGGGGCATATCTCATGATGATCTGACGATTGTGCTGAATTTATTCTATGATTATCTCGGCTACAGAAAAGTAAATTTTGCTGCAACCTTGGTCCATAAGGAAAAGGCCTTTGTTGATGCCCTCAACCTGTTTGATGAGTCAGGAATTATTTCCAAGATGGGGGATGAAGAAGAAGAACCGGATGAAATGGAAGAAATTGTCTACTCTCTGGAAGACGATAACCGTTTGAATTTAGAGTATTACAAGAATAATATCCTTCACTTTTTTGTTCCCATCAGCTTTGTAGCCGCGTCATTGTTTTCAAGCCATGAGGACATGATACCTATGAACCGGATCGTAAAAGATTTCCAATTTCTCAAGAGGCTCTTCTGGCAGGAATTCATTTTTGATGACCGAAAGGACGATTTGGATGAGGTGAATGACGTTCTCGCTTATTTGAATAGCAGGGGCATGATTGTTGCCTTGGAACATGTCGGGCAGGCTCTAGTCGAGGTGAAAGGCAAAGGAAAGACATATCTTATGCCCTTCGCCGGGTTAATAAGCAACTATATGGAGTCGTACTGGGTGGTGATAAGGGGCTGCATGTATCTCAGGAAGGGTGCCTTGTCGGAAAAAGACTGGATGAGAAAAATCCAGCAGCTTGGTGCCAAGATGTACAAGAAGGGAGAGATAAGAAGATCTGAAGCCATGTCGCAATCGAATTATCAAAGTGCCATGCAATTCCTCCAGGATGAGGATATCGTATATGTTTCGGAAGCCAGCGAGAGAGGAGACAGGAAGGAAACGAAGATATTTACGCTTACCGGAAACAAGTCAGAATTGGATTCTGTAAGACGTCGTCTCTTCGAATTCTTATGATGATGGAATTGCGAAAGAATCAAACCATCACCGCTTAAAGCACCAGGTCCGGTTCGTCTCATATAAAAATCTTTTCAAAGTTTTACGATATGATCACTTCCCGCATTGCGGCTCTATTGAGCAGTTTTTGTTTGACATGCCAGGCCGTTCATGCTAAGGAGCGCCACGCAAATGGATAAGGATACGAAGAAGACGGCCATCCAGATGGCATATGCAAGCAGCATCGGCATTGCCATGGTTTTGCTGATCTTCGGTGGTCTTTATTTTGGCGTTTATCTGGACAGGAAATTTGAAACCGGCTACATTTTTACAATTATCCTTCTGCTGGCGGGCATCATAGCCGGATTCAGAAATATATATGTATTGATAAAGAAAATACCGGATGAAAAGCCGTTAATTAAGTATCTGAAAAGTGAACCGCACAGAAAAAGACCCCCTGCAAAAGAGGCTTGAGCTTACAAACTGGATCATCTTGGGAATATTGGCTCTGATCAGTTTTTTCTTCATGCCTCGCAAGTTCGCCTTAGGCATGTTGTTAGGCGGATTTATAAGCATTGTAAATTTTCACTGGCTTGTCCGGGATCTACGAAAGGCGTTCAGGAGTCTTTCAGAAAAGTCAAATTCTGCCGTGATGTTTAAATATTACATCAGGTTTGGCGTTACGGCAATTGCCCTCTATTTTATTATTACCGGAGATATCGTTGATATAATAGGCTTGCTGATCGGGCTTTCAACAGTAGTGATTGCCATAGTAATTACCACAATTGCTTTATATTCAAAAAAAAATCGTCTTGAGGAGGCTAGATAAAAGATGCATTCTCTTTCATTCCTTGAAAACCACTACATTCCTGCGCACATAATGTATACCTGGTTTGTCATGGCCCTGCTTGCCCTATGCTCTTTTTTGGCAACACGCAAGCTGGATATCTATCCGACTAGATTTCAAAATGTTATGGAGGTTGTCGTTAGTGGTTTAGACGCCTTAATAAATGATACGATGGGTCATGAAGGAAGGAAATTCTTTCCCCTCATTGCTACTATAGGACTTTTTATTCTTACATCCAATCTCCTGGGGCTCGTGCCGGGATTTGAATCCCCCACGGCCAATCTGAATACGAATCTTTCCATGGCACTTGTGGTCTTTTGCATGACCCATATTATGGGAGTCAAGGTTCACGGGTACAAATACGTTAAACAATTTATGGGTCCGGTGTGGTGGTTGACGCCTCTCATGGTTCTCATCGAACTGGTCAGTCACCTGGTTCGGCCCGTATCACTCACAGTGCGATTATTCGGAAATATAGAGGGTGGTCATATCGTAGTTGCCGTATTATTCCTGTTAGCGCCCTTCCTTGTGCCTATACCGATTCTCTTTCTCAAGATTTTCATCTCCGTGATCCAGACCCTTGTCTTCATGCTACTCTCGATGATGTACATTGCCGGCGCCATGGAGGAAGCACACTAAAGTACGCCAGTGTTCATGATAACAAAAGGGGGAGCCAAGACTTGAACTGTTTTGGCTCTTCCTCTATTCCCGACACCCCAGAGAGGGAATAGCTCTATGAGCAGCAGATCTTGCCAGTTCAACCCGATCACAGCCGGAAATAAAATCTATTTTGCGATTACTGACCACTGCCAGGCCAGTCCATCGTATGCCAACTGTATCAATTCTCAAGGTTATCACGGTGGGGATTTTGCGGGCCTCGTCAGCATTATTCCCCATGTATGACGATAAGGAGGCGGTGCTAGACATGTTTTTGAAAGGTAAAGCGGCCAAACTGAAAAAAATCATTTCCGTCATTTTTTTGATTGCCACATTTATCTGCGCCGGGTATTCCTTTTCTTACGCAGAGAAGAACTTTTTGTGGCGCGTTCAATCGAAGAGGAACACCGTCTATGTGCTCGGCTCTATCCACCTGTTGAAAAAGGATGTCTATCCTTTAAGCAGAGTAATAGAAAGCGCTTTTGAGAAATCGAACGTCTTGGCAGTCGAGGCAGACGTCAGTGACATAAGCCGGCTGGACCTCCAGAAATTGATGGACAGCGCCTTTTATCCGGCAGGTGACAGCCTTGATAAACATGTCTCCGGGAAAACCTTCAACCTCATCAAGGAAGAAACAGCGAGGGCCGGTTTGCCGATGGAGTTGGTCTACAACCAGAAGCCGTGGTTTTTGGGATTGACGCTGGAATCGGTAGAACTCATGAAATCCGGATATGATCCTAATTACGGGATAGACAAGTATTTTCTTTCGAAAGTTGAAGGCAGGAAAAAAATATCGGAACTGGAGAGCCTAGACTATCAGATTAATCTTCTTGCGGGCTTAAACGATGAGGAACAGGAACTGTTTCTGTTATATACATTGAACGAATTAAAAATACTTGTGCAGGAAGTCGATAAACTTGTAGACGCGTGGAAATCCGGGGCCGTGGAGAAGATGGAATCGACAATAACAAAAAGCCTGGCTGAAGATAGACGATTCTATACTATTTATGACAAGCTGATCTATAAGAGAAACAGGAACATGGCACAAAAAATCGATGGCTACTTGAAGACAAACAACACATACTTCGTTGTTGTCGGGGCCGCCCATCTCGTAGGCGATAGAGGGATCATTCAGCTATTGATGGATAAGGGCTATTCCGTAGAACAATTGTGATAAATATTGTAATTTTATTGAGCGATCTTGAGACCACCGGCCAGCAGAAGCATAACCCCTTTTCTCACCATCATAACAGCAATGGCAGCAAGCAGGAGCGCGGCGAGCTTGGATACTGTTCTGGCTCCGGACTTTCCCAAGAAACGTATGATAGGCGCATAGAGCCAGAATGTGATGCCGGTTAGCAGTATATTCACGATCAGGGCAGCCACCGTAACTAATGGCCCATACTCTTGGACGAGAATTAATATCGTGGTCAGGACTGCAGGACCGACGATCAGGGGCACCCCCAAGGGCACTGCACCTAGACTCTCCGGATCTATCTGGCTCCATCTTCTTTCCATGGAAATTAAATCATCCAGGGAAATGATGAAGAGGAGGGTTCCGCCTGCGATCATAAAATCAGAGACGGTAATACCTAAGAGATCCAGGATTACTTTTCCTACAGCCAGAAAAATCACGGCCACAATTGTTGCTGTGACAACTGATTGCACAATAATCCGATTGATTTTTGGCCGGTCCAGCCCCTCGGTAAAACTCATGAACATGGGTAAGACGCCAATGACATTCACCGCCATGAATATAGGGAAAAAGCATAGCCAGAACTTGTTCATGTGATTGTGACCTCGCAGTCGGGAGGGCATAGTGTTTGTTACATTATAAGGAATAGAATGGAATACGACAATAAGAATTATAAAACATATTTATGATATTCTGGAAATATAGTACATAGACAAGAGATAAAGCTGTTGAAATGCAGCTGTAAATTTCACCGGTGTGGGCTCAGAAAACGAGGCACATTTTCGGTGATAATAAGGAGGAATATAGATGCTTGATAAGACATCTCGACGAAGTGGAGAACTTTTCAAATCAGGATTCCGCTGAGCTGAAAGCGTTTTGCTTTCCGTGGCAGAAGGCAAAGGTATTCATTCGGAATTGATTCCGAAAATCGCTACGGGTTTCTGCGGCGGCATTGCAAGGACGAGTGGCATCTGTGGGGCATTGAGTGGCGCTGTTATGGCAATAAGCATGTATTATGGAAGAAACTTACCAGATGAGCCAATAGATAGAAGTTATATTCCCGTACAAAAAATAATAGAAGTTTTTGAAAATGAATTTGGTTCGACAAATTGCAGGCAGTTGACAGGGTGCGATCTGGGGACAGAAGAAGGCAGGAAGAAATTCTTTGCGATGAATATGCTGGAGCGGTGCAAAGGTTATACTGAAGAAGCCGCAAGAATGGCGATGTCAATTATTGAAGAAAAACCACAGACGGAAGTTCTTACAAATGCATAACAGCGGCTGGACAGAGTCGAAAAAAACCTGTGCAGCTTCAATCTGGCTATGCTCATCTGCGGCTTAGCGGCGGCGCAACCGCTGTCAACCAGGAAATTAAGAACATGCGAATAAATTGGCTCCAGCACGTACCATTTGAAGGATTAGGAACTATCGAGCAGTGGACACGTGCCCGCGGATATCATTTGACGGCCACAAAACTTTATCAGAACGACCCCATGCCGGATGTGGAGAGTGATGACTGGTTTATTATCATGGGTGGTCCGATGGGAGTCCACGATGAAGATAGATTTCCCTGGCTCAAAAGCGAGAAGCGTCTTATCGAGAAAGCTATAAGAAAGGGGAAGGCGGTCTTAGGGATATGTCTCGGCGCACAATTGATCGCTGATGTTCTTGGGGCCAGTGTGTATCCTAATCGAGTTAAGGAAATCGGCTGGTTTCCGATTGAATTGACAGAAGCCGGGCAACGCTCTTATTTATTTAGGTTTCTGCCCGCGCGGGTGGTCGTGTTCCACTGGCATGGCGATACGTTTGATTTGCCGAAGGGAGCGATACACATTGCGAAAAGTGAGGCATGTCTGCATCAGGCATTTGTGTACAACGAACGGGTGATAGGGCTGCAATTCCATCTTGAGTCCACTCCGAAAGGTGTTAAGGCACTTATTGAGAACTGTAGAGGGGAGTTAGTCAAGGGCAGCTATATAGAGACCCCATCGCAATTGATGGGCCATCCAATGGGTTTCCGCATTATCAACGGGGCCATGGATGAACTGCTTTCCAGAATTGAGCAAATGGTTAAGCAGACATCCTGACGGAATCGTTCATCCCTCGAGAGTTACATAAAGTTCAGAGGATCCACGTCTACTTTGATATCCAAAGCGATCACTGAAGCTTTTGAGAGGATATCTTTGGCCATATTATGGACTGCGCGGGCATCCTTGCCTTTCAAGAGCAGTTGCCATCGGTGCCTTCCCTTGATTCTGGCAATGGGGGACTCTGCCGGGCCAATGACTTCCACCTTGTCTTTCAACCTATTTGTCGTCAATGAGTCATAAATGAACTGTTTCAGTTCTTTTAGCCCTTCCATACCCTTATCTCTTGACAGGCTTGACAGTTGAATGTTCACCATGCGGGTGAAAGGGGGATAGGACAAGACGCTTCGCAGTGCCATCTCGTCATCGTAAAATCCCATGTAATCGTGATCTTTCGCCCTGGTTATAGCATAATGCCCGGGATTGAATGTCTGGATGATTACTCTGCCGGGAGATGCACCTCTGCCTCCCCTGCCTGAGACTTGGGTCAGGATCTGAAAAGTCCTTTCCCCCGCTCGAAAATCGGGCAAATTCAGGGATGTATCGGCTGAAATAACGCCAACCAGCGTGACATACGGAAAGTCGTGGCCTTTTGTGATCATTTGCGTTCCGACAAGGATATCAATATTACGCTGGTCAAGGGCCCGTAATATCTTTTCATGAGCCCCTTTTCTTGAAGTTGTATCACTATCCATTCTGTTGATTCTTGCATGCGGAAAGAGCTTATTTACTTCTTCTTCCACACTTTCAGTGCCCACACCATAAGTGTGTATATGTTTTCCGCGGCACGTAGGACAAGACGCGGAGGGCTTTACAGTATAGTCACAATAGTGACACTTCAAATTGCTCACACTTGCATGGTATGCCATGGATACAGCGCAATTAAGGCATTTAAACACATGCCCGCAGTCAAAACAGAACGTGAAAGTAGAAGAACCGCGTCTATTCAAGAAAAGGAGGATCTGCTGATTTTTTTCCAGGGTATCGGCGATTGCCCCTTTCAATGCACGGGACAGAACAGGCGGTGAAGTCTGTCCACTGCGTTTCGCTTCCTGCTTCATATCGACGATTTCAACCTTCGGCAGTGGTCTGTCTTCCACGCGGCTGGGCAGAACGAGGTACTTACATTTTCCTTTTGTCATATTAAAATATGTCTGAACGGCGGGTGTAGCGGAACCAGTGATGACAGTAGCTTGGTTGAGGCTAGCCTTCATGATCGCGAGGTCACGGGCATTATACCTCAACCGGTCATCCTGTTTGTAAGAGGTGTCATGTTCCTCATCCACGATGATCAACTTGAGATTCCTAACTGGTGCGAAGACGGCCGAGCGAGCACCGATGACGACGTTGATATCACCCCTTTGTATCCGTCTCCATTGATCATACCTGGCGGCTCTTGAGATGCCGCTGTGAAGCACCGCTATTTCTGGCTCAGTAAATCTTTTCTTAAAGCGGGTGAGCAGCTGTGGTGTCAGGGCAATTTCCGGGATAAGGAAAATTACGCCCCCTTTCATTCTCAGAGTCTCTGCAATTGCATTGAGGTACACTTCAGTCTTGCCACTCCCTGTGACACCATGCAGCAGGAGAGGAGAGAACGTGCTGCTTTTTAGACATTTCACAATCTCGCAAAAGGCATGTTCCTGATCCTCGTTCGGCGTAATGATAACGTCGCTGCTGCCAATGTCATGATCCTGACCATGCCTACGGGACACTTCTTCTTCGGTTATGCAGATAATTCCCATTTGCTCCGCGCTTCTTAGCAGAGATAGAACATTCTTGAATTCCTTGCGTAGGACGGTCACGGAGCAGGGGCCATGTGAACGGAGCAATTCAGTGAGCAACATCTGCTTTCGTGTCAGTTTCGGAAGGGCTGTATCGTCGCGATTGAGATGGATGATCTTCTCTTTCTTAGGCTTAATTTCGGGGTTGCCGGATCTTTCCTCTATGGCGACAGCCCCTGCAGCGGCGAGGGCGTTGATGTCTCTGTAAAGATCCTTTCTACGGAGTAATCTCTTTAGCCGATCAAAGGGCAAGCCTCCTCGGAAATGATCGAGGGTGTCCATTATGTGCCGCTGTGCAGAAGACAACCGCGAGTCATATCTATCCTGCGCCTCTTTAGCAACAGAGATCCACCGGATGTTTTTCGGGTCGATTCCTCCCGGTAGGATCTCGGAGAGTGCCTTGCCAAGGGGGTAGATATAGTATTGTGATATCCAGCGGTAGAATTTCAGATCTTCCTCGTTGAAGAGAGGTTCCGGGTCCAAGACCTCTTTGATTTCTTTTATCTCATCGCAAGGTCTAAGGTCAGATACTTCAACAATATAACCGGTGAGCCTTCTCTTTCCGAAAGGGACAAGAACTCGTTTTCCAATGGCGACTTCTTGCTGCAGGGCCTCGGGAACGGAATATGTGAATGTCTTCTCCGTGGGGATATTAACGGCAACCGTTACAAACATCGTACTCGTTACCTGTTTGGTAAGGCGGGAAAATCTTATTAGTAGCGTTCTGAGGAGTTGTTATATCTTTTTGTAATCTGAGGTATTTTTTTAAGACTATACTTCTCTGGGAATCAATCAGAATACTTATTCCCCTTTGAGTCTTTCTATCTTTTCCTGTTTTGTCTTACAGTCGATGCAGAGTGTTGTTACAGGTCTTGCCATCAGCCTTTTTTCAGAGATGGGGCCACCGCAAACCTCACATATACCGAAAACGCCATCGTCGATACGCTTTATTGCCTCTTGAATCTTGCCAAGCAACTTTCTCTCTCTATCCCTGATTCGAAGCTCGAAATTTCTGTCCGATTCAAGAGTTGCCCTGTCGTTGGGATCTGGAAAATTTTCCTTTCCTGTGGTCATATCGGAAACTGTTTTCTCCGCTTCATCGAGGAGCTCATTCATCTTTTGAGTCAGCAGGTATCTATAAAATTGACGCTTCTCAGGTTTCATGTTTTGTAATTTTTCTGGTTTGGCGGCCATTCGATCACCCCGTGGAACACTTGACATAAAGTCTCTATTTGAACTGTGGTTAATACATAAAGAATACAATCTTGTAAAGGAAAATTATCATGTGCAGCGTAAATAATTTACTGCTAAAATTACAGCCACTTATGCCTTCGTTCGGGGTTTACAGTAAGCCCTCTTCATTTTTTCAATGACGTTTGTTGTCGACGATCCCTTGATTTCAGGAACGATAACTACTTTGCCACCCCACTTCTCCACAGACTTGCGTCCCACCACGTCCTTCTCTTTCCAGTCGCCCCCTTTCACAAGCACATGTGGCTTCAGATATTCGATCAATTCAAGGGGGGTTAGTTCATGGAAGATCGTAACGTAATCGACCGATTCAAGGGATGCGACAACATCTGCCCGCTCGTTTTGGGGCATCAGTGGTCGTTTATCTCCCTTCAAGGATCTGACAGATTCATCACTGTTGAGGCCTAGGACAAGGACATCGCCTTGCTTTTTTGCCTCTCTCAGATATCGGGTGTGTCCAACGTGAAGGATATCGAAGCATCCGTTTGTGAAGACAATTTTCTTGCCTTTGTCACGAAGCGCGTCAATTTTCTTCTTCAGTTTTTCACGGCAGTGTATCTTATTCATTTATTCTTTCTCCAGCCGTTATTTTAGAGCTCTGCATTCTGAATGAAAAATTTCCTCCGGCCTTCCTTTGCAAGAATAGACGGGCACCTGTAATGACCTTCAAAGGAAGGTACCGGGAAACCCAGAGTCTTTTTTCGCAGATACTTGTGGGAGTTTACAATAGGGACGACCGTAATAACAAGAAAAGAATTTTTTAAAGGCCTTTTCAGTAAACTGCCCTGGCCAGTGTCAGAACCGCTACTTTATCGGCCTTGTTTTTTGTGAGCACCTGTGCACATTCTTTTACCGTACTCCCGGATGTATACACATCATCCACGAGGATGATCCGTTGCCCCTTGACTTTGGCAGGATCTGTGACGGAAAAAGCACCATGAACGTTTGCTTCGCGTTCCTTTTTCCCGAGGCTGATTTGAGGTTCCGTATAAACATGCCTTCGTAGCGTCATGAAGTCCAACGATATATGTAATCGCTTGGATATTTCCCTGGCTAGGATGACGGATTGGTTGAATCCCCGTTCCCTCAATCTCTTCGAATGAAGAGGAACGGGCATGATGAGAGAGTAGTCGCCTACATTGACGTCTGGGTATGCAAATTCTGCCATTAATTTCCCCAGTATTTCACCGACAGATATTCTCCCGTTGTATTTGAACCGGTGGATAGCCTCAAGGAGGGTGCTTTCGTAGTGCCCCACTGCGCGAGCAGCAGAATAGACCGATTTTGAAACCAGGCAATCACCGCACAGGTGACTGCCTCCGTTAGCTCCGGCGAATGGAATACCGCAACGTGGACAGAGCGATGATTGTATGAAATGTATCTTTGAAAAACAGGCGCCGCAGAAGGGAGGATCCTCATGATGCTCCAAGATGATATCGCATGTTAAACATCTCGCTGGGAATATGATATCTGAAAGACCTTGGAGGACGCGTTTCAATATTACATCCCCTTATCGAGGGCTGTCATTTCTGTAACATCATCTCCAACGTCCATGCGTGGTGCATCGGGCCACAGCCTCTCGATATCGTAGAACTCTCTGATGGGTTCGTAGAAGACATGGATGATTACATCTTCGTAGTCCATGAGAACCCATTTCCCGAGGCTTTCACCCTCTATGCCGAGAGGCACAATGCCACATTCTTTCAGATTTTCGTGTATTGATGCGGCTATGGACTGGACCTGTCTGTCAGATGTGCCGCTGCAAATGATAAAGTAGTCTGCGAAGGAGGACAGCTCTTTGAGATTTAGCACGGTTAAATCTTTAGCTTTTCTTTTAAGAGAAGCATTAATGCACAGGAGTAAACGTTCTTTTCCATCTATGCTTTCTTTTGTCAATAACACCTCCTAAAATATAGATGTGACCTGTTGGAACATTCTCGACACTTTATTTTATTTTACAATCCTCTGTCTGCATTTAGCAACAAGAATTTGAGGCCATGCCAGCAAAGGATTCACGCCGAGAATGCGGTTGTTAAATAATATCCCCTATGATAAATGGAGCAACAAACAAATCTTTCTTGACTGTGATGAAACCTAGTATGCGTGATATATTGAGATCGGTTCAGGTTCACGTACCGTTCCATCGTCTCCGCAATGAGTTCCTCCCGATGGTTATAAGAGAGAGAATAAATCCTGAGATCGGCTTCAACCATTTCTCGCTTGACCATTTCGGAAAAGATGACTTTCTGAAGGTTGCCGATGAGCTCTTAAAGGCGGAACTGACCATCAGTTTCCACGCGCCTTTTATGGACTTGAGGCCTGGAGCCATAGATCCGGAAATTCGTAAGGTCACCGCAGGGCGTCTGCAGCTGGTCTTTGATTTGGTGCCTCATTTCCGGCCTATCTCCGTGGTATGCCATGCCTCATTCGATAAGAGATACTATGTGTCTAACGAGCAAGAGTGGCTGGCGAACAGTATTGAAACGTGGAAGCATTTCTTGCAACAGGCCATTGGTATGGGCACCATGATTGCCATAGAAAATGTCTATGAAACTGACTGCCATTATTTGCGCTTACTCCTTGATGCGTTCGCCTCGCCTCATATGTGCTTTTGCTTCGATACGGGCCATTTTAATGTATATTCAACTGCGTCCTTGCAGGAATGGATGAATGGCTTGGGGTCACGCATCGGCGAGGTCCACATTCATGACAATAACAGCCTCCTTGATGAACATCTCCCGATCGGGGAAGGAAACTTCCCTTTCCAGGCATTTTTTGAGATGATTCATCAAAAGAAGCTTGATCCAATTATAACCCTGGAGCCTCATTCAGAAAAGAACCTCTGGCGCACATTGGAGAATATTGAAGCACTGGACCTGTTTGTAAAATAGTTAAATTGATGACCACAAGCCGCATGGAGGCATCATTTGCTTAGATACGTTATCAAAAGATTGATATCCATGGTGCCCCTCCTGATCGGCATAACGATCGTCTGCTTCTCAGTCATGCATCTAGCTCCCGGTTCACCCACCGATATGGAAACGCAGATGAACCCCAGGGCATCTGCCGATTACCGGGAACGCCTGAACGCGATGTACGATCTCGATAAACCCCTTTATCAACAGTATCTTCTGTGGGTTGGCAGGATTGCCGTCCTCGATCTGGGAAGGTCATTCTCGCCGGACCGCAGACCAGTTGCGAGAAAGATCATCGAACGCCTTCCCATTACCATCCTTATCAATGTGCTTTCCATGGTACTGATCTTTGTTATCGCTATTCCTATCGGAGTTCTTTCTGCCGTATACAAGGATTCTCTTTTTGATAAAATAACCGGTGTCTTTGTGTTCATCGGATTTGCCATGCCTACGTTCTGGCTCGCCCTGCTCTTAATGATTCTATTTGGCATTGACCTGGGCTGGTTGCCTATATCGGGAATCCGGTCATTGAATTACGATTATCTTCCTCCCGGAATGGTCTACCTGGATGTGGTGAAGCACCTTATCCTCCCTGTCGCACTCTCAGCGTTTGGCGGACTGGCAGGCCTCTCACGCTATATGCGGTCCAATATGCTGGAGGTGATCAGGCAGGATTACATCATGACGGCCAGGGCAAAAGGCCTAAGTGAACGTACGGTCATCTATAAGCACGCCCTGAGGAATGCCCTCCTTCCCGTTATAACCATCCTGGGATTGTCTGTGCCTGGCCTTATCGGGGGAAGTGTCATCTTTGAAAGCATCTTCGCCATACCCGGAATGGGGCAGCTTTTTTACATGTCTGTCATGGCCAGGGATTACCCTGTAGTGATGGGAATTCTGTTGATCGGGGCTGTATTGACCTTGCTGGGGAATCTGATTGCCGATGTTTCCTATGCCATGGCAGATCCACGAATCAGGGTTTCATAGGAGTGGAGTATGGGAACGGATTTTTGGAAGAGGTTTTCGAAAAACAAGATTGCCCTTGCCGGGAGCTGTGTTGTCATCCTGCTTTTCATAGTATCTGTATTCGCGCCTATGATCGCTCCCTACGATCCTCATGAAATTAATCTTAAGCTGGTCCTTGCACCTCCGTCTGGCAGCCATCTCTGCGGGACAGACCAACTGGGCAGAGATGTTTTTTCGCGAATGGTCTGGGGTTCGAGGATATCATTAAAGGTGGGGTTTGTGGCAACAGGTATCGCCATAGTCATCGGCGCAATTCTGGGCGCTGTCGCAGGGTACTATGGAAGATGGACAGATGCGGTGATCATGAGGTTTGTCGACATAATGCTCTGCTTCCCGACTTTCTTTCTCATCCTCGCTGTGATTGCACTCCTTGAACCTTCCATCTGGAACATAATGATCATCATCGGCGTGACGGGCTGGATGGGAATAACACGGCTTGTAAGGGCGGACTTCACATCTCTGAAAGAGAGGGATTTTGTACTCGCTGCCAGGGCAATTGGTGCCAGCGATTTCAGGATTATTTTTGTCCACATTCTGCCCAATGCCATGGCTTCTGTTTTGGTTGCTGCGACACTGGGCGTTGCAGGAGCCATCCTCACCGAGTCGGCTCTTAGTTTCCTGGGCATCGGTGTACAACCGCCGACGCCAAGCTGGGGTAATATACTGACCGCCGGTAAAGACAATATTGATATTGCGTGGTGGCTCTCCCTGTATCCGGGTTTAGCGATCTTGATTACCGTCCTCGGCTATAATCTTCTGGGAGAAGGCATACGGGATTCCCTTGACCCCAGACTCAAGTAAGACATTTCATCCTAAGTTGCATTTCTTGAGCATGCGTTCTTTTTTCAAATATACTACGTTGAATACAACACCTTGTATATTAGATGAGAAGGAATTAGGGAGTTGGTATATAATGTTTACTATGGAAAGCCGGGGTAACCAACGGAAGGGTGAATCTGCAGTACACCTGATGCTGTGAGCATGTTTTGTAGAATA
>Ga0209777_10001767_pt1 | contig 30127 bp, 25 predicted proteins | sample FrelakmetHBP12HB_FD_187147 | JGI IMG/M metagenome (GOLD analysis project Ga0209777, IMG submission 187147) | Freshwater lake sediment microbial communities from the University of Notre Dame, USA, for methane emissions studies -HBP12 HB (SPAdes)... | ecosystem: Environmental > Aquatic >... | reverse complement strand
GCCCAGGCGGGCTTGAGCGGTGCGGTGAGCGTCATGTCCACGGCCGTGCCGTTGGCGGTTTGGCCTGGCGGCGGATTGCGCTCCCGGGACCAGATGGCGAAGAGCTTCTCCTCATCGTTAGGCAGGCCCGGCGGCAGGCGCAGCAGGCCATCGGGTGGCGTGCCGATCTTCATGCGGCTAAGGAATTCGTTGACGACGCAATCGCAGGCTATGTTCCACAGGATGCCGCGCCGCGCGTGCTTGGGATGTCCGAAGGCGAGGTGCAGAAGCGCGTGGGCCAGGACAAAGGTCCATTCCGCCACCGTGCGCGGGTGATTGAAGGGATTGGCGAATACATCGCCATCCGACGAAACCGTCGCGAACATGTCAGAGACCTGGGGTTCATAGTCAATGACGTGCAGCTTGGCGCGAAAGACCAGCGGCCCGAGCAACGCGTGTTTGCGCAGGCCCTCCCAGGCGCGCTGAATGCGCTCCCCTGAGATGCGCAGCGCCTTTTCATCGAGAAGCGGCGGACGTTTGGCCATAACCAAGGTTTCAGGTTTCAGGTTTCAGGTTTCACGTTTCAAGTTCAGGCAAGGCTGCGCGCAATCTGAAACCTGAGACCTGAAACTTGAGACATTCTTCCTCTCACGGCTTCTTCTTCTCCGGCTCTTTTGCCCCCGAGGTTTCCTGCGCCAGCCAGCGGATGGCGGCCTCATGGTCCTGCGCGCGGCCCCATTCGTGCCCGCCGGGGTGCAGAATGAACTGGCACTTGCGCCCGCTGGCCTTGGCCTTGTCGTATGCGCCGGTGACCTCGCCCTTATTCATGTCCGTCTGGCCGGTGATGTAAAAGATGGCCTGGTCCTTGGGAGGCGCGCCTTGCGCGTAGGCGGCGCCGATAAGGATCAGGCCGGCGCAGACTCCCGGGTACGCCTGCCCCGAGGCGGAAGAGGCGCGGGCGCCCCCTGAGAAGCCCGAGAAGTAGACGTGCTTCAGGTCCACCTTGAAGCGGCGCCGCAGATCGAACAGGACCGCATCCCGGTTCTCACAGATTGGCTCAAAGGGCCCGTTCTTGGACTCAGTCAAGCCGGCCATGAGCCAGCCGGTTTCTTCCGCCATCTTCGGCGACAGCGGCTCGCCGTTTCCGCCGGGGGAGAAGTTAATCAGGACCGGCGTGGGCTTCTCCGGATCATAATTCTTCGGGATGTAGCAGGTGTAATGGTACTTGGGGCCATCCAGGCAGCCGAGAGCATGCGTCTTGCCTTTCTCCAGGGCCAACGGCGCGGGCTTGGCCAGCGCCTCATCTTTCCAGAAGCGGAAAAGATGCTCAGTCTTCTTGTCGTCAGTGTTGTCGCTGGCGGCCACGCCGGGAGGCGCCAGCTTACCCACCAGGACATCCGGCCTGTACTTTCCACCGTTGAAAAGATTCTGGACGGAAAGGCCTTGGAAGGTCACGGCCTCGCCCTCCAGCTTGATTGCGAACTGCTGCATCACACACAGCGCGCCGGGGACCTCCGGCGTGGGCTTCTGGCCACGCATGGCTGCCAGGGCTTGCTCTTCGCTCAACCCACACCAGGAGATGCCCTGCCCAACGAAGCCTGCCCCGCCGCGCTGGATGCGGATGCAATGCTGGTAAGCAGTGCCGCCCCCAGGGAACACGCCGTGCCACGTGCCGGGCATAAGGTCGGCAAGCTTGGCGGCGTCGCCCGCGGCGCAGTCGGCGAGCAGAAACGCCACAGCAAGAGGAAGAAAACATACGCGCATGGCACTCCTCCAAACCCGGACTTTTCACCACAGAGACCCAGAGGGAACTGCAAGTAAAAGGGCGAAGGTCAAAAGGCAAAAGTAACGGCAGGATCGCAGTGAACTCTTGCCTTCTGCCTTTTCACTTTTGACTTCAACTCCTCTGCGGTTAAAAGTCCAGGTTAACCCAACAACCTGTAGAACGCAAAGGCGTGAGGTCCGTCCGCCCAGTGCCGCACCAACTCCAAGCCTGAGGGTGCGGGCGGCTCAGCTTTCTTCTCGCAACGCAACACCAGCCTGGCGTGGCCAGGATAAAGGAGCCGACTGGCGAGGGACATTTCTGCTTCAGCGGCATAGCGGCTCGACGATTCCCTGCTGAAACTGAAAGGCGGGTCGTAAAGGACAAGATCGAATCGCACTGCGTTGCCCGCATCCGCCACTTGAGCGGCCAGGAAAGCGCCGACTGCGCCGCAATGCACGGCGGCGCGGTCCTCAAGGCGCGTCTTGGCCAGGTTCTCTTTCAGCAAGGCGACGGCTTCGCGACGCCTCTCCACGAACACGCACTTTTCCGCGCCGCGCGAGAGCGCCTCTATGCCCTGCGTACCGGTCCCGGCGTAGAGGTCCGCTACGGAGGCGTCGTGGATCAGGCTTGAGGCTTCCAGTATCGAGAAGAGGCTCTTTTTGATGCGGTCGAGGATGGGCCGCGTCTCGAAGTCCGGGACGGTCTTCAAGGGCACGCCACGAGCACTGCCGGCCAGCACGCGCATGTTTCCAGTTCCAGGTTTGAGGTCCCAAGAATCAAGCTGCCCTTCTCGGCGGCCACTAGTTCGTGCAGCGGCGGATTATCTCCTCGATGTCGTCGCGGCAAGAGCCGCAGCCGCTGCAGGCCCTGGTGGCCGCGGTGACCTCTTCCACCGTCTTCAAGCCTCCCATGCGCACGGCACGTTCGATCTCCTCTGCGGTGACCTGATAGCAGACGCACACAGGTTCTTCGCCGGGCTGCGCCTGCGGCCGCGGACCCAGGCCGTGCAGCTTGCGCACAATGGCGTCCAGCGCCTCCACGGCCAGGACAGGCTGCCGGTTGTGTATCTCGGGCAGTCCCTCGAGCGTTCGGTTCAGATCCTGAACTGTGATCTGTCCCGCCTCGCTCAGCGTCTTGCCGATGATCATCTCGCAGAAGCACGAGGCGCTGGGGATGGGCATGCGCCCGCTGGCCTGAAAGCCGGCGTCCAGGACCAACTCGTCCGCTGTGCGCAGCTTGATGGAAAGCGTCAGCCGGTCGCCTCGCGGCGTAGGGCCTGCGCTGGCGAGGAGGAGCCTCTCCGTCGCCGGGATGACTGCGCCCTCAGCCAGCAGGCCGCTGTGTCTGGGGTGGTTGAGGTGGCCGAGGACTTTCTCAGAGTATTCAGCCATGCGCGCCACGGATTGACCCTCAGGCCTTGAGCCACGGATAGACACAGATGAACACAGACAGGAATAAGTTTCAAGACTCAGTACTCAGAATTCCGCTTGTTGCCCAGCACGCCGGGTTGTGCTATTCAAAGCGGCGGCAACGAGGAGAGATGAGAATGTTCACGAGAAGTGTTGCGGCCGTGGCGGCCATTGTCTGCATGCTGAGCGCCCCGGCGGCCGAAAAGGCCGGCCGCGATGACTCTGCCGCGGAGAAACTCGGCTGGCGGCTCAGCATGGCCTCATACACCCTGCGCGCCATGTCTTTCATGGAAGAGGTGGATGCCATCGCCGCATTGGGCCTCAAGTACGTGGACATTCACCCCAGCATGGCCTTCAGCAAGGCCGACAAGACCAAGACCAATCAGGATTTGTCCACGGAACTCCAGGAGCAGATGAAGCAGAAGCTGAAGGAAAGCGGCGTCAAGGCCGTGTCTTTTGGGGTCGTGAACGTGGGCACCACTGAGGAATCCGCCAGGAAGGTCTTCGCCTTCGCCAAGGCCATGGGCACCGAGAACATCGTCTGCGAGGCCAAGCCCGACTTGGCGCCCGTGCTGGACAAGCTGGCCGAAGAATACGGCGTCAACATCGCCTTGCACAATCATCCGCAGCCGTCCTTCTACTGGAACCCTGAGACCGTCCTCAAGGCTGTCGAAGGGCGCGGCAAGCGGCTGGGCGCCTGCGCGGACACCGGGCACTGGAATCGCTCGGGACTGGAGCCGGTGGAATGCCTCAAGAAGCTCAAGGGCCGCGTCATCAGCCTCCATTTCAAGGATGTGGCCGAGTCGGGCAAGGGCTGGACGGACGTCCCCTGGGGCACGGGCAAGTCCAATGCGAAAGGCCTGCTGGCCGAGCTGAAGAGCCAGGGCTTCAAAGGCGTCATCTCCATCGAATATGAGCATGGCACGGGGCCGCAGTTGCTCGACGACATTGCCAAGTGCGTGCGCTTCTTCGACCAGACCGCGGCCGCACTTGTCACCGGCGAGAAGTAGCTGGGCCGCCTCTTTGGTTCGTGCGTAGGAACCGGCTTTTGTGTTCTTCCTCCCCTTGCGGGGGGGCTTCTTACGGACGAATCAACGGCTCATCGGAAGCCAGCGTGTTCCGTGCGCGAGATGATCTCATCCTGCAACTGCCGCGACAGGTCGCAGAAGTAGTCGCTGTACCCGGCAACGCGGACGATGAGGTCGCGGTGAGACGCTGGGTCGGCCTGGGCCTGGCGGAGAACTCCAGCGCGAACAACATTGAACTGCACGTGATGCCCGTCCAGCGTGAAGTACCCGCGCACAAGCTGGGCCAGCTTCTCCAGGCCGCTCTCGCCGGCCAGAATGGACGGGGTGAACTTGATGTTCAGCAGTGCGCCGCCCGTCTTGATGTGGTCCATTTTGGCGGCGGACTTGAACACGGCCGTCGGCCCCCGGCGGTCGGCGCCCTGGACCGGTGAGATCCCCTCGGAGAGCGGCTGGGCGGCCTTGCGCCCGTCGGGCATGGCCCCTGTCACAGAGCCGAAATAGATGTGGCTGGTGGTGGGGAGCATCTCCACGCGATAGTGTCCGCCTTTGCCGTTCGGCCGGCCGTCCAGTTCCGTGAAAAGGACGTTGAAGGCCCGGACCATGAGCTGGTCGCTGTAGTCATCGTCGTTGCCGTACTTGTGGGTGCGGTTCATGAGACGCTGCCGCAGGTTCTCACAGCCTGCGAAATCGGCATCCAGGGCCGCTACGATCCGGTCCAGGGCCACGCCCGGTTCGTCGAAGACAACCTGCTTTATCGCGCTCAGGCAATCGGTGAGGCTGCCAATGCCCACGAACTGTATATAGGAATTGTTGTACCGCGCGCCGCCGGCGTTGTAATCCTTGCCCTTGCGGATGCAGTCGTCGGTGAGGACCGAAAGGAACGGCGCCGGCATCAGCGTCGCATACATACGCTCGACGATCTGGTTGCCTCGCAGTTTGACCTCCAGGAAATGGCGCAGTTGGGCGCTCCAGGCCTGGAACAAGGCGTCGAAGCCGCCCAACGACTCGGGCGCCCCCGTTTTCAGTCCGAGCTGCTTCCCCGAGCGCGGGTCCAGGCCGTTGTGCAGCGCGATTTCCAGGACCTTGACGAGGTTGAAGTAGCCCGTCAGGATAAACGCTTCCTTGCCGAACGCGCCGGTTTCCACGCAACCACTGCACCCGCCCGCCCTGGCGTCCTCCAGCGTCTTGCCCTGGCGAATCTGCTCCTGGATGACGGCATCGGTGTTGAAGATCGAGGGGAAACCATAGCCTTTGCGGATGACGCGCAGCGCGTGCTTGAGGAATTCGTCGGGCGTCTTGCGCGAAAGCTGCAAGTTGCTGCTGGGTTGGAGCAGGTGCATTTCGTCGAGGATGTCCAGCAGAACATGCGTGACTTCGTTGGAGCCGTCCCTGCCGTCGGGAAGCAGTCCGCCCAGGTTGATGTTGGCGAAGTCCGTGTAGGTGCCGCTCTCTTCCGCGGTGACCCCAACCTTCGGCGGCGCGGGATGGTTGTTGAACTTGACGAAGAAGGCTTCCAGAAGCTCGCGAGCACGCTCGCGCGAGAGCGTGCCAGCGGCCAAGCCCCGGCGATAGAAGGGCAGCAGGTGCTGATCCAAGCGCCCGGGGCTGAAGGAATCCCAGCCGTTCAACTCCGTGATGACCGCGAGGTGGCAGAACCAGTAGTATTGCAGCGCCTCGTGGAAGTCGCGCGGTGCGTGCGCGGGAACGTGTGTGCAGACGTCCGCTATCTTCTCCAGTTCCGCCCTGCGCAGGGGATCGGATTCGCGCGCGGCCAGTTCCAGGGCCAAGCCTGCATGGCGCTGCGCGAAAAGGACCAGCGCGTCGCAGGCCAAATCCATGGCCCGGAGCTGTTCGCGCTTGTCGTAGGCTTCCTTATCGTTCAGGAAATCCAACGCGGCAATCGCGCCCGCAATCTCCCCTCTGAGGTCCAGGAGGCCCTTGCGGTAAATCTTATCATCCAGGACCGTGTGGCCGGGCGCACGTTGTTCCATGAACTCGGTGAAAATGCCCGCCTCGTAGGCATCCTGCCACTCCGGCGGCAGCGCCTGGAACAGCCTGTCGCGCATGCTCCGGCCGCGCCAGTACGGGATGATCTTCCGCTCGTAGGCTTCGAGGCACTCGGCGGAAACGGTGTAGCTGGTCTTGGGCCGCGAGTTCAGAATGCGCAAATCCTCGAGGCTGTGGCAGGTCAGTTCGGGGTAAGTCGGCACGGCCTTGGGGCGCGGGCCGCGTTCGCCGACGATGAGTTCGTCGGAGCCCAGGTAGATGGTCTTCTGCTCGCACAGGTGGTAGAAGGAACGCGCCCGCATGACGGGCACCGAGTATCTGCCTTCGTGGGCCTGGTAGAAGTCCGTTATCAGGCTGGCCCGCTCGTGCGAGATAGCCGGCTTGGCGTCGAGGCTGGCCTGTCTCAACCTGACTGTTCGTTCCGTCATCTGTCACCCACCCTTTGACCGCAGGGGAGAACTTACCATCCCTCAGCCAAAAGCCAAGGGCCGGAGTCGGCCTTCGTCCGGCCAGGGAAAGACCTTGACAGTTCGGAGTGGAGGCGCTATAGGAATCCACGAAACCGGATTAGTGCGTTAGTTGGACAAGAGCGGAAAGGGGCCTCCCATGTACTGCAGAAACTGCGGCAAAGATGTGAATCCACAGGCAGTTGCTTGTCCCGGGTGCGGTGTTCCACCAATGGCGGAGAAGAAGTTCTGCCAGAACTGCGGCACCGCAACTCAGCCGGCCCAAGCCATGTGCACTAAATGTGGTGTTGCTCTTGGCCGCCCACCGGCGGCAAGTGGCACAAAGAACAAGCTTACGGCGGGCTTGCTGGGCATTTTCCTCGGATGGCTTGGGATTCACAAGTTCTACCTTGGCTACAACACTGAAGGCATCATTATGGCGGTGGTGTCCATTGCGGCAGGCGCTGTCACTTGTGGAGGAGCCACGGGCATAATGTCAATAATCGGCCTGATCGAAGGAATACTCTACCTGACGAAGCCGGATGAGGAGTTCGAGAGAGTGTACGTGCAGGGGCACAAAGGCTGGTTCTGAGAAGGGGGGCTGAGCATCGGCTCCGGCGTTGCCCGGCCCGCGCATGCGCCAACATGGCTGATGACAAGAGTGTGGAAGCGAGAGGCGAAGCACGGCGTACCTGGCGCATTCGCATGTTCGCGCTTTGCTCGGCCGTTCTCCTGGGCCTCGTCCTGCTGCCGCATCTCGCCGCGATTTTGCCGGTCGGCACGCCTACCTGCCTCTTTCGCTACCTCACTGGTGCCGAGTGCCCTGGCTGCGGCATCACCCGCTCCATCAGTGCCGCATTCTGTCTGCGTTTTCGAGATGCATTTGCGTTGCACCCAGCCGGCCCGGCTGTGGGGGTTGTTGTCTTGTCTCTGGCTGGGTATCTCGGATGGATGGCCTTCACCAAGCCCCGAAGCGAGGCAGATTGGCGGACAGAGGCAAGGGCCTACACGCTCATCGGCCTGAGCCTTGCCGTCCTGATCATAGCTGGATGGCTGGGGAAGGCGCTAAGGAACTGAGTCGAGAGGGTGCCTCATCCAAGCAGATAAACACGCCGCCTCTTGGGATTGACGGGCCCTATCCTGTGCCGGTATAATCTCCTCTGGGTCTTCAAGGAATTGTGCTGATGAGCCTAAGCGTTGTTTCCGTATTCGACCTGACTCCCCCGGAGAAGCTGCAGCTAGTGGAGGAGCTCTGGGATGATCTGGCCGCAAAGGCTGGTTCTGAACAGGGCAACCGGACGGTCCACACAGTAGAGTTGAAGCGGTAAAGAGGTCCTCTGGCGCATGACACGACTGCCAATGTTCGTCGAGGTAATGCAGAGCCGGGAGAATGCGCCGCTGGCGATCTGCCAAAAACTGATGGCGCTGCTGTTCCGGCGGGGGATTGCGCCGCTGCCGTTCGGCGCTTCGCTGGCCGAGATACGCCCCGTCCTCGCCTCAATGAGGCAGAGAAACACGCCGCCTGCGATCTTCGTGGTGAACACGTTCTGGGCAGAGGAGCTCCTGCTGGGTTTGGACAAGCTGATGGGCCCGACGCCGACGTTGTTCTTCCAGCGCGAGATCTTTTTCAGTACGACGGCCGCCAAACTGCCGGACCAGGGCGGCGCGCCCACAGGCAACCGGTCCTCGATCGTCTTGCGGAGGCTGACGCCGCGGCCCATGGCCATCTGGGCCTACGGCTCCAAAACGTCCGACGCCGTTGCGGAGAAGGCAGCCGAAGGCCTCGCACGCTTCTTGAAGGACGGGGATTTCGAGCGGCTGCTCAGGTTTTCGCCGCAGAACGCGGCCTATGAAAGGGCGCTCAGCGCAGCCGCGCAGAACTTCAGCAAACTCAAGGTCGTTTTCGAGCCAGAGCCCGCGCAGCCCGCTGAAACGGTGGCGCCAGCCAGCGCCAATAACGTGGCCGCCAGCAGCACCAGCGAAGCGGTGGAGGCCTTCACCGGCAAACTGACGGCGGCCCCCCCCGGCAAGAATACGCTGCTCCATGCCCGCGGCATACATGGCGCATTGGAGAACATGGGGCTGTCGTCGCTGCTGATCATTCTGGAGATGGAGAAGAAGAGCGGCCAACTGGTGCTCACCAGAACAGACGAAGCGGCGTGCTTGTATCTATGCCGTGGCCGCGTGGTGGACGCGCGGATCGAAGGGTCCGCGGCTCCCGCCGCCAGCCGCCGCGGCGCCGAAGCCGTGTACTATGCTTTGACCTGGACCGCGGGCCCGTTTGATTTCACGCAGCGCGAGACCACAACAGAGGACAAGATAAAGATGCCGACGACCTCGCTGCTGATGGAGGCGGCGCGACGGGCGGACGAGTCGAGCCTGAAGCCGGGCGACTTGATGGCAGAATAGCTGAGTCACTCTTGCCTTTCCACTTTGCCTCCGCGCGGTCTGTGGTAAAGCGGAGGAGAGAAAGGCGGGCCTCAACGGGAGGCGCGGGAGGGACCATTATGACAATGCGGTCTTGCGTGACGGTTGCGGCCTTGGTGGCGCTCTCCTGCCTTCGAGCGAGCGCGGCAGAACCAGCCGCCCAACCGGCTGTGGATCTGAAGGCCTTGGAAGACGCTCAGAAACAGTTGGGGGGCGACGATTTCGATGCGCGGATGCAGGCGCGCAAGCTGATCCTGGACGTGGTCGAGCAGTTCTACCTGAAGGTCGCCGCAGGTCTCGCCAGCGACAATCCGGAGATACGCACTGGCACCGAGGATGTGCTGAAAAACTTCGATGGCCGTCTGCGCGTGGCGCGCATTCTGGCGCGCCTCAACGGCGAAGACCGCGCGGGGCTGCGGGACTTGCTGGCGCGCGATCCGGACCTATTGAGGCTGCTTTCGAGCGGCGAGGCCACTGAACGCATCAAAGGCACGGCGAAGATCGCGGGACTGAAGGACAGATTGGCGGCGCTGGTGCTCTGCGAGTTGACCAACGACAGCGACGAGCAGGTGTCCAAGAAGGCGGTGAAGGCCTTGGGCGACACAGGCCGCCGCGAAGGACTGGAACGGCTGAAGACGCTCGCTCTGAGCACCGCCAGCCGGGTGCCTGCCAACAGCAGCGGCGCATTCGGCATGCAGCGGGTCGCATTTGGCGGCATGGCGGGCGCGGGAGACGCGGCCCCGGAGACGCGGCCGATCTCCAGGCTGGCGATCCAGGCCATCGGCAAGATCAAACAGCCCGGAGCGGCTAACTTCCTCCTTTCCCAACTGGACAATCCGACGGGCGGCGGAGTCTCGGATTACCTCAGTGCGCTGGGACAGACAGGCCAGGCTGCCGCGGCCGTCCCGAAACTCGTGCGCTATGTGGAGGACGGGCGGAAGGTCGCGGATCTGAACACGGCCCAGCAGCGGATCGGCGGCGCCGGGGCCGGAGGCATCGCCATATCAAGCGTGACGATGACCGTTAACGGCCAGGAGGTCCCGCAGTTGAAAGTAGGCGATGTGGCGTTGACCGCAGTGCTGGCGTTGACCAAGCAAAACCCCGGCGACTACGGCATGTCTGACATGCCGGCAGGCGCCATGATTATGATGTTCGGAGACAACCCCTTGCAGGGGATCGAGACGAAGTGCTTCACCAATGACCAGGCGCGCAGGGAAGCCATCGGCAAGCTAAAGCACTGGTACGAAACCTGGTCGGAGAAGCCGGAGACAGAAAGTAAAAAGTAAAAAGTCACAAGTAAAGAGTAAAAAGTGAAAAGAAGGCATTCTTAATTTTAGACTTTCGATGTGATGCCTCTTCAAAATCTAAAATCGAAAATCGAAAATCATTTCTCCTGCCTGGCCTTCTCCATAATGGCCAGCACCTGCTGAGCCGTGGCGCGCACGCGCGCGTCCTTGTCCTTGGCCAGTTCGCGCAGGCGTTGCAGGTTGAAGTCGTTGGCCGTGTTGGTAAGCGCGCTCGTGGCGGCGTTGCGGGCGCGTGGATCGCCGCTTTCCAGACCGGCCTTGAGCAGTTCCTGCGGCACCGAGTTGCGGAACACCAGGAAGCCCAGCAGCGCGTAAGCAATCAGATTGCCGTCGCCGGACGCCGCCGCCTTGCCAACTATCACCTTGTCGAGGTTCGCGTTCTTCTGTTTCGGGCCGTGATAGCCCACAACGGCACGCACGTTTGGCAGCGGGTCATCCAGCAGCTCAGTCAGCGCGGCTGCGGAGTTGTCGCTGACTATGTCGGCAATGGCGGTCGCTATCCAGAGGCGCGAGTAATCCGGGCGCTTCTGCGCTTTCACCGCGCGCACGAGTTCCGGGACGATGGGCGCTCCGAGCTTGACCGCGGCAGAGTGAGCCGCCTTGCCGCCGAAGGCGTCGCGGTCGAAGTCTTTCAGGAGGGCTGCCACGGCGGGCGAGAATTGGGCTGCGTCCGCCGAAAGGACTTGGAGCTGCACGGTGTTGGAGGTCAGCAGCAGCGGGCGGTCGTTGCCGCGCGGGATGCAGAACATCATCCGCAGGCTGGCCTTGCCAGCCGTCAGGATTGCGCCCAGTTTGCCCGCGGGTTCGAGCTTGTCATCCGGCGCGTCAAGGATCGGGTAGCCGCGCACCATCTTCTGGCCCCTGTGGAACGGATAGACCGTCGCGCCGGCGGCGTCCTGCGGCTTGAATTCAAACGGCTTGCCCGGCGGCAACTGCTTGGGCCACTCTTGCGCGGGTTCGAGCTTGAGCTTCTCCGTGAAAAAGCCCTTCCTGCCATCGTCGCTGCCTTGGGCCACGAAGAGCCAGGCGAAGACCGTGTCGAGCGCGGGCAGCGCGACGGAGTCCACGTCGGCGGTCTTGAGGCTCAGCCGCAGCTCGAACGCGCCGCCCGCTGTGACCTCGCCCGCGGCGGCCAGCGAGATCTGCAGTTCACCATCAGCCTTGCCCCAAGTTTGGGTCTCTCCTGCGGCCAGCAAGGCTGGCCAGAGGCAAACGAATGCGAGGCCAAGGCGCGGAAGGTGGCTCATGCGATAGGCGTCCATCTGCGTCACGCGGTTCAGTACATTAGGACTATTCGCTTGGCGCCGTGCTTGCCAATGAGCTTCTGTGTTGTGGGGTCAACTGTGTAGTCCAGTCCCTCAAGCGGAATCACTCCAACCAGAGCGGGCACATTGTTCGGCAACTCGAGAACGGCAAACTCATCGGTGCGGTCTTCAATGGTAAGCAGCGCGCCCGCATACATTTTGCGCTGGACCATCCCTGTGGCGGTTGTGGCCCTTACGGTCCTCGGACGGAGCTTCAGACCGAGTTGTTTAATGTACCGTGTTGGCAGGCACAGGTACGTTGTCCCTGTGTCCACAAGGGCATCAGGGATTATCACAGTGCGCACTGCTGGCGGCTTGGGGTCGCGTTTCGGCTCCTGCCCCGCCATCCAGTCGGCTACGTTCTGGACCTTGATGGTTACCAATGTGTGACCCATGCGCCCTCCCTGGGCTTTGGCCTTGAGCGGCGGCCGTTCAAGTGTTCGCATATCCTGTGACCTCCTGGGCCAACGCCTGCATTATCGCCCGTGCAGGGCGGCGATGCAATGGTTTCCTATTCCGGCCGCATCAGCGGGAAGAGGATCACGTCGCGGATGGAATCCACCCCGGCCAGGAGCATGACCACGCGGTCAATCCCAATGCCCAGCCCGCCCGCGGGGGGCATGCCGTGTTCGAGGGCGGAGAGGAAATCGGTGTCCAGCCGCAAAGAGGGGTCACAATGAAGCTCGGCTATATGCCGGACGCGAGGGTCTTGAAATGCGTATGGTGAAGGCACTATACCCAAAGAGCTCTTGATCGCATATTGTAATTCGTTTATCACATAGCTTCTGTGCTGTGGATTCCTAATGTCTTTCTCGAACTCCTGGTCCCAACCTGGTTCACTATAATATTCGTCGGCTAACTCGATGATCAGCGCATAGTTGAGCAGTTTCAAAATCTGGATGCCCTTGAGTGCCTCTTCCGACTGGAGAGCTGGGCTTCGGGAGATATCCAGTAATTCGAACTTATCCTCAAATAGTCTTTGAGAGGTCTGGTCCTTCAACCGGCTACGTTGTTCTACCGGATTGTTCAGCTCGCTATAAGCATTCGCAATCTCCATCGCCCCCGCGAACGCTTCAAAGCGGTCAGCCAGCTTTGGGTTCTCCGGGTGAGCTTTGCACAGGGGGCTCATCTCAATGGGCTGGTTGATGATGAAGCAGGCGTCCTGCAAATGCGGCTCGACGTACTCGCCAAAGACACCCTCAATCTTGTCCACCAGAGGCATGCCCGGCTGAAGCCTGCCTTTCTCTTTCAGCTTAGCATCCAGGCCGGATTCATCGTCCGGAGTTACGCCCGCGTGCTGCTTGAGCAGCTCGCAGTAATCCTTCCGCGGCCAGGGCGCGGCCAGCTTGAGCTCCCGCCCGCGGAATGTGACCGTGGTTGAGCCGTGGAGTTCCTGCGCCAGCTTGCTGACCAGGGTCTCCGTCAGAGTCATCATGTCGCGCAGGTCGGCGTAGGCCTGGTATAGCTCGACGGTGGTGAACTCGGGGTTGTGCCGCGTGTCAATGCCTTCGTTGCGGAAGATGCGCCCCAACTCGTAGACCTTCTCCAGCCCGCCGACGAGCAGTTTCTTGAGCGGGATTTCAGTGGCAATGCGCATGTACATTTTCATGTCCAGCGCGTTGAGCCGCGTCTCAAAGGGCCGCGCCGCCGCGCCGCCGGGAATGAGCTGGAGCACGGGCGTTTCCATCTCCAGGAAGCCCTGCTCGTCCAGGAAACGCCGCACGCCCGACACGGCCTTGGCGCGCAAGATGAACGTCTGGCGCGAAGCCGGCTCGGCGATCAGGTCCAGGTAGCGCTGCCGGTAGCGGATTTCCTTGTCGTGGATGCCGTGGCGCTTGTCCGGCGGCGGCGCGATGCACTTGCTGAGCAGGCGCGCGCTGGTGGCCCACACGGTCGGCTCGCCTTTTTGCGTGTAGGCCAGTTTGCCACTGAGGCCGAGGATGTCCCACAGGTCCAGCGTGTCGCGCAGCAGGCTGAGTGTGTTCTCATCGAGCATGGCGTTCCAGAGCGCGACTTGAATCGAGCCCGTCTGGTCCTGCACCGTTAGGAAGATGAATTTCTTCGACTGGTCGCGGCGCAGGGTCACGCGCGCGGCAAGATAGACGTCCTCGCCGGCCGCGGCCTTGGGATCAATGTCCTTGGCCTTGTCGAGCTTGGCAAAGGCCGCGCGGATTTTCTCGATGGAAGTCAGCGCCTTACCGGTGCTCGCTTCAGGGAAACGCCCGCCCCAGGCGCTGCCTTTCCCCATTTTCTCCTCGTAGAGTTTCAGTTTTGCCAGGCGTTCCTGTTTCAGTGCTTCCAGGCTGGAGCCGGCCGCAGTGGAGGGGGCGGCGGATTCGAGGCGCGTCTTGGCCGCATCGAAAAGCCCCTGAACTTCAGTGCTGAGCTCATTCGCGCGTTTGCCGACAGCGGCCCGCTGTTCCTTGGGTATCTCACCCATGCGGCCGAGCAGGCCCTTGAGCTTGCCGCGGTTGCCCAGATATTCCACCCGCACGGCTTCCAGCGCCTTGGCGTCCGCTGCCGCGGCGAAGGCGGCCACAGCCTGTGTGCGCAGGGCTTCAAGATCATCAAGCAAGGGCATTGCGTAGTCCTTTGTCAGGGGTCAGTGGTCACTTGTCCACCGTCGTTGGTCATTGGCATTTTGCCGCGGAGCGTCCGCGCCGCAATGAGAAAAGGCGGCCATTCGGCTGCAGATTCCAAACTGCAAGCCTCAAATCCCAAGGAAACATCAAGAGAGCCAATGCAGAACACATCCCTTGTAAGTTCGAGGGACTCTCGGCAAGATGACTGGCCAACCATACTGGAGAGTGCCAGCCATGCGATGCGTTGTTTCCTTAATAATCTTTGCCAGCGTCTTTTCGGGCCTGAGAGGGCAGGGCGGCGAGGGCGGCGTAGATGAGCGCAAGGAAGTCCCGCTCTTCAATGCCGGCCCGCAAGCCCTCGCGCCCACGCTGGCCACGCGGCTCAGGTTCCTCAAGGAGCGCTGTGGTCCGCAGGAAAGGGACCGCGGCAGGATTGAGGCGGCCCAACGCGACCTTGCGGCCATCGAGGAGGACTTCGACCTGCTCGCCGAAGGCCATAGCATCCTTGAGCCTAACCGCGAGCTGCTCATGGGCTATCACTCAGACCTGGATGACAGCTATCAGCCCTACAGCCTTTGGATTCCTCCGGAATACGACGGGACCCAACCGTTCCCTCTGGTGCTGCTCCTGCACGGGCAGGGCATGTTCAACCCGCTGCAATGCCGGGCCAGTCCGATCCGCAAGATGATCGTGGCCGCACCGCAGGGCCGGGGGGGAATGGATTACATGTACGTGGGCGAGGCTGACGTGCTGCGCGTGCAGGACGAAGTCTCGGCGCTGCTGAATGTGGACCCCAACCGCGTGTCCGTGGCGGGCCTTTCAATGGGCGGGGCAGGGTCGTGGCATCTAGGGTCGCACTTCCCCGACAGGTTTGCCGGGATCATGCCTGTCTGCGGCAATACGGACATCAACGTGTGGCAGGAAGAGTGGTTCTGGTTCACGCCGAAGGACTCGCCCATAGCCAACGTGCGGCATTTCCTGCGTGAGGACACGTGCGCCGTCACTTACGCGCAGAACCTGCTCAACGTAGGCATCCTGGCTCTGCAGGGCGAGTCGGACAACATTGTCAGCCCGCGGCACGGGCTTCACATGGCCGACGCCCTCAAGGCCGCGGGGCATCCCAACTACAAGATTCACATGCTGCCGTACATCATGCACGGCATGTCCGTGGACTACGCCAAGGGCCTCAAGCCTTTCGTCCGCGACCCGAAGCCCAAGCACGTGTCCTACAAGACTGCGTGGCTGAGGTACCCCGGCGCATACTGGCTGAATATCACGGGCATCGAAAAACGCCTCAAGCACGCCACCGTTGACGGCGTCGCCGATCCGCAAAAGCGGACCATCGAGATCAAGACCAGCAACGTGACGGAACTGGTGATCTTCCGCGACCACTTGCCGTTCGACGCGCAGCCGTCCCAAATCCGTCTAGACGGCGCGGAGGTTGACGCCGCCAAGGCCCAACACGTTGGGGACTGGTATTTTGAATTCTGCTATTTCTTCTTCCGGGGAAAACAGGGCTGGCAGCCGGGGAGCCGCCCGGCTTCCGAGAAGCCTGTTGCAGTTTTCCCTCCCCGCAAGAACATGCAGATCGAAGGTCCAGCCGAACACGCTTTCATGTCGCGGTTCGTAGTTGTGCCCGGCAACGGTGTCCCGTCCGAGGTCCGGGGACACGATCCCGATTTTCAAAAGGCCGAAAATCGGAAGCTCCGGGGACACGATACCGATTTTCAAAAGGCCGAAAATCGGGTCATGTCCCCGGACCCGTTGCAGGAAGCCATCGAGCAGGCTGGAACGGAACTCTGCGACCAATGGAAGGCCCGCTTTGCCGTGCCGTGCCGGAAGAAGTGCGCCGTGGACCTGACCGACGAGGACATTGCGGACTCAAACCTCATTCTCATAGGCGGGCCGGGGCACAACATCGTCGCCGCGCACGTGCTCGACAAGCTGCCGCTGGCCTTGGAGAAGGATTCCGTACGCCTGGGTGGGAAAACATATTCCGGGCCGAACCTCGGTGTGATTATGTGTTACCCGAACCCGCTCAATCCGCACCGCTACGTCGTGCTGATGCTCGGCACAACGCCGCGAGCTTACGACGGCATCAACGTGCGCTTCGGCAACTGGTTCGACTGGGTCGGCTACGACTACCGCAAGCATTACGATTTCGCTGTCTTCGATGACCTGACCAACGGGCACAGCCCGGAATCATTCCTCGTTTGGGGATTCTTCGATGAGAATTGGCGAATGACGCCCGAGCTGACGTTTGAGGCCGTGCCGTCCTGGCGCGGCAAGTCGCTGCCGCGAGTTTTTCCGGAGATTGAGTTGTCCAAACTAACCGAGCCGCGCCCGGAGACCGTATGGCTCGATTCCATGTTCGCCAAGCAAACCAACGTGTACAAGGAGTACCTCGAGCGCAACCGGACGCTCGAAGGCGGCCCCTTGCAGCTTTTGGGCCAGGATTACCCGCGCGGACTGTGCTGCCGTTTCCCGTGTACGCTGACTTTCGATTGCGCGGGCTACAGGAGCTTCAAGGTAACCGCCGGAGTTGGCTGGGACGGCAAGACTGAGCCTTGCGACGACCGCAAGCAGTTCGAGAAAGTGAAGGTCACGGTCTCCGCCGACGGCAAGCAACTCTTTGAAGCCAACGACCGCACCTGGAAGGACGGGCCCTGCGAAATTGATGTTGAGCTAAATGGCGCGAAGAGCGTTACCTTCTCGGCCAACGGCGGGCTGCCCTGGCTCAACACCAGCTTCGTCTGGGCCAACGCGCGCCTGGAAGAACCGGAACAACTCAAGGAAAAAGGCAAGAGGAGAAAGTAAAGAGCGCAAGGCGCCGCAGTCACGGTGACACCCGCCTGCCGAAAGGCAGGCGGGCCTGGCACCTGTCACCCCCCACTTGTCACCTATCACTTGCCGCCAGCCGGTGTATACACTTTGACGGGAATAGGTGGGAAGGGCGGGCGGAGAACTGTCCGGCCAATGACAACGGACAACTGACAAAGGGGAAAACCATGAAAAGATACGTGGGTGTGGGGTGGCTGGGTGCGTGCCTGGCGGCGTTGTTGCTGGCCGGGGTAAGGGCTGAAGACAAGCCGGCTGGGGATGCCGCCGCGGAGAAGCTGGGCTGGCACTTGGCGATTCAGTGCTGGACGTTCAACCGCCTCACGTTCTTTGAGACGGTGGACATCGCTCAGAAGCTAGGCATCAAGTACCTCGAGGCGTTCCCTGGCCAGAAGCTCAAGCCCGGCTCGGATCTCGGCATCGGCCCGGGGCTGAAGCCGGAGGCCATTGAGGAAGTCAAACAGAAACTGCAGAGCGCCGGCGTCAAGTTGGCCTGCATTGGCGTCACGGGTGCTGGCAAGGACACCTTTGAGTTCGCCAAGACGATGGGCATCGAGACCATAGTAAGCGAAGAGGCCGAGAACCGGCTCGCCGCCATAGACAAGCTCTGTGGGGAGTACAGCATCAACGTGTCTTTGCACGACCACCCCAAGCCGTCGCATTACTGGAACCCCGATACGATCCTTGCCGCCTGCAAGGACCTGAACCTCTCCAAGCGCATCGGCTCCTGCTCCGACACGGGCCACTGGATGCGCTCAGGGCTGAATCCCGTTGAGTGCCTTAAGAAACTGGAAGGCCGCGTCGTCTCCCTGCACTTCAAGGACCTGGACAAGATGGGCGGCGGGCACGACGTCCCGTGGGGCACGGGCCAGGGCGATGCCAAGGGAATGCTGGCCGAACTCAAGCGCCAGGGCTTCAAGGGCGTCTTCTCCATCGAGTATGAGTACGGCGGCGGACAGCAACTGATAGACAATGTTGCCAAGTGCAAAGAGTTCTTCGACAAGACAGCCCAGGAACTGCTGGCCGAGACGAAGTAGCAGGGCCAGTGGTTAGTGGCTTGTGGTTAGTGACCAGTTCTTGGTGGAATCCGAGCCGCGACCGAAAGGGCGCGGCTTTTCATTTTAGATTTTAGATTTACGATTTTCGATTGACAGGCCGCCCTCGCCGCAATCGAAAATCGAAAATCGAAAATCAAGAATGCCGCCAACGCTGGCGCGCCTCATCCGTCTGTATCTGTGGAATGTGAGAAGCAATCGAGACGGCTCGGAGGAACGGCCGGTGGTCCTGGCGGAGGACGCGACAGTGCGGTGCAGGGAAGCACCGCTGGTCGAGGCGGAACTGCTGCGCCTGTTCGGGGAGCGCGCGGAGGCCGCCGTGCGTCTGGCCTACCATCTTACCGGCGACCGCGAGGCGGCCTTGGACATCAGCCAGGAGGCCTTTGTGCGGGCCATGGAGTCGCTCCCCACGCTGGAGGACCCTGCGCGGGCAGGGGCTTGGTTCAGCCGGATCGTGCTGAACCTGTCGCGCGATTGGCTGCGCCGCCGGGCATCCGAATGTTCCGCGCGCCGCGCCGCCTCTCCCCGCCTCACAGCAGGTGACGCCGACCCGGCGCTGCATGCGGAACGTGAGGAGGCGCGGGAACGGCTTCGCGCCGCGCTGTTGGCGCTGCCAGAGGAGCTGCGTGAGGCCGTGTCGCTGGTTTGCGTGGAAGGGCTGGCGCCGAAGGAAGCGGCCGAGGCGCTGGGCGTGGTGGCGGGGACGCTAAGGTGGAGGCTGCATGAAGGGCGGAAGCTGCTGCGCGAAGCTTTCTAACCCCACTTATTCACCGCAGAGGACGCAGAGTGCGCAGAGGAAAAACAATTGGAAACATCTGTAACTCCCTTCCTCACAATTCCCTCTGCGTTCCTCCGCGTCCTCTGCGGTGAGTGATGTTGGGTGACGCCTCGCGCACGAAGAAGGATAGTGAACTATGAGCGAGAACCTGGATGTGTTGTTGGCGGAACTGGGGCGAGGCACGCCCTTCCCCGTGGATTGGACCAAGTACGAGCGCGAAGTCCTGAGGCGGCTGGCGCGGCGGGAAGCCGCAAGAAAGCGCAGAGCCTGGTGGATGGCTGCTTGGGGCGCCTGCGCTGGGGCCTCGGCAGCGTGCGTGGTCATGGCGTTGTGGGTTGGATTGCGTCCCGCACCCATTGGAGCCGAGACCGCCGTAGCGCCGCACGCGCCCTTGCAGACTGCCGTGCAGCAGAAGGAACAACCGGCCGCTGTGGCCAGCGCGGAGGAGCGGGAAGCGCGGCCTTGCATACGCACAACCCACGGGCCTGACGGCGTTGTGGGCCAGATTCGGTTCGCAGGTTTCAGCGCGCCGAAGGAGCAGGGCGGCGGGCTGATCGCGGCTGCCAGCCGCCGTGGAAAGTGAGGAGAGAACCATGCTTAAACGTGTCACCGCTATCATCGTTGTGTTAGCTGTCGCGCTTGCGGCGCGGGAGGTCCGGTGCGCCGATTCCAGTCCCGCTCCAGCGGCCAAGGTCGGGGAAAGTGTCGCCGCGCCCAAAGCCGCAGTACCGGCGCCTACTGCCGAGCCTGGCAGCAAAGCAGCCGCGGACGAGGAGTGGAAGGCGAAGTACCAGAAGGCGCTGGAGCGCCGGATCACGTTCGAATTCGTGGACACGCCGTTCGTTGATTGTGTCGAGTTCCTCCGCACCGTTGCGAACGTTAATCTCGTGCTGGATCAGGCGCTGCTGCATCAGCCGGCAACGACGGTCAGTCTAAGGGTACAGGACATGCCGATCAGCGACGCCCTCTCGTGGCTCACCCGCCTTGCGGGAGCTGAGTGGGAACTGCGCGATCAGGCAGTCCATATCCAGCCGGGGAAGGACGCCGCTCAGCCCAAAGCCGGTCCCCAGCCAGGACGGACAGAGGAAGCGGCGCGCGATGCCGGCGGCGCGCGGCCTGCGGGGCGCCTGCGGGTGCGCTTGGCGAACGGCGCGGAGGTGGAGGCGGATCAGGGCGCGCTGGCGCAGTTCCCAGGCCTCACCGAGCGGATGCTGGAGGAGTTCTTCGATTCGTCCAAGGACGGTGTGCTCTGCTACCGCGCGCTCCCGCCTGGCCGGTCACTTGAGGATTTGCGGGAGCTGTGCGCGCTGATCGCGCCGAAGGCCCGCCTTCAGATGGCGCAGAACTTGCTGCTGGTCTCTGGCGATGACGCGCGCGAACTGCGGCGCGTGGCCGCCCTGATGCGCCAATTGTTGCTGGCGCAGCGCAAGGATGCTCCCACGACCGAGAAGGACCGCCGGCCGTAGAGGTTTCAGAACAGGAAGACGGGTTCAATGGCCCACGAATGCGCCCACTCGAGCGCATCGTTGGAGGATTAGAATGATGAGAGAGTCCATTTCCATCGCCATCCTTGTTCTCTCAGTCTGCGGATGCAGAAGCGCGCTATCGAACAGAACTGGCGAGAGACCTTCACGGGCGATTGACATTGAGGTCGTGACAGCGAACGAGCATCTTGGACACAACATCGCGGAAGGAAACGTGCATACGGTGTGGTGCGATGGATGCAGGACTCGCCTTGCAGGCAGTGGTGATCCCTTCGTCATTTACTGGATCAACAATCAGATCAAGAACACTTCCTTCCGCTTCAGTGAAGGCAAAAAGTATACCGTCTGGTACACCGGCGAATTGGGAACTGGCGTCATGGGTTACCAGGGGAAATGCATAGATATAGGGCAAATTGTGAGAGTTGAGGCGAAATGAACCCCAACCAGCTTATGCTGGCGACGAGAGGACCCGCGCCAAATGAGCCTGGTTCGACTCCCTGTCTGCCACGATGCCCGTTTCGAGACGGCTGCTGCAACCAAAGCATCAGGTTCCCGCAGTAACGTTTCCACGCTCGGAACGTCACCCGGCCGCCAGCAAGCGATGGCGGAGGCGGGCATCCACATGCCCCCCGCCGCTATCTCCGGACGTTCCGAGCCCAGCACTTTCCTGATTGCACTGACTGTTGGCTTTTGGTAAGCTAGGTGAGTGAAATGAAAGGCGTTGGCTCGCCCGAGCCGCGAGCCATTTCAGAGCGGTCTTGAGGCCAAACGGCCGGAGAATGGCCCATGCTTACGCGAGTCGTATTTTTGGCCGGCTTTCTGGCTTGCCTGGTGCTGGGGCTGCGTGGCGCGGCGGCGGAACAGCTCATATTCGAGGACTTCGAGAAACTGAACCTCCAGCAACTTCCAGCCGGTTGGACGCTTACCAGCGCCGGGGACTTTTCAATCGTTGACGAGCCTGGGCATGGGAAGGTGCTGAAGATCAGCCATAAGGGAGGCGGTTGGCCGAGCCTTTCGGTGCAACTTGATTCGGCGAAGGTAAATGGCCACGAGGTGCGGATCTCGGCGCTGGCGAAATTTCCCGGCGCCTACCCGCCCGTCGCGGACAAGGCCTGGGCGCGCCCGAAGATCATGCTCTCTTTCAAGGACAAAGACGGCAAAGAGCACTACGCCGGCTTCGACCTGGAGCCAAATAAGCCGGACTGGCAGTCCGTCTCGGCGCACACACCTATTGACAAGGATGCGCAGGCGGTGACAGCGCATCTGCGCATAGACCTGGCGGCGGCGGAGATATTCTTCGACGACTTCTGTGTCGAGTTGGACCCCGATCTGAACAGTCCGCCGCCGAAGGCCAAGGCAGCAGGCGCTGTTGCCGGCGCCCCTGCGGCCGGCACCCCGGCGGCAGGCACCCCGGCAGCAGTCGCCCCGGTGGCCGGCGCCGGAACGCCCGCGGAGAAAGCCCCCCGCAAGACGCTCGATGTGGGCGGCGCGCTCTTCGGCCCGGAGATCGCGGCCGCAATGCAGAAGGCCGTTAAGCCGGGAGGGAGCTACACGTATGCAGTCGTCGGACCGGGACTGCCAATGAAGGAGTTCGATGCCACAGCGCCGGAGAAGTGGACGCGGCTGCCGAGCAGCAAGGAGCTCTGCGGGCCTGCCGCGTCGCCACGGAACCTGCTGGCAGCGCTGCCGCTCTCTGTCGTTGCTCAAAAGCCCGAGCAAAGGCCCGAGGTGGTCTTCGTGGTCGGGGAGACAACCACCACGCGCAAGACCTCCATGTATGAGTCCTTGGATTGGGAAGACCTGGCGCGCCTGTGCCTGCGGCTGGGGGCTGTGCCCGTGCTGGCGATTCCGTCTGCTGCGCCGAGCAAAGATGGGCCGATAACGATGCAGGAAGACCAGCGGGCGGTCATGCTCAAAGCGGCCACCGAAGTGAACTGTCCGGTGATGGACCTGGGTGTGAAGGACCCGGCGCAAGTGACGCGCGTGGCCAAGCAGTTAATCACATTGCTGGACAAGCACGTTTTCTGGCGCACGCCTCTGGACCAGGCGGGCGGCGTCCAGACGCCTCGGAAAAAGACTGAGGAGGAGTAGCTCCTTGATTTTGCGCAAGTTGGGTTGTTTGTTCTTGGGGTTGGGAGCTTGGCCAGGCCTTTTCCACGCCGTGGCGCTAAGCGGGGAGGAGAAACCATACCGCCAGTATCCCGAATTGCCTGATGTCCTTTATTACGAAGGCTTCGAGACCTCCGCCGTTACGTGGAAAGGAGGCGCGGTTGACACCACCGTAGTACAGAGACCGGGCAATCACAGCTATAAGCTGGCCAAGGTGAAGCAGGATAAAGATGAAGTCTTTACCGCCAGCGTGGATCTGCCGGTGAAGTTCCCGGCAGGCATGGAGCCGAACGAAGTATATATACAATTCATGCTGTGCACGGACCAACCGGGCGAATTGAGCGTTAAACTAAAGGAGGGTGATTGGGAGGAGAAACCACGCAGCTTCAAGACTAACAAGACCTGGTGGCCAGTGCTGATGAAAGTGGCGGAGTTCCATAAGGACAAGAGCCCCCGGCCCACCAAGGCCTCATCCTTCAATGGCGTGGCGCTAACCTACAAGCTTAAGGCCAGCACGGAGAAGGCAATCCCGGAAAAGGCAAATACGGAGAAGGCAAGCACGGAGAACTTCTTCATTGATGACTTCATTATCTCGTATCGCACCCCGCCTGCCAATCTCTTGCCGGCACTGGCCGCGCTGGAAGCCAAGCGCGCAACTCTGGTCCGCTCTATTGGAGACCACGGTTTCACCTTTAACCCGCAGATAAAGGAGACAATGCAAAGCGTCTTCAAGCGCCTGCCGGCGCGGAAGGCCAGGACCGTGCTGATCGTGGGCGCCAAACCAAAAGACACGGAAGACCTGGTTAAGGGCATGAATGCGAGCCCCGCCAAGCTGAAGGCGCAGGGCTTGAACTTCGTTGCCGCGACCGGGCCGGATGGCTCATGCCTGGGCGGGCTTGACGATATGCGAACACTGCTCTCTTACAGCGCGCGCAAGAATGAGGCGGAGATGGCGCTCCTGATGCTGGGTAATGCGGACGCCGAGAAACCCGGGCGTCCCAGCGAAAACGTGCGTGCAGTGCTGGAGAGGGCGCTTGAGGCCAACTGCGTGCCAATCGTGTGCCTGCCCCCTAGTGAGGAAGGCGGCAAGGTGAACGGCTTCATCAGCAGTGTGAATAACGCCTGTATAGCCCTGAGCCTGCCCTGGATTGACGAAGGCTTCGGCCTCAAAGAGGTGAAGAACGCTTTCGACGGAAAGGAACTCGCGGCCCCAGGCCTGGAGAAGTTCTCCGAGCTTGCGGTGCTGGCGATCAAGCATATGGAAGGGATGGCGACCGGGAGGAGGTAGGAATTTTCGATCTGCGATTTGGGATTTTAGATTGCACCGGACCAGCAGTTCAGATCGCAAATCGCGAATCGAAAATCCCTAGCCTGGCGCCGGCATGTCCAGCAGGGATTTCATATCCAGGTACTCGAGGTTGTGCTTAATCGTGCGCAGGAAGCTGGCAGCGTGCGAACCGTTGAACGGCCGGTGATCAAAGACCAGCTTCAGGCTGAGCAGCATGCGCGGCTCGACACGGCGCTCGTCGCCAATCTGTGCGCCGTCCACGAAGCGCGGCCTTTCAAGGATGGAGCCGGCGGTCAACATCGCCACCTGGCCCGGGATGATGAACGGCGTACCGGTGGTGGCCTCGAATGCCCCAATGTTGGTCAGTGTCACGGTGGCGCCCTGCAATTCAGCGGCGCTGATGGCGCCGGCCCGGACTTTCTCCGTCAAGCCGTAAACGCAGCGCACGAACTCGATGAAAGACATCGTGTCGGCGTTCTTCACGACCGGAGAGTACAGGCTTTCCTTGGGCCCAACGGCAGCGAAGCCGGCGTTCACGTGCGGCTCGACAAGCAGCCGGTCGCAGGCCGAGTTCAGGCGGCCCCGGAAGCCTTCGTGCCGCTCCTCCATCATGGCCCGCACCAGGCTCCAGAGGATCAGGTGGGTATAAGTCGGGCGCAAGCCGAAGCGGCTTTCGAACTGCGTCCTGAGCGCCTCGCGCTGCCGCGACGCGGCGGTGAGGTCCACTTCGCATTCCACGTTGACTGTCGGGATCTCATGCTGACTCTTGAGGGCCAGCGAACCGACCTGCATCTGGGGGGGGCTAAGTACAATCTCCTTGAGGGCCGGAACCGTGGGCCTCTCGGCCATCGCAGGCTGCGCCGCGGCCGCAGCGGCGGGCACATCCAGAGTGAGCACCGGCGTCTGCACGCGCACGCGCTCGCCCGCTCTAGCGTGGATTCTGGAGACAATGCCGTCGTGCGTGGATTCGACCTCGAAAGAGCCTTTGTTGGCTTCCATCTCCACCAGCGGCGTGCCGACCTTGACCTGGTCACCGACTTCCACGAGGTAGCGCACCAGGGTGGCGTCCTCATCCGTTGGCGACTGCCGCACCACCAGAATGTCCACGCGCTCGACCAGTTTGTCCGCGGGCGCCTCGGCTGCGACTGGGGCGGAGGGCCTTTCCGCGTGGAGCAGGGCGGGCGGGGCCACGACACCGATGCCAGCGGTCACGTCCAGGGCTCTGCGCCCTGGCCGCAAGTCCTGGCGGTGCTGTTGGCGCAGAGCGGAGAGTACAGCGTCCACGCTGGGGAGGACGGCCAGTTCCAGGCCGTAGCTGAACCCGATGTGATCGTCCGTCTTGGTGACGCGGACCGGGACAGCGCGAAGCTGCTCAAAAGCCGCGCCAACCATCTCCGTGATCACCTCGGCCCCAAACCCGCAGGTGCGGCCGTCTTCGTGGACCACCAGCAGGCGGCCGGTTTTGATGACCGACCCCAGGACCGACTTGGTGTCCCAGGGAACGACGGAGCGCAGGTCAAGGATCTCCGCCTCGATGCCTTCGCGGGCCGCCTGAGCAGCCGCAGCGCGGCAAAGCGCGAGGCAGTTACCCCAGGTCACAACCGTCACGTCGCGGCCTTCCCGAACCAAGCGCGCTTGACCGAAGGGCACAACGCAATCCAGGCCCGGCTCCTCCACCGTGTCTTCCGCACTGTGCAGGAGCGCCTTGGGGTAGAGATACAGCACCGGGCGGTTGCAGCGCAGGGCATAGCGGAGGAGGCCGGCCGCATCTCCGGGGCTGGAAGGGACCACCACATGCAGGCCAGGCAGGTGCGCGTAGATGGACTCGTTCATCTGGCTGTGCCACGGTCCCAGGCCGGGCAGGTAGGCGCCGCACGGGGCCATGATCACCATGGCGGGGTTCCAGGCGCCTTGTGAGCGCCAATAGAGGGTGGTCACTTCGTTGATGAGCTGGTTCATCCCTGGGCCCATGAAATCCACGAATTGGATCGTGGCCACCGGCAGGTCCCCGATGATGGCACGCCCCGAGGCACTGCCGAGAATGGTTGCTTCGGCAAGCGGTGAGTTTCTGACTCGCCCAGGGAACTGCCGCGACAAGCCGCGGGTGACGCCGAAAACGTCGCCTTTCGGGTCTTCGACGTCCTCACCGAAAACAGTGATGCGCGCGTTTTGCCGCATTTCCTGCTCCAGCGTGATGGCGATGCATTGGGCCATCGTCAGGCCGCCAGAGCGCTTGGAAAGATAGCCCGGCAGGTGCTGTTCGCACAGCGGCAGCCCGTCAGGCAGTTTGGCAAAGGCGCTGCCTATGGCGCTGGCCGGCTCAGGTTCCGCGGCGTGAAAAGCCCGCTCTACCGCCGCGTCCACCTCCATCTTGATCTCTGCCTGCATCGCCTCCAACTCAGGAGGGGAAAGGACCCCCTCCTTCAGGCAGCGTTCGACGAAGAGCTTGACGGGGTCTCTGGCCTGGACTTGCTGCAGCTCCTCAGCGCTGCGGTAGATGCGCTGGTCGTCGGAGCTCGAGTGGCTCTTGATGCGCTCGACCAAAGCCACAATGCAAACCGGCCCTTCGCCTCCGCGGGCGCGTTCAAGGGCCGGTTGGGCAGTTTCAAAAACAGCAACCGGATCCAGACCGTCCACGACCTCCACGCGGCAGCCGCAGAACCACTTGACGTGATCGCTCCCCTCATGCACGCCGTTGGGCATGCTCCAGAAGGTCTTGCCTCTCGTCGGGGTGGAGATCCCGTAGCGATTGTCCTCAATGACAAAGACGACCGGGAGTCTCTCAACTCCGGCCTGCGCCATGGCTTCGAAAGCCTCGCCCTCACGCGTGGAGGCGTCGCCCACCGTAACCACGACAGCTTCGGGGATCTTGCGCTCTTTAAGCGCCATGGCCATGCCGACTGCCGGCAGCATATTCAGCGCGACGGGGCTGCCATGGGAAACAATGCGCAGGCGGCGCGAGTTATAGTGGACTGGCATCTGCCGTCCGCCCGTGACGGAAGGCGCTTTACTGTAGAAATCAAGCAGGCAGTCTTCCGGCGACACACCGCGCACCATCACCAGTGCTCTGTCGCGGTAGTATGGGTGCAGCCAGTCTTGCGGCTGCATGGCAAAACCGATTGCGGCCAGCGCTTCGTGCCCGGCGCAGGAAAGTTGGAAGGCCCCGTGTCCGCGGCGCTTCAGTGCCTGCTCCGTCTCGTCGGTCAGACGCGCGGTAAGCATGGCTTTCAGGAACTTGAGCTTAAGGTCTTTGCCTACAGCCACACTCATGCGCCTCTCCCCCACCCTCCCCATGGCCTTCCCTCTAAGTCCAGGGCGCTCGAAACAACACTGGCAGTGCCATAGCATTTAAGCGGCACAGCGGCTTCCGGCAACTCACAAAATGGGGAGTTCTCCTACGCGCCTGCAGCGCCGGACTTGCGAATCTTCCAATATAACGCAGGCATCCAGTCCTCAACTCTTGCCGCCCCTATATCCTGCGCTTTGTCGCCAGGCAAGATGCCTGTCCCACAAGCCCGGCTGGGCCCCCTCCTACTTCCAAGAGGGGAACCCGTCAACAAGATACAGCAGAAGCAGGATCACCACACCCAGGGCCACAAACCCCAAGAACGCGACCGCTACACGGATGGCACGATGCTTGAGTTTTGATATGGCACGGTGGTGCTGGAAGCAAGCACGGCAGTAATACACGCCGCGGAACCTATCATGGGCGTGGCCCTCTACCTCCACGCCACATATTTCGCAGAACTTCGGCGACGCAGCGGCATGCGTAACCCTTGGTCCAGAAGGTGACCCCTTTGAGCCGGGCTCATCGGTCTGCGGAGCGTTCTCTAAGCAATCCATTCATATATTCCCAAACCGTCACGATGACCGCAGGGACGTGCTTCTTGGCGCTCGGCTCCCTGCGCTGTACTTTCCACCTGCTGCCAATCCACAACCGCAGCCAATCTCAGAAGCCCTAAACTAACATATAAGATATACTCACAAGGATAAAAAATGATATTGGACCTTGGTCTTAGGCAGGATCGTGCTTGCCAACACCGAGCCCATCGCACATAACTCACTTCAACCTCGGGAGGCACGCCGATGCCAGGGCAGGCTCTGCTTATTGTGGATCACGGTTCCCGCCAGCCGGATGCCAACGCGGCGCTTGAGCAACTCGCGGCTCTGGTGCGGCGGTTGCGTCCCGGCCTGCACGTACACACCGCGCACATGACCCAAGCGCAGCCGGACATTGCGGCGGGCTTCGAATGCTGTGTTCGTGACGGCGCGACCGAGGTCCTTGTTCACCCCTACATGCTCAGCCCGGGGATACATGCGCTCGAAGACATCCCCAGGCTGGCGGCCGAATGCGCGGCGCGCCACCCCGGCGTCGCGTTCCGAGTCACGCCGCCGCTGGGCATGCACAACAAGCTTGCCGAGATCGTGCTTGAACGCGCGGGTCTCGCTTAGCCCGAGGCTCTCACCGCATGGGCGCAGAGCGTAAGGAAGAAACTGCCGTGCCTCCTGGGCAGGCCGAGTTCCTCGCGGCCATCGAGGCCGGCAACCTCGACAAGGTCAAACAGCTCGTCGCGCAGGACAAGGACCTCGTGAACTCCTGGTTTCCAACAGGGCAAAGCGCCTTGGAGATCGCCGCGGAATACATCTCCTGGGAGCAGCCCAAGCTTGGCCAGATCGTGCAGTTCCTCATCGCCCAGGGCGCGCCGTGCGACATTTTCACAGCCGCAAGAGCCGGGCTTTTGGAACACGTCCACAGGCTGCTGGATGAAAGGCCCGCGCTGCTGGATGCCGAGGACAGCCTCGGGCGCACGCCCTTGCAGCGTGCCGTGCTGGCCAGCGGCGAGTACGAAGCGTGCGAGGCGGTCGCGGATTTCCTTATCTCGCGCGGCGCCAAGGTGGACATTTTCACGGCCTGCGCGTTCGGCAGGTTGGATGTGGTCAAGCGCTGGGTGGAGCAGGACCGCCGCCTGATCCACGCCCGCTGCCAGGGCGCCACTCCGCTCCTCTGGGCCGTGTGCCCCCGCCGCGACGCCGCCGCCGCTCTCGAGATCTGCAAGCTTCTCGCCGAAAGCCGCGCCGACCTCAACGCCGAGGACACTGCTGAGAACGGTATGACCGTGCTCCATCGCGCCGCCGAATGGGGCAACGCCCTGGAGCTGATGCAGTTCCTCGTGGACCGCGGCGCCGAGCTGAACGCGCGCGACAACCGGGGCTGGACGCCGCTGGATTACGCCAACGACCGCAAGCACTCGGGGATTGCCGCATTCCTGCGCAGCCGCGGCGCGAAAGCGGCCACCGCTGAGGCCGCCGGCGAGTTCGGCACGCAGGCCCGCGAGATGATCGCCGCCGCCCAAAAGGGGGACGTGGCGGCCGTCAGCGCGCTGCTCCGCGAAGACCCCGGCCTGGTCCACGCGCGCGGCGCCTGCGGTGAGACACCGCTGCATTGGGCCGCGCACCACGGCCACCGCGTGATCGCCGAGCTCCTGCTGAAGCACGGCGCGGATGTGCACAGCGAAGCTAGCGTGAAATGGGGCGGCACGCCTCTGGCGTGGGCTGCCGAGAAAGAGCCGGGAATAGTGGAGCTGCTGCATGCCCACGGCGCCAACGTCAACGCCGCGGACTCCACGACCGGCCAGACGCCGCTCCACTTTTGTGCGCGCGGTGGAGACAAAGGCGAGATCGCCGAGTTTCTCGCCGCGCACGGCGCGGACATCAACGCCCGCGACAACAGCGGCCGCACTGCCCTTCAGTACGCCTATTACTACGAGAGCCAAGCCGTGGTTTCAGTCCTGCGCCGCAGGGGCGCAAAGGAGTATGCATGAGTGCCCCCCACCAGAGCCTGCTGGAACTGCTCAGCCAATCGGCCTCCCTCTACGGCGACAGGCGCTTCGCCGTGGACACCGCAACGCGGGCTGAAATCTCCTTTGCCGGGCTGCACCAGGCCAGTTCCATTCTGGCAAGAGTCCTGCGTGAACGTTTTGAGATCCAACCGGGCCAGCATGCCGCCATCCTGATGCCGAATTGTCTGGAGATTTTGCCGGCGTATTTCGGCATCCTGCGCGCCGGATGTGTGGCGGTGCCGATCAACGCGCGCCTCAAGAGCGACGAACTCCGGTTCATCCTTGGCGATTGCGAAGCCCAGGCCGTATTCGTTCATCCCGCAACCTGGAGGCCCGCTCAGGAGGCGTTGAAAAGCCTCAACTGGCAAAAGCCCATCCTAGCCGCCTGCTTCGATCAGCCGCCGCCGGGCACGGTGCCTTTTTCAGAGCTCGTTCACGCCACCAAGAGCCAAGAGCCAGGAGCTGAGCGCCGAGACCAGCC
>Ga0209777_10001766_pt1 | contig 30133 bp, 25 predicted proteins | sample FrelakmetHBP12HB_FD_187147 | JGI IMG/M metagenome (GOLD analysis project Ga0209777, IMG submission 187147) | Freshwater lake sediment microbial communities from the University of Notre Dame, USA, for methane emissions studies -HBP12 HB (SPAdes)... | ecosystem: Environmental > Aquatic >... | reverse complement strand
CGGTGATACCGAAGCGCTGTGGTCCGGAATCAGCGTGCTCGATCATCCATCGTCGAACCTCCTCTCGAGGTCCAACGATGACGAGTCACCTCACGCTTGACGAGACGGGGCGCGGCGAGGACTTACGCCGAAGGGATACCTTGCACCTCCAAGTCTGTGCCCATGCCGGGCGCACAAAAAGAGAACTCCCCCCATCTTGACGTGGGGGGAGCCTCATGCGCTCGAGCCCAAGCCCGATATTACCGAGGGCGCTTCCTCCAACCAAACCCTACTGCGCCGAGCAGAGCCGTCCCGAGCAGGAGCACGCTACCTGGTTCGGGGACACTAGGCATGTCGCCCGCTAGCCCCTGCCCCGGAGGGGCGCTCACCGGCTGGTAGTAGTAGAGATGCCCAAGGTCCGGGACGTTCGAATTGCCCTGAATTGAACCCAGAATCGTGTTGGAATCTGCCAAAGAGCTCCCGGACGCTCCAGTGCGGAAGGTGCCGGTGGACCACCAATTGCCGGCTCCCCAAGTGCTCCTCCAGTTTGGCTCCTGAGTTACCTCCCACAAAGCCAGCTGGGTGCCCATTGCCCAATACGGGTCTGACTGCCAGTTCGCCTTCCAGTTGTGGTAGATGTAGGCCGCGTCCCGCGTGGCGAAAGGAGGCTGATTGGGCGGATCTGGAGGGATGACGTTCCGGTAGGCCTCCCACCAGTCACTCCACCCAAAGGAATGGTAGATGTCCACACAGAAAATGCCGCTCAGTGGCTGTCCGAAGACATACTGCGTGTGGCTGAGCGTCCCGCTCATGGCCCCACAGCCGACCCCTTCCCAGGAGTTCCCAGAATCGCCAGAAATGACGGCACCGCCACCAAATAGGCCTGTCATATGCATCCAGAGGCTAGCCTGAGCGCTCGTGAAGAGCCCTCCCAGTAACACCATCCCCATAAGGAGACACAAGGTTAGTTTTCTCATCGTTGCTCCCTCTCCTTAGCAAGACCCAAAACGCACACACGGAAACCAGACATCCCCGGTCGGACATGACGTGAACCATGCAGGGTCTATACCACAATGAGTATTGACCTAAATAAACCCATAACATGAGAATCGACAACAATTTAGATAGGCAAAGGCAGATTTCATCTGCCAATCTCGACGAATTTTCTGTCTTCCCTGTAGGGTTCTTCTTACAAGATCCTTGGCCCGAATCCGTCAATGGGAGATAACTACTGCAATGACAGCGTGCTTTCGATCTGGTCAAGGGTGTCGGAACTTCCGACTTCTTGCCCGTCTCTGAAGTCAAAACCGACGCCATTCGACCGGAAGGCTTACATTGAACGGCGTCCCGCCCCTGTTGAAGTGCCACGCGAAGCACCCGGGAGCACGGTGATCGAGCAGCAATGCCCGTGCTCCGCAGGAGGGATCAGCGGATTCGGACGACTCGGCCCGTCCGGACGCTCTTCCCCGCGGTGAGACGAACGACATATGTCGACGCCGGCGCCGGATGTCCAGCAGCATCCATACCGTCCCAGGGAACCAGATGGACCCCAGCCGGCGCCCAGCCATGCTCAAGCGTTCGCACGAGCCGCCCAGATATGTCATAGAGGCTCAAGCTTACAAATGCCGAATTCTGTAGCAAGTAGCGAACAGATGTCGCTCCCACGAACGGATTTGGCCGACACGCGTCCAGCATCACGGATCCGATCGCTCCCGGCAGATCTCCGGTGGCGGTCGTCGAGGCGCACTGGGTCCGCAAGACCACGAGGCCCGGCGCAGAGTCAGCGACCAGCAGCACCGACCCAACCACTGCAACGCTATTTGCGATGTCGGGGGTGTTCCCGGTGCCGATGAGGTGTGGGGCCGCCGGATTCAGCACGTCGACGACGTCGATCCCAATGCTGTCCGCGACGTACAGACAATGCCCTGATAGCGCCAGCGCGTAAGCATATCCCGGAATCAGCACGCGGCTGACGATCCTGGGCGCGGCGGGGTTCGAGACGTCGATAATCTCAAGCCCGGACTTTCCATCCGCGACGAATGCGTAGGTTCCGGATACGAGGACCTCGAGAGCGTAGTCTGGCGTATCGACAACACCGACGACAGAGGGAGAAGTCGGATTCGAGATATCCACCACGGCGAGGCCCGTAGATGCAGCTGCGACATACGCGTAGGATCCACCCACGGTGACACCGGCAGCATAGTCCCTGATCTCCGCAGACCCGATGATCGTCGGATTCGCGGGGTCGGAGACGTTGACCACCTGCAGGCCGCCCCCTCCATCCGCGACGTAGGCATATGACCCAACGACAGCGGCGCCGGACACGGATCCCGGCAAGAGAACGCTCCCGACCACCACCGGAACGGCCGGATTGGAGATGTCGACTACCTGGAGCCCGTTGTTTCCTTCTGCCACATAGGCATGGTTGCCCGCGCTGGTGACATCGATTGCAAAGCCCGGAATGCCGACCGATCCAACGATGGTGGGCGATGCGGGATCCGACACGTCAAGCACCACCAGGCCGTTGTCTCCGTCCGCCACATATGCATGGGTTCCATTTACCGACAGGCCAAGGCACGCTCCAGGGGTATCGGTGATGCTGACAATTCCGGGCGTCCCAGAGTCTGCCACGTTGACCACTTGAAACCCTTCAACTCCGGTCCCCAGGTAGGCGTGTCCGGAATCTACTGCGACGCCTAACACCGGGCCGGAAAGCTCGATGCTTCCAAGCACGGCGGGCGACGCCGGGGTTCGGATATCGATGACCTGAAGCCCGCCATCGTTGTCTGCAACAAGTGCCCGATCGCCAGACAAGCAAACAACGCTCGAATGGCCCGGCGTGTCGACGCTCCCGACGATTCGCAGAGAACTCGGATTCGAGATGTCGATCACCTGGAGTCCAGCATCGTCGTCGCCGACATAAGCGACATGGCCGGACACAGCGACACCCCATGCTCCACCTGGGGTCGGGATGCTCCCAATGATGCCCGGGGCGGCCGGATTGGACACGTCGATGACAACCAGCCCGCCGGTCCAGTCGCCAACGTATGCTCTGCCCCCCGTTACGGTAAGGTCGTAGGCAAAACCCGAAGTTGCGACGCTCCCGACAATGGTGGGGCTCGCGGGATTCGAGATGTCGATGATCTGCAGGCCGGCGGCCCCATCTGCGACATAGGCATGATTGCCCGCAACGGCAACCCCCCACGCCGCTCCCGGAGTGGCCACATTCCCGGCAATTACCGGCAAGGCCGGATTCGTGATGTCAATGACCGTGAATCCGGCGGCGCCGTCAGCAACATAGGCATGGTTGCTGGCGATCGTGAGGTCGTTGGCTTCCGTGGTCTCGACGGACCCCATGATGTAGGGCGAAGTCGGGACTCCAATGTTGACCACCTTCAGCCCATAGTGCCGGTCAACGACATAAGCTCGCCCCAAGTAGATCACGACATTCCGCGCAATATCGTCGGTGTCTACTCCACCCTCCCAGCGTAGGTAGCTCGTGTAATCGATACAGCTGCTCTGAGCACGCGACAAGGGCGGACACAGAGCTAAGAGGATGAGAACCGCCAAGAAGACCGGAGCGAATGCCGACCTCATGATGCAACTCCTTCGCTCAAGGACAACCGAGTTCTGGACAGCGGCGGGTGAACGCCCAGGCACGTACGAGTTTCGGTAAACCGCGAAAACACGGTCACCCATGTCATCGGAATTACTCCGCCACAAGGGACAGCGGCCTGCGCCCAACCAGCGAACAGCAGAATTCTACCTCACTTAGCCCCATCTGTCCACTTCTTAGCCAAAAACACCGGGTGCCCCACGTTGGTGGGACACCCTTGGATTCGAGCCACAATCAGTATCTGCCCTACCTGCCCCTCCGGCGCATTCTCAAGGCTCCGCCGGTCAATGTCAGCAACCCCGTCCCAAACAAGACGAGAGTACCTGGCTCGGGAACCATTGGCGGCGCATCCCCAATCATGCCCTGCCCACAATAGGAGTTCTGATGGTAGGGGTATGGCTGGTAGTAAATCGACCTTTGAACCTGGTGTTGATTGTAGTGTTCGTATGCATCGTGCAGGATCGTGTTGGCCACAGCAAACCCGGCAATCGTTCGACTCCCCTTGTAACGGAAGCTGCCGGTGTTCCACCAGTGTTCATCGGGATGGTGGGGATTATCAAAGTTCTGGCGCCATTGGGCATCATGGCTAACTTCCCACAACGCCAACTGCGTCCCCTGTGCCTGCGCATTATTGCCCGTGAACCCGTACTTGTGGAACATCCACGAAGCTTCACCGGTGTTGAACGGCGGAGGGTCGGGTGGATCCGGGGGAATGATCTGCTCTTGTGTTTCCCATGTCTCCCCGAAGTTGAACGTATGAAACACATCCAGGCAATAGAGGGGGGAGTTCTGGGTCACGCCGTTCTTCTGCCAACGAAATGACCCGGCCCCAAAGGTCCCCTCAACCGTCTGATAATGCCCAGTGCGAGCCCAGATATGCAGGCCACCACCACCTGCAAGCCATCCCGTGATATGAAGCGTAGATATGGTATCCGCTCCAGCCGATCCCACGCCGATGGTCAAGAGGGCAACTACGACGCCAGCTATTGCAGTCTTTTTCATCACAATAAGCCCCCGCTCATCTTAGCAAGCCGAACGGTACACTAACGCTACGTTGTATTCGAGCATGTCTCGTGCCACAAGAGCGCAACAGGCTGCCTTCCATTAAGATACTGACAAATAACGGGTTAAGGGATCCTATTTCTCCTTCTCATTTGGAATCCCTCCTCGGGCACATCCATGACTGTAAGGAGAGCCTTCCGCTGGGCAACTTCTTGTCCCGGTGATCCACGCTAGTTCCTTATCGGTACTCATGTTATCATAGCCTCTTCACCTGTCTGAATCGGCCAACGAATTGCCAATCCCTCGCAAACTCAAAGAACAAACCAAGGCGCTAGCGGATCTTGCTAGTTACAATATCAGTTCAGACGCTGACCACCCAAACGAGTATGGCGGGCCCCTCCTCATGAGGAGCGACCCGCCCATTCCAACCGAGCTAAGAGAACCAGCTAGCCGCGCTTCCTCCGGCGCCGGGTGATCTCGGCTCCAAGGAGACCGAAACCAAGGAGCAGCATGGTCCCCGGCTCGGGCACGCTCGACAGGTTCTTGTCCTTGCTGATCGTAAAGCTCCCGCCAGGTGCCATCGCATGATCCCACTGGTAGGCCCATGTCATGTCGCCCGGGCCCATGGTGGTTCCAACCGCGGGAGTATCATTGAGTGTGGTCACGGCGTTGTCATTCAAGCTGCTCAGCAACGTGGAGTAGGCGGCTCCCTCATGGTGTGCCGGTGCCGGAGTGGCCACAGTCTCCGTGAGCACTCTCGGATTGGGCACATCGCCCCACTGTTGAACCGTGTTGTCGTTGGTGAACATCAACTCATCCCCCCCAGGGGTATGGTTGTACAGGTCAAAATCCGAATACTGGAAGAAATGCAGACCAGCAGCATGCCCGCTGTTGTTCTTGATCGCAATAGCTTCGCCGATATCGGCAGTCCCGGACCCCGGCCCCCCGCCGATCAGGGTGTAGGTCACCGAGATGTCAAATACATGTGAGAAACTCAGCTTCACGACGTTGGGGAGTACCTGGGTTGCCCCTGTGTAGTAGGCCCCCAGGGAAGTCTCCTGGGTCTCGCTCCCGACGCGAAGCCAGAAGCCCTGCTCATAGAGATTATTCGTGTGGTCCACATACCACGTGTACGCCTCGGGCCCATTGCCATAAACGTTGGCAATATTCACCGATGAGTTGTCGTCGGTGAGTAGGAAGGTCTGAGCGCGCGCGGTTGGGACCATGATCGCAATTAGCGCGATAGCAAGAAGTACTAACCAAAGCCTCCTCATGGTCAACCTCCACTTCCGGTGACAGTCACACTTAAATTTGTTCTCGCCCTCGAGACTGACGATCGGAAACGATAGGAGCAGTTTCCATACCAGCGTAAGACAGGGTCAACAACTAACAATGTCACAATGACTTGACTGCCCTAGAGACCGAATACTTCCACTGACACTTCCCGGCATTTGACAGGATAGCCGACTGCTCAGGCGCACCCCCAGTTCATCCAATCCGATAAGCGCATAACGGCATATCACTTAGACCTTCAAGAGTTACTCCAAGCCGCCTGTCGGCGCCAGGAACACCGCCACTGATCCACTCAACTCAACCCTTTTCTGAACTCCACCGGGCTGGGGCTGGTCTCAGTCAGAACATCCTTATGTCTGAGGTTCGGCAACGGAAGCCTAAAGGCGCCCATTCGCGGCTCAGGAGACTGGCCTGTCTTCACCCCAGTGGGTCCGAGTCCCAATCGCTTCGCGCCAGAGGCCTGCTTGGGCGTCGGCGATTCGGGCCCAACCGTACTGGGCTTCGACCAACCGACGCCCCGCGCCCCCCAAGTCCTCCCGCCGCTTGGAATCGTCAATCAGGAGCCTGATAGCTTCCGCGAATTCCTGAGGCGTGTCCGCGATCAGGAGATCCTCCTCATCGGCGACGTCCAAGCCTTCCGCCCCAATTCTGGTTGATACGACCGGCTTGCCACACGCAAAGGCCTCGAGGATCTTCAGGCGGCTTCCACCGCCGACACGCAAAGGGACCACAACGACTGCTGAACGTTCAAGATAAGGACGAACATCTGCAGCTTCGCCTGCTACCTCGAACTCCGGTGGGATTCTCGACCTTTCCAGCAGCCAGCCGGGTGGGTTCCGGCCCACAATCGTAAGTCGGTAGTCACAGACAGCCTGCAATCGAGGATGCACCTTCTCCAAGAACCAGCGCACTGCATCTTGGTTCGCGCGCCAGTCCATCGACCCAATGAAGATGATCCCCCGCGGGTCAACAGAGGCTCCATTTCGAGGCGCAAACTCGATCAGATCTACACCGTTCGGCACGAGCTGCACGCGCGGGCACCCCCATTGCTCGATTTGTCTTGCATCATCCGCGCTGACAGCCGTTGCGAATCGCACTGATGAAAAGACCTTGCGTTCGAAGAACAGCATCCTTCGCGCTTGGAGTCCGAGATACGCACGCTTCGCGGGATGCGTCTCTGTTGCAGCAAGTCGCGTCCAGATGGCTGACTCGATGTTGTGAGCGGAAACCACCCATGGGACTCGACTGGGCGTCCAGTATGAAAAATACGGGGTCCATTCACAGTGAATGAGGTCATACCCGTTTCTGAGAAGACCGGCGAGGGCGTCTCGATAACCTCGCTGATAGTGGGAAGTGACCGTGTATGGATGGGGTGAGAACAGATTCCTGGTGAGTCTCAGGTAGAATCGACTCCCTCGCTTCTCGGGCACGCGACTCTGCGCCACGTGAACGGTCATCCCGAGCCGGCCCAGTTCCTCCAAGCGACTCTTCGAAGCTCCATTCAGATGAACGAGGATCTCAATTCGGAATCTTCCGACGAGATGCCGCAGCAGATTGATGGTCCGGACGCGCTTTCCCGTGTTTGACGGCAGTGGCAGTTCCTCGTCAAGAACGAGGACACGGGGTAGATCGGCCCGGGCGGTCGAGCTCCCTGAATCCCCCATGGTTCTCGATTTCACGGGCGTTCCCCTCACAGAGGGGCAGGTGGACGAAAACGATGCAGCTCCGGAAGTCCTCTCCAGAAGCCAAGGACCAATCCAAGGTGGATAGCGCAAAACGCGAGCTCGATTCTCATCGCCTTTGATGTTAACCCACCCAATCTGATGCTCTCTGCAGCACTCAAGAGAATCCAGATCCCACCGAGCATCGCCGTCACCAGCCCCGCCAGCCTCAATCCGCCCAAGACTAAGGCTCCCAACAGGACCAGACAGAACAGTGTCATGAGAACCAAGGGCCAGGGGATTGCACTCGGATGTCGAGACATCAAGCGCGCCCGTCCTCTCCCGTACCTGACCATCTGTCGGAAAAGCCCGTGCAGACTTGAGCGTGGCCTGTAAGCGACAAGCAGGTCCGGATGGCGGTACGAGCGCAGCCCAGCCTCCGCGATTCGATGGTTGAACTCCACGTCTTCGCAGGCGTCGAAGCGTTCGTCGTACCCACCCAGGCGATCGAAACAATCACGCGAGTAGGCCGCGCCGGCTGACCTGGGATCAGTGAAACCAGGGGACGCGCCAAAGATGTCGGATCCGGAATTGTGCCCCAGAGGGGAATGCCGGGCTGCAGAGATGGCCTCGGCCCATTTCCCTTCCGCCATCCGGGTCAGGGGCTGTGGCCGGCAGAGGCATGCCGCACCTGTTGATTCGAAGAGCTCCACTGCTCGGACAAGGTAATCGGTTCGCGGAATTGAGCAGTGGCCGTCGAGAAACAGAACGTACCTCCCTCGCGCCGCCTGAGCTCCGACGTTTCGCCCGGCGCTGCTCAGCCGCCGCGGGTTTTCCAGGAGACGGACGTTAGGCCACCTCTCGCAGAAGGCGTCTACAATGTCTCGGGTCCGGTCAGTGGAACCGCCATCGGCGACGATGACCTCAAACCCTCCGCGTGGGGGCTCTTGGTGGACGAGCTCTTCCATAAGTTGGCCTATGTCCCGCCCCTCATTGAAGACGGGTAGGACAACAGAAATGACGGGGGCCTGATCACTCCACAGTGGTGGGCAGCTTGCTCCCGGTGTTGGTTGTCGGCCTGCGCCCATAGCCATAGCCGTAGCCGTAGCGGTATCCGGATTCGCCATACTCAGGCACCCCGTCTTTCAGGTTTCCAATGATGAGCCCGAGAATACTCGCATCCATTCCCAGACAGATCTCCCGTGCCCGGTTGAGCTGGGGCCTTGTTGTCTTGCCCGCCATTGCCATGAGGATCACAGCATCTACGAAAGGGATGACCGCTGTGGCGTCCGCCACGGGAAGCAAGGCGGGAACATCCACGAGAACCAGATCGTATGCCTTGCGGAAGAAGTCGAACATGTTGGCGAATTCCTGCGTCTTCCGAAACAGCTCGGGATCCTCACCCTCGGAATCTGGCAAGACCACGTCCAGCCCCGGCAGACCCGACTTGATGATTGCATCCTGTAGACCGCATTCCCCGCGAAGCACGGCCCCGAGCCCTCGTCGAATCTCGAGCTCAAGATGGGAGTTGAGCTTCGGATCCCGGAAGTCCAAGTCGACCGCCAAAATCTTTCTATCCGGATGCAGTCCCAAGACGGTCGCGAGGAATGCCACAGTTGTGCTTTTGCCTTCGCCACGTCCCGCGCTTGTGATCATGACGACCTTGAGATGATCCCTGCGGGTCTTGCGCCAGAGTCTCGCCTCGATCTTGTTGATCTCGCTGGCGAGCAACCAATCTTCATTGAGTTTGTCAATGGTTTTCATTCGGGACCTTTTCCGGATTGACCATCTGGACTGGTTGCCCTGAGGTAACCAGCTTGCGCACGAGGCTCGTGCGGACCGCATAGAACGCCCCCGTGAGGACTATGAGGCCGACCAAAGTCGCAGGTATCCAATACCGTCGCGCCCGGCTTTGATGGAAGGTCAGCCGCGACAGCAATGGTGTGGTTCCCAGGACCGGCTCGGGGACGACTCTTCTGAAGTCATGTAGGTTACGAAGGGTCATGTCCATTGTCTCGCCCAGGAAAGCGACTCCGATCCCCAGCAGAGGGCCCAAGAGAAGGGAGGCGAGTAGAATCTTCTTCTGGTCCGGACGACTCGGGGTAAGGGGAAGACTCGCTGGGTCGATGATCTCGATCTGAAGCCCAAGCTTCGTGATCTCGACTGCTTGGCTGATATCACTTGCCACCAGTTGGGATTGGAAGGATTGTAGTAGTTTACGGTTCGTGTCGACTTCTTGTTCGAGCCGATTGAGCTCGATCTCACCCCCGGGCAATGCTTCGGCCTGCCTCTTGAATGCAGAGATCGCGCTAGCGAGTGTCCCCGCCGCACTCACCTGAGAATCCAGATCGATCTTGGAAAACACGAACCTGGCGACCGTGCCCAGGACATCGGCTCCGGCCGCCGGGTAGTGCTCAGCTGCAACCGTCTCGATCTGCTGCAAGAGATCACTCCGGACCGTACGGTAGGAGCCCGGGGGCGGCCATTCGCCGACCTCTGAGCCAGCGGGACCGGTCATCCTGTCCGCCAAGGCGCTTCTGAGCGCGCTCGAAAGGTTCCCAGCCAAACCGGCGACCTTCGGGTCCTGTAACACCGCATTCTGGTCCGTGGTGATTCCCATGCCGAGCAGGGCAGTCGAGTAGGACATGAGCCGAATCCGCGCTGCAGCCACATCATCCTCAATCCGCTGGTTCAGGGCCTCCGCTAGAACGATATTGTCGCTTCGCACGATGTTCGAAACGAGGCTGACCTGGATTTGAGACTCTTTGTAACTCCGCAGGGCCTCCTCGGATTGCTGCAGCTGCGCTTCGTAGATCTTGAGCTGCTCGGTTCCAAAGTCGTGGGCGGTCTTGAGGCGCTCGATGGCGCTTTGGTTTGATATGTCAAGAAACAGTTCACTGATCCACTTCGCGATAGTTTGGGCATTCTCGGCACTGTAGTCAGAGACAATGACTTGATAAACCCCCGGTCCTGTTTCGACAAATCGCAGTCTGGATTGCAAGTTCTTGGATAAGATTCTGACCGCCATTTCATCTACACTGACCTCAGGGTGCTTCTTCCGCTCCTCCTCCGCCTGAGCTCTGATTGCCGGATCCTCATTCATCTTCAACATCCGAATGACTCGTTCCAAGAATGGGCGGCTCAGGATCCTCCCGATCAACTTGGAAGCGCGTTCCTCATCAACTCCATAACCCACCGGGTTCTGGATCAACCCGCCAGTGACGTTCTGCAGGTCATGCGACAACATCTGACTGTTCTCGATCATCAAGGTGACCTTGGATTCGTACTCTTTGGGCACAAAGGAAAGCGCGATGAATGTCGCGCATAGTGATGTGACCGCGCATAGAACCACGAGACCCTTCCGCCGCCAAATCAAGCGGAAGTAGTGCTTCGGGTCGATTGTCTTGTCCAGGGCACCTAGCCGCTCCCTCTCGCCCTCCGCTCCCATCATGGCGATGCTCACCTCCTCACCAAGACCAGAATGGAAACCGCTACAGAGAGCAAGGGAGAGAACCTTGTGATCCCCGTCAGAACCGCGCCGGCAATGGAACCACCGACTGGAATGGTCACAGTATCGCCCGGGTTCAAATCGAAGACGGCAACGGGGCGTCCTGAGTCTAGGTACTTCTCAAGATCCAGTTCGTAGGACACCGTTCCGGCTTCGGTGGAGCGGGTCAATCTCACCTTGCGGAGATCTGCATCCGGGAGGACCCCTCCCGAGACGGATATTGCTTCAACTATGTTCCTTGCCACACTTAGCCTGTACACGCCCGGGGTGCGAACGGCCCCCAACACCTGAAACTTGTCTCCGGAGATCGATCCCTCGACGACGGATGGAATCGTGATGGTATCCTGTGCGTGGACCCGTGGGAGCTTCTCCGCCGAGGTGTGCTCGATCCCCATCGAGAGGTCAGCCGCTACGATGCGGGGCTCCCCCGGTACTTGCTCTTTCCGAACGATCTGGACGCGAGCGAGATCCGCGTTTGGCGTCGCGCCGCCCGCGGCCAGTATCACCGACCAGAGGTCCGGGATCGCCTTGAACCCATGGCGTCCCGGATTCCTCACCTCACCCACGACCGTGACCGCCTGATTGTTGTACTCGGACACAGTGACAATGACCTCCGAGATGGTTGCGTCTACCAGTCGGTATCTCTCCGTGAGGTACTTGCTCAATTCCGTTTCCGTTCGGCCCTTCGCCTCGACCTCTCCCACCAAAGGGAGCCGGATCTTGCCTGCGGAATCGAGGGTGACGGGACCCGTCAGATCCGCCCGTCCCCATATCTGAATCTGTAGGACATCTTCGGGACCAAGCCGGTATCCAGCTTCCTCCGGCGCCCTGGGAGGAGGAACTCTCTCCTGGGCGTAGGCTGCAAATGCCATTACCAGGCCGCACAGTATCAACAGGACAACGAGCACCTTCATGAGAGATTCCTTCTCCGGCCGAGCATAGCTTCTGCGAGAGCGTTCTCGAACAGCGCTGCTTGGCTCGAAAACGAGAACCTGTCGGACACCAGACAATACCCATTCTCTCCGGCCTTCCGTGCCGAGTCGTCGTCGGATAGCACCTGACGAATCGTCTCGGCCAGCGATCCGGGGTCTGCCCGTGGCACCAGCCATCCTGTCTTGCCAGGGATGACAATCTCCCGAACGCCGCCGACGTCGGTGGCGATGACGGGAACTCTTAAGGATAGTGCCTCCAAGACCACGTTCGGGAGTCCCTCTGACAGCGAGGGATTGATGACAACGTCCGCTCCGGCAATGTACTCCAGAATGTTGCTGCGAAAGCCACCGAGAACAATACGATCCGCGAGACCCGCCGCCTCTACTTGCCGCCGGAGATTCCCTTCCTCCTTGCCGGAGCCGAGTATGATGGCGTAGCAATGCGGCAAGTCCGTCGCCAGGATGCGCATGCCCTCCACAAGGTAGCGATGGCCCTTCTCTGGGCTTAGTCGACCCGCGGCGACGAGAATACGTGAGCGCTGGGGGAGGCCGAATTCCCGACGCAAATCCCGGGCGAGGACTACGGATTCGCACTTCACCGCGTTGTGAACCACCCTCATTCGCTCTGGGCAGATTCCATGCCGGCTAAGGGTCGCCCTGGTTGCCTCCGACACACATAGCACCACCCTGAAACGCCTCAGGAGCAAACGATCGACTCGCTCGTAAACCCGAACCTTCCAATCCTCAGCGGTGTATCCCCTGATTACCGGCACTTGGAGGATCCGGGCCCAACGATTCGCAAGATAGCCAATCAAATTCCCCTTGTATCCATGTGTAACCAGTACATCGACGTGATGGAGTCGCAAGAACTTGAGGAGCTGCCGGACGGCCGCGGGATTGCAGGAACTCCTCGTATCGATAAGAAACGTCGCGTGTCCCGCTTCTCTCGCCCTATCCACAATCTCGATGACCGACCGATTCTCCCTAAAGGAGCCGATGATCACCTTCCAGCCGCGCTCAGTAAGCTGTTTACTCAATTCGAGGATCTGCTTCTCGGGCCCCCCCGCGAAGTTGCTTGCGATAAGATGGCATAGGACGCCACGGGACGGAGTGCAGACCACCCTGGTCGCCGGATCCGCTCCGCCCGCGATTCTCCCCCACTCTTCCCTGGTCTTGAGGCTGCTCGGGTACATCAGGCGCCTAGCGTGCCCCTCTGCCGCGCACCATGACGTCGATGGTCCTGAGTATGATCTTGATGTCGAGCAGCACACACCTGTTTCGTACATAAAACAGGTCGTACTTGATCTTCGTCCTCACATCATCGATGCACCCGTCGTATTCTCGTTCGATCTGCGCCAGACCCGTGATGCCAGGCGGCACCTTCAGTCGGTTCGCATACTCCGGGATGCTCTGACTAAGCTGACTAACGAAATGTGGACGCTCAGGGCGCGGTCCGATTAAACGCATCTGCCCTTTCGCCACGTTGAGCAGTTGCGGGATTTCGTCAAGCCGAAGATGGCGAAGGACGCGACCCACCCGCGTGATCCGGGGGTCACTGTCCGATGCCCACACTGGCCCGGTCTTGCTCTCGGCGTTAGGGACCATTGTCCTCAGCTTGTAAATCATGAATGCTCTGCCTGCTCCCGGGATTCGGCGCCTCTCCTTAAGGCTTGCGAGAGATCCCACGCGAGACTGCTGTCTCCTTCGTTCCAAGCCGACCCTTTCTTGCCAGAACAGGATGGGTCCTCCGGGGGATTCAAGCTTGATCGCGATGCCTGCGAGCACGATCAGCGGGGCCAAGGCCATGAACAACACGAAAGCGACAAGTCGCTCAAAGTATCCGACGCACACAACCTCGCTATTGGCGTCGCGTTCGACTTTAGCAGGAAGTGGTCGCAGACTGCTCCAATGGGCGAACGTAAACCGTCTCTCAATGCGGGGTACCGTGCGCCCCAGCGTTGCATGATCGTAAGTCCTGGTAGCTGCCATGTTGAGCCTCTTCGTCTACAAAGTAATGAATGTTATCGTGTTGCTACCCACTGCCTCGGGGGTATCGCCGCTATCGACAACAAAGACACGATAGTAATAGCGAGTACCCTTGATCAGTCCTGTATCGCGGAATGCGGTGAATGTCTTATCGTCCATGTCGACGACCAGATGGGATGACGTGGTCACCGTCGGCAGCGAATCCCGGTAAAGACGGTAGTGGGCGAAGTCGTGGACGTCGCTCTGCGCCCAGGATAGCGTGGCTGCGGTGCTATCGATTGCAGACGGTTCGTTCAGAGCGACGGGTGGTGGAGGAAGGTTCTTGGTCGTGACCGTGACTTCGTTGCTTCGTCCCGTGAGCCCGCCTTGGTCGTCAGTGTAGACACGGTAGTAGTATTTCGTGTTCTCCTGGAGCCCGGTGTCGTCCCAGTACGTGCGTTCGATGTCAGTCAGGGTTGCGACTACCAGGTCGCTGTCGTCTACAACCCCACTCTCATTTCTAAACACCCGATATAGTCGGAAGTCAAGCTCTCCGGACCTGCTCCACACCAGCCCAACTCGGTCGGTGCTGGCGGAGGTGGGCACCTCCAGGGTCACCGGACTCGGTGGGCGGACATTCGGGACAAGCACCTGGACGGCATTCGATCCGGTTTCATTCCCGAGGCTGTTCGCGACGTACACCCGGTAGTAATAGGTCCTTCCCTCAACAACCGACGTATCGTCGTAAACCAGAGTGATTGCGCTTGCCTCAGTGTCAAGAAGTCGTCCCGTGGAATCGACCGGCGCGGATTCGGCACGGTAGATCCTGTACGCAGAGAACGTCTGGTCGAGTGATTGCGTCCACCTAAGTGTCACGGACGGAGCATCTGGTGGCTCGGACACGGTCGGTACGGCTAGGGTGACTGCATCTGGAGAATCGTTGCTCTTGGTCTTCACATGGATCTCGTTGCTGCGAGACTCAAGACCGGCATTGTCAACCGTGACGACCCGATAGTAGTAGGTGGTGTTATCCTCCAGTCCTGAATCATCCCAGAAAACATGATTGATGTCCGTGATCTCCGTGAGCAGTTGGTCATTGTCACCGACATCGCCGGTTTTGTTTCTGAAGACGCGATAGGCCTGGAAGTCAAGATCCTGTGACTTGCTCCATTCGAGTCCAATTCGCGTGGCGCTGACGGAGTTCGGTGTTTGAAGGGTAACCGACCCGGGCGGACGAACATTCGGCACCAGCACTCGCACAGTGTTGGAACCTGTCTCGAGTCCGGAGCTATTCACGACGTAGAGCCGGTAGGAGTAAGTCCGACCTTCAATGACACCGGCGTCCACACGCTGCAGGATTGTAGCATCCGCTAGGGTATCAATGAGCTTGCCCGTGGAGTCGACCTGCGCCGTCTCCGCTCTGAAAAGCCGGTAGGAAGAGAAGTTCCCAGCAGTGGATTGGCTCCACCGCAATGTCACAGCCGGGAGGTCCGGGGGCTCCGCCACCGACGGCGGGATCAGGTTGACTGCTTCGGGCCCCTGCTGGATGGAGATGAGCTGTGGGGCCACGGCGCTCGTCGCGACGTTGCCGGCCTCATCGGTGAATTCCCCGGTGACTTGCCTGTTCACTGCGGAGGCTGCGGGCGGAACGAGTAGATCGCTTTCATACGTGCCGTCCCGGGCGGTACGGTCCCCGTTCGTCCCGTCGTCATAGAGGGGTTCACCGCTGAAAACACCATCGATTGAGATAGTGGCAGATCCATTGGTCTCCCCGGCAACGAGGGAGAAATGGATCGTGTCGCCGGGCTTTCGGATCCGGGATCCGTCGAAGCTGATGGATTGGATCACAGCCTTGGTGTCCAACCGGATCGTGCTTGATACGGGAAGGCTGATCGAACCATCGGCGAATCGGAACTCGGCATAGACAGTCTTGGCACCGTCTCCCGCGCTGATCATCCAAGTAACAGGAGAGCTAGCGGGCAGCCAAGCGGTCGGGAAGCTGTCCGCGTCTTCCGTGAATCGAACTGCCTCGGGACTTGGTGCGGTCAGACCCACACTGATACTGCGACTGCTTGTGAATTGGGCACCATCTGCCAGAAGGATTGCGAGCAAAGCCGGGGTCGCTTGAATTTCATCCGTTCGGGTACCGAACTGCCCATGAGCGCCCGCTGCAATTCGGTAGACATAGGTCAAACCGTTACGAACTCTTGTGTCCGTGTACTTCGGCGTCGCGACCCTGCCCTCCAGGCGCTCGCTTTGGTCGGCACCCGTCGCCCCGACCGTCCTTCGGAATACGGCGTACTCGTCTGCGCTGGTCCCTTCCGGAAGACCCCATGTGATAAGGATGGTATTGTCGCCGACCGCCATTCTCACTGAATCTGGTACCGGAAGACCCTGTCCCAATGTCGGATCAAAGGAGTTCACATAGGAGGGTTTCTCGCTGTTCGTGCTGCAACCGATAACACACACAAGGGGTACGATCCACGGGAGAAGCCCCACTATCGCGCCATTGAGCCGTCGATTCATTGAACACTCCAGCGTGCGCCAAAGAGGACGCCATTCGAGGACGGTGCCACTGACATCGTCAGAGCAGGCGCCTTTGCCCCGTGACCGAGGCCAAAGGAATCCACGATGTTCCAGAGGTAGATTCCGGCCAGGGCGCCCCCCACTGACCATTGGATTAGATTCTTACCGTCGGTTCGATTCGCCGCTCTCTGCAAATCCCTGCGTGCGAGACTCGCATCGGTGTCTGACTCGGCATGATCGAAGCGCCACTGAGCATTCGCCTGATTGCGCCTGGCCTCGAGGAACTGGTCGTGCGCGAAGATTGTGCCCCCCGCCAGAATCGCAGTCGCGGCCGCAGAGAGGTTGGCCCTTCCGCTGTGACCCATGTATCGTTGACCTGCTCCCGGGACTATCGCGCTTCGAATACAGGCTTGCCATCCTCCGGCCCGCGGGAAGGTGACCAGGTACTCTCCTCCCTCCGTGACCCTGATGGCTGGCTGGGCGGTCAGGAAGATGGACTCCATTGCTGAGCCGAACCACGTGTACGCCAGATAGCCCATCCAGAGATTGCGCACCTCCCTCTCGTCATTGACCTTCTGACCTGCGTCGAACAGGGTCCGCCGGGCGCCAAGAATGTCACTCTCGGTGACGGCTCCCTGGTAAGCGGCAGCCGCTCCATCCCGATCCTGCTCTGAACTCCGCACCCGCCCCTGACCGCGAAATGACATGGCGGCCGAGACAACTGCGGCATCGAAGAACACCCAACCTCTCTTTTCCCCCCTGCTGAGGTGGATCAGGCCAGGGGGGAGCACGGCCGCCGTCGCTTCGCTCCATGGCCGCCCCGCGATACCGTTCTGGAGGCGTACGAATCGCCCTTTGATCGCGGGCAACCCCGGCCCGTCACCGGTCAGGCTGTATTCGCCAATGGGGAGCCCCGAAATAGAAAGGGGGGCGCTCCCTGACAACGTCGCGGGGCCACTGATGGCGATGTGCGCGGAGCCGGGACTCGAATTGAGCAAGCTCGGCTCTGCCAGCGAGGCGGTCAGGACAAGGGAATTCAGCAGAATCGTCACACATGCGGACGACCAACCACAACGCAGCCTCACAGTCCCCCCCGGGTTGTTCGCGAGCGATAATCGTGGGCATCCAGACCGAGCTTCAGTAGCAGCTCATGAAGACTGGGTCTGGAAATCTCCAGCACCTCAGCCGCCTTTGAGATATTCCCTCCCGTGATCCGGAGGGCCTCGATAATCGTCTGCCGATCCGCCTCCTGCCGCGCTTCCTTCAGGGGCAACCTCCGGAACCCTTTGATCTCCTTCAGCTCGAGATCCTCCGCCCCTAATAGTCGACCACTCGACATCACCACTGCCTTCTGAACCCGATGCTCAAGCTCCCGCACGTTCCCGGGCCAAGTGTGCTGCTGAATCGCGAGCTTTGCCCCGGAGGTGAAGGAGAACCGCCCCCTCTCGTACTCGCTGCTGTAGCGGTCGAGAAAGTAATTTGCGAGAAAGAGGACGTCATCAGAGCGTTCCCTGAGTGGAGGCAGTTTGATGTTGACGACCGAGAGCCTGTAAAACAGATCTCTTCGAAAGCGCCCCCGCTCTATTTCGTCCTCGAGATCCCTGCTTGTGGCGGCGATAACCCTGACATTGAGTTTGATGGTGTCCCGTCCACCAACCCTTTCGATCTCATGATCCTGCAGGAATCGAAGCAGTTTTACCTGCAGAGGCACCGGAAGCTCGCCGACCTCATCCAGGAACACAATGCCGCCCTGCGCCATCTCCAGCCGGCCCGCCCTACTAATGTGTGCGCCGGTGAACGCTCCCTTCTCGTGACCGAAGAGCTCACTCTCGAGGAGGTTTTCCGGGATTGCTCCACAGTTGATACTGACAAATGGCTTCGTGGCCCGGTAGCTCAGCCGACGAATCTCCTTCGCAACGAGTTCCTTCCCCGTGCCGCTTTCACCCAGGACTAGGACCGACACATCCGCGGGCGCCACCTTCTCGATGTTCTTGAACACCCCTCTCATCACCTGGCTCTGCCCAACGAGTGCACCGAGCCTGTGTTCATCGCCCAGTTGCTTGAGGATGGCTGCATTCTGGCGCTCGAGGCGCCCCAGCGAGAGCACCCGATTCAACAGCACCGTCAGCTCGCGAATGTCCACCGGCTTTCCGAAGATGTCCGCTGCCCCTTGTTCGACCGCGCGTAGCGCATTCGCTTCACTGTCATTGCCGGTGATAAGTACCACCTTCATGAACGGATCGAAGCCGAGGCACCTCTCCAGCAGGGTGAATCCGATCTCCGGATTCTGACCGTCCAGCGCAAGATCCAGGGTCACCAGATCAGGATGGTCTGTTTGGATGATTCTCCACGCCGATTCCGCATCGTTGGCAATCTGGACGACGAAATCCTTCCTGAGACCGAGGCTGAGCTGGTTCGCCACCGAAGGATCGTCATCAACGATGACAAGACTGGGCAGATCTTGCTTCTCCCCCATGGAAACGCTCATCTCGCCAGGGCGTCTGGAACGCCCGCCCTTTCCACGGGGCCTATCATCCGGGGATGCGAGTTCAGGGCGGATAGGGACACGCGAAATATCGATCCCTTGCCGAGTTCGGTCCTGACGGTAAGCTCTCCGCCGTGTGCTTGAACGATCGTACGACATTGATACAATCCCAGACCAAGCCCGGTCTTCTTTGTCGTGGCGAACGGATGGAACAGCCGCTCCCGGATGAATGATTCCGACATTCCACATCCGGTGTCGCCGACCTCTATACAGATCTGCGGCACTCCCTTTGCATCGCGGTCCGTAGTCATGACGGACAGAGTCCCCCCCCCATTCATCGCATCAATTGCATTCGTGAGCAGGTTCTCCAAGACCCGTCGTAGCATGTTCCCGTCACCGCATATCTTCTGGTGCGACATAAGATCGAGCACCACGGTGATCGTCGGCCTTCGCGAGGCATGGATAGTCGAAAGGGCATCGTGCACCAGCTGATTCGGACAGACCGTCTCCCGGCCCAGTTGTTTGTTGTTCCGAAGCTCGGAGAGAGTGTGAATGAGCTTCTCCATGCGTCCCGCAACGTGATCAATGTCACGAGCGCAGGCAGAAATGATCTCCGGGTCTTCTTTGTGTTCCACAAGATTCCCCGTGACCAGTCGAAGGGGGGCCAGGTAATTCTTCAGATCGTGCAGAAGCATGCTGCTCCACTGCGAAACCAGCGCCATCTCTCGTCTCTCCGCTATCTCGCTGGCAAGCAGAACCGAGCGCAGAGTAGCGGCAACGTGACCGGCAATATTGTCAAGTAGCGCGACATCTTCGAAGGTAAACGGATCCCGATCGTCCCGTCTCTCGAGACCGATCGTCCCGATCAAGCACTCGCCAACGAGAAGCGGCGAGATCACTTGGCTGGCCGTCGCTTCCAGCCAGCGATCACTCTCCGCATAGATGGGGATGTATGTGAAATCGTCAGCCTTACGGTCTAGGAGGAGGGTCTTCCGCTCCAGACAGAAACGCTGGAACAGTGGCGATTCCGAACTGAGCGTTACACGATCGCCCACTGCCCCCCGCCCACGGATCGGCAGTATCTCCGAGCTCATCTCGTCCTGGAGAGCGACGGTAATGCCGTCAGCCATGAAGACATCCTGGAGAAACGAGGTGAGATGGTCCAGCACCTCGTCTCTCGTGGTTGCCAGCGCGAGCGATTCTGTGACATTGGACCACTGCGTCCGATAGTCGTACCGATTCACGTAGAAATTGCGATCGATGTAGCGGCGTACGTTTCGTTGGAACCGGTTGGAAAAGAGTAGAAGAACACCCACCAAAACGGCGAGAAATGCGAATGCGACGATCAGGATCTGGTCTGGCGACCAACGCGTCCAGGTTGCGACCTGTGCGGCAGCTCCAATGGCAATCACGAGAAGCGCAGCCGCCAACGCGGTGAATGACGAATAGACAACATTCCGGGAGACCGGAGCGGTCACGTCGGTCATGGCGCCGCGAAGGTATCCGTAGGCAACCGTGAGACTGACAATGGTGACAGGCAAGCTCGTGACAATGAGTTTCCCGAGTCCGATGGATGAGTACACCATCCCGGTTGCGAGAACGAATGTGAGGAAACCTAGCAGGCTGAACAGACCAAGAAACGGCAGCCGAATCCTGTAGCGGTGCTCGGTAGGAGCGATCCGATAGGTCTTCTCGAAGTTGTAGCCGATAGCAACGATTCCGATAAGAAGATAGCTAAGATATGCTTTGCCGACCGCGCCCAGATGAATCGTTCCCCGGCCATCTGCCCAGTCATATCCGATCACGAAGGCCGGTCTGCGAACGAAGCATAGCAGCACTAGGCCCGCAATACCCATGAGAATGAATGGCCGACGGCATTCGCGAAATGACTCTTCGGGCCGGTCGCGGCCAAACCCCATTGAAAGCAGGTAGCCTGCCATAAGAACGGGGAATGTCGAAGCTACTAGGGCGTAAACCCATGGATTGGGGATATGACACGGGCCCAGCAAGACCAGCCGGACGAGGATCAGCAGATGCGCGGACACTACAACCGCGGCGCACAGGGTCACCAGCTTCATGACAGCCCGTGAGCGGCCCCGTATCAATACCGCCATCACTGGGACCAGAGTGGACAGCGCTCCGGCGCAGAGAATTGGGTATTCGAGATTCATCGAGACGTCTTTCCTTGCAAGCGTTCGGCCATGTCTGAAGCCCATTGGCCAACCCTGGTTTTCGCATAGAGCTGGCAGGCGCGATCGAGAATCGTGACAGCACGGGCGGTATCAGCGAGCTGTGTGCAAGCCATCTGCGCAGCTGCGATCAGATAGTTGGCGCCCCCCGGCTTCCCAGTCATCTCTTCACCCAGGCTCAGCAACTCCTTGACTGCCGAGTCGTAGTTGCCCTGAAGGGAAAGGGCCTGAACAAGACGTTCGCGTGCGGCCACTGTGGTCCGTCCAGACGGGTACCGCGCTATGAAGTCCCTGTAGTCACGCTCAGCCTGCTTAAGTGCGGTAACCCTCGCATCCTTATCTCCAGCGCGGGCATAGTGCCCGGCGATCTCCAGGGGCGCGGCGAGCGCCGCCATGCCCACCGGGTGCTGAGCTGATATCGTTCGGAAGGTCTCTAGCGCTTCCGGCCAACGGTCATGACTCTCGAGCAGCTTGGCTCTGGAGAGCAAGGCTGCGGAGGTGGCATCCTCGTCTTCCTTGTACTCGTTGACAACTCGATCGAGGAATCCCAACGCCACGTTGACGTCCTCCCGGGAACTGGCGTTGTCTGCAAGTGCAAACAAGGCCTGCGGGGCCGCCTTGGAATGTGAGTAGTCCTTCAGAACTGAGAGCAACGTGACCCGGATGGATTCTGGGTCCATTCCTGCCAGGGCCTCCCATCCCGCAATCGTATAGCGCACAGAAGCGGGGTCTTCGGGCGGGTCTTCAACATTCTGGAGGTGGCTTTCCAGGTCCCGGGCAAACAGAATCGCCTGCGGCCAGTCTCCAAGATCCGCGGCAATTTGGGACAACCTATCCAAGGAATCGAGCTGAACCAAGTCCCCGTGATGGCTTTCAAGAAGGCGCTCGTAGTACAACCTAGCTCTTGCGTACACCTCAGCCTTATCCCCGGCCTGCGCGCCCTGTGCCTGGAGTCGGGCAATCCGAAGGGGCAGGTCCAAGACCAGACTCGCGGCTCCCATTCCATCGGGCTTGGGAGGGACCTTATCGACCACATCCTGGTACTGCGTGACCGCCGCGTCCCGATCTCCCTTGTCTTCAGCGATCTTCCCGCGGGTCAGGGCAATCTCAGCAGCGAGTTCGGGGATCTGCGCGAATTCCTGCGCCATCTGCTCGTAGATTTGCTCCGCCCGAATTGAATCGCGCAAGGTGGCGTGAATCAGAGCAGCCGTGAAAAGCGCACGAGCCGCAACGATTTGAGTCTGCTCCTGGGACTTTCCGATAACGGCGGTCCCGCGCCGGCGCGCATACCGCGCCGCGATTGCTTCGTACCTTTGCGCCAAGCTGCTCCATTGCCCCTCGGCGATTTCTTGGGGGCGAATCGAAAGCCTCTTATACTCCCAGTCGGCCCGCCATATGTCTCGCTCCGCCTGATAGCGCCGCCCCGCGTCGCGGTCAGTGCTGCAGGAGGCAAGCAGGAGAAGTGAAATGAGAACGGCCCCTCTCTTCATCGATCCGCCTCCACTCTCCACAGGAAAAGGCGTGTAACCGCTCCCACAAGGGCAAACGTGACAAGAGCTTGAAGAACCACCTGGAGCATCAGGATGTTGGCGACCATCTCCGGTCTCAGCTTGCCGGCGATCAGGTCGGTTCGACTTGAGGCGTAGGAGAATGGAAACACGATCAGCGCCGGTACCCCCACAACGATCAAGGTGGGAAGTAGCGTCCGAACCGTGACGCGCACGGAATCACGAATCGCGGGCCATAGCCTGTGCCCCATGAGAACGATCCACGCAGTCGTATATGCAAGGAAACTCTGGACGACCACGTAGAACACCAACAACGATCCCCGAATGGTCCACCGCACTGCGCGGCTTTTGGCCATGAGTTCCCGCGGGACGAACTGCGCCAACATTGCCACCCCAACCACAAGCACCAGGGCGAGCACCGTGGCGCAGATAAGCGTCGGGGCGCACCGCAGCGCTCGCTTCCAGGCGCTGGGCTCCTCACTACTAGAGCCGTATGCTTTGGCGAAAAGCAGGGTCGCTGCGCCACCAGCGATTGAAGACAAGAGCACGTCGACCACCAGGTTCACCCGGTCGAACATGGTGGTGAGCGCGTAGTAGAGGTATGGATAGTGTGTGGCTCCTTCACCGCCGAGGAACCCGACGAGAGGCAGGGCCAGCGGCAGGAGGACCGGGTGATAGAATGTGACGAGGGTGCCCAGGATGACTGCCTGCACCGCTGCTAGAAGAAGAAATGGGAACCAAAGCGCATATCGGAAGACCACGCTCCCGACGCCGCGCCACGCCCAAGCAGCAACAGCAAGAGAATTCACAGGCCGAAACTCCTCAAATGTAAAAAGACCCGACACCCACAATAGAACCCGTAGGATCGGGGCACGAAGGATCCGAACCCGAAACCCATTCCCTGCATGATCGTTCTCCGAACACGCTCCCTGAATACGTTCGCTGATCCACGGACGGAGTTCCCCGTCCCATGCCGCAATCTACATTGGCTTCATCAAGTTAGACGGTCTCTCCGGCGCTCGTGCATATTGTATGACAAAGCCGTCACCGAGTCAAGGTCATTGAAGACGCTGATAATGACGGCAGGAAAACATGAGCCCTAGCACTGGCGGCAAATCACTGGAAACAGCACTAAAGGAGAAATCATGCACTGTGACTCATATCACAACGCAATAACGGAACAACATTTAGCATGGTGCATACGATCTCTCAGGAGAAAGCCTTCCATCCCTAGAGCCTTTGCCGACACTCGCTGTCAACCGGACCGACATCTCATTGATCAGAGGAGGTATAGGCGCTTGAGGATTTCGCAAAGCGGCTCAAATCTGGCCAGCGAAAGCAACCCACCCAAACGCGTGGCTGCTCTGCCAAGATTGTGGTAATGGGTCCATCGCGTTCTTGCACCAACTGGAAACCGAGGCTGTTCGGGGTCCATTTCCCAAGGGTGGACGGAGACGATGAACGGTAGTCCGGCGCGCAGCATTCGGCTCAGCGACCACATCTGAAAGCGATATGGCAGGAGCCGCATATAGGCTCCACCGGTCGCCGGGACGTTCAGCGGGCCGATCCTCACGGTGGGCAACGGAAACTCAACGATGCTCCTAAGTCGATCCACTGGGATCCGATGCGGCCACCGATGGGCGCCCGGCATTCCATAGCGCCTCCTTGCGATCGGGAAGATACTCGAGTCGTAGCGATGACCCTCCTCCAAGAGGATCGGGAGCGCCCACAGGGTCTTCGACACAATCGTGTACGAGGGTGCGCGATAGCCGGAGACATCCTGCCTGCTCAGGTCTTGTAGGAGCTGCCGGGCGCGCCGTACATCCTGCCGGAACGCGTCGGGGGTCTGCCTGTAGATCAGCTCGTGGTCGAAGCCGTGGGAAGCAATTTCGTGGCCTGCGGCCGCAATTTTTCGAACGAGTTCCGGGTGCCTTCGTGCGGTCCATCCGAGGACGAAGAAGGTACCTCTTGCCGAGTGCGCTTCGAAGAGGTCAAGGAGGCGCTCCGTATTCATCACAGTGCGATCTTCGAAAGATTCCCACCGCTCGCGCGGACAGAACGCGCGGAGTGCTTCGACCTGGAAGTAGTCTTCAACGTCGACCGAGAGAGCCGCCATGGATTCATGCGACGGACGAATCGAGGTCACTTGCGATCCGCCTCCAGGAGGATCTCGGTTACCGAGGGCTGAAGAGCCGCCATGAGCTCGCGTAGCGCAGCAGAATCCGAAAGCGCTGCGTTGTAGCGGACAAATGCAGCATTGGTCGACCTACGCGCCAGCGACCGCTTGACTAGGTCCCACTTCAGCGCGTATTCGCCCGTGACCGTCTTGCCTCCGCTATGGAACCAGTATAGAACCTCCTGGGCCCTATCATTCTTTGCAATCAGCATTCGGGTCACCGGTTGTGATGCTCCATTGATGTTGGTCAGCTTCTGTTCGACAGACTCTACCTTCCATCCCCCCCCAGGTATGCAGTTGCGGGGCGAGTGGATCTGAGAGTTGACTTGCTGCTGCGCGAAGTAGGCGACACAGAACCAGACCTCTGCACCGTCAATGCGGTGGTAGACCCGCCGAACAGTCTTGTCGGCACCAAGGACTTCGGCCGCCCGATCATCATCCGGGACATCCTGGGCCACCCAGGCTTTCAGCTCGGCGGGGACTTGCTCGAGCGGGGGCGGCTGTCCCCAGGATACTTCTCGAGAGCGGAGGGTCCCCGCGTAGATTCCCGCAAGGCCGACGACGACAACGGCGGCAATGTAGCGCTTGAGCATAGGATCTTCGCTGCCTTCCTGAATAAGACGAACACGCACAGAGAGACTGAGAACACCATGAGGCCAAACAGCTCGTGAACGGTCCCCTTCGCGAAATCAGGCCCGAACAGGTAAACGCCCAGCCCGCTCCCCCATACCCGGATCGCATTCCCGGCTACTGCCAGAGGGATCGTCATGCTGAAGACGGCCAAACGTCCCCAGACGGAGATGGCGGCAGCATGAGCGACAAGGGCCCCGAGCGCCAGAAACGCATAAAGTGACCGAATGCCGCTGCATGCCTCGGCAACCTCAAGACTTCCCTCGGGCAGGTGTATGATGTTTCCCTGGTTGATCGCCTGCACTCCCACGCTTTTGAGTCCGAAGACGGCGCACTTCGCCGCCCATGCCTGCATCGGCGAAGTCAGACTGTAGTAGATCACGTAGGGCAAAGGGATCGCAAAGAACAGGAATGCCAGTGGGAATGCAGCAACCCGAAAGGACTCCCGACCATAGAGGAACAGCAAGAGGAAACTCAGGAGGAGTATGAGGCTCAATCGCTGAGTGAAGACCTCCGCTCCTGCCGTCCCAACAACAAGCATCACGACCGCAACAAGTAACCCCGCCAACCCATATGCCGAGGGCGTCATCTTCCCGCTTCTGAATCGTCCCCGGCTCTTCCAGATCAGGTAGCCCGAGATGAGCGGGATCAGCAACCCGTGGTTGTAGTTGGGATCATGGATCCAGTCCTTGACCAGTCCGCCCAAGACGGGGGCGTAGGTCACGGATATGACCACCACCAGGACTGCCCCTGCAAAGAGATTCAGCAACCTCTTCGACGCCACTCTTCTTCTCGGAGCGTAAGACGCCTCTTGCATAGCGTTCTCCATGGCGTACCAGTGTTTCACACCCGCATCGCCAAACAGCCCTCATTCGACTCTCAAAGGTCTCTTCTACTGCCCCTTACGGTCACCGATCCTGCAAATCGAGAAACGGAACTTTCCACGCCCACCGGTCTGTATCTCACCCACGAAGTGGATATCGTACGTCATTCGCTCCCCAAAGATCGTCTTCACGTTTCGGTCCAGCAAAGCCAGGCTTTCGTCGGTGTACTGCTCATCTCTCACAACAAAGAAATCGAGGTGATCATACCGGTCCTGGATAATCTGTACCTGCTTCATGCCAGGGATGTGGATCACAAATGTGTCGAGGATGGATATGCCGAACACGGGCATCCCCTCCGGCGTGTAGAGGAAATCAGCCGTCCGACCGGATATCTCGAGTAGTCTTGGGAGCCTTCGTCCGCAAGGACATTCTCCCTCTGCCCAGATCCCACAGTCCCCGACTTCATAGCGGATCATCGGCATTGCACGGTTCAGCAGATCCGTTATCACTAGTCGTCTCGGGATGCACTCGTTCTCCCCAATCAGTTCCACATACAGCCCCTCTGCGCAAACATGGAGCCCGCGATGGGCCTCGCATTCGGACCCAACGATCGAGAGTTCCTCGCATCCGTACCGATCGAAGACTGGCGATTGAAAGATCTCTTCGATGGTCTTGCGCTCCAACTGCGAAAGAACCATCGCGGTGGTGATGATCCCCCGGAACCGAATGTCGTCCAAACCGACCCGACGAACGTAAAGGGAGAACTGATAGATTGAGTGCGCATGCCCGATCAGGATCGGTGGGCGCAGTCTTCGAATTCTAGCGGTAAACGCCGCCAACCGTGACTCATCAAATCTCAGCGTGTCGAGAAAGAAGAGGCGTTCTGACAGTGCGTTCCGAACCAAGGCCTTCAGCGGCAAAACTCTTTCTGTGTCACCCCAAATTGCCGCTGTTCGATCACCCCGAACTCGTCCTGCCCAAGCGTCATGGCGCTCTGCCGCGGCCTTCTTGTAGCTGGCCGCGTTGAAGTCCATGTGTATGTGAATTGGTACCCCTGTGGATCCGCCAGTCCTTTTGTGAACTGTATTGGTCTTGTCGAAACCGCTCGAGAAGGTCCGCCCAAGTTCGTTCCGGATGTCGTCCTTCGTTAGGAGAGGGATCCCGGATAGATCATCGAAATCCTTTAGATCGCCGGTTTCGAATCCACATGTCCGGAAGCGTTCCCTGTAGAATGCATTCTCCGTGTAGGCGGTCGTCAACATCGCCCTGAGTCTTGCCAGTTGCAGTGATGCTAATTCGTCCGACGACATGTACTGTGTTTTCGCCAACTCCCTCCTGTGAACCGGTAAGCGATACCCGTCCCGTCGCAGGAAGTAATCGTAAGAGAAGAGCCGGACTATGTGCTTTGTAACATTCACGTTCGATGCGACGTGCGTCCCGCCATTCCTGCTAATCCCAAACCAAACCTAATTCGCCAGGGGCCATCTCATGCCGGACGACGGGCGTCGCTCAGTTCTCAACTCCCACTCCGCTTGCGCGTCAAAGGCTACCGCCTGCGCACATGACTCACGAGCTTCTTCCCATCCCGGTCATCGAGTGTCGGAAACGCCACTGAGTATACACGGATCTGTCCCATATTGCGTGCAAAAAGGAATGACGGAAGGTCCGACACCACAAGAAACTACCCTGTCGGGGAGGAACGGCGGAACTACGCTTGTCGGGTTCTACGAGCCTGGTTCCAGAGTCATTCCTGTTCGCATGACCGCCATGAGACCCTGAAACGCCGCACTCACGAGGTTGCAGGCGAGATCCTGAACACGGAAATCGTCGCTGCCCTGGCCAAAACGATTCACGAGAGGACCTGGCCTCGCCAGGCTGGCGCAATGGCGCGAGATCCTGTTGCGTCGCAACAGAGCGGGATTCTTGGAGCTCGAAGCTCAACTAGCTCGGCTGCCTAGGAGCCTGTCCGAGTAATGGTTCGCCGCTGTTTTGGTGGACAACGGCGCTGGGGTGTGGTTTCTAGGGTGCATGAGCACTGATAAGACGTTTCGGCCATGGAGGTTGACCAGGTTTGGATGTTTCCCCCTTCGGTCCAGGAACTGGTGCCGGTCGGGCACTTGGCTCACCTGATTCGGGACACGGTCCGGGAGGAACTCGATCTCACAGAGATCGTGGATTGCTACGAAGAGGAACGAGGTTATCCGCCCTACCCCCCGGCGATGATGACGGCGTTGCTTCTGTACGCGTATTGCCAGGGGATCTACTCATCGAGACGGATCGCTCGGGCCTGCGAGGAGCGGGTGGACTTCATGGCCGTGACGGCGCTTCAGAAGCCGGACTTTCGGACGATCAGCGACTTTCGCAAGCGCCACCTGAAGGCTCTGGGCAATCTTTTCGGACAGGTTTTGCGTCTGTGCCAGCAGGCGGGGTTGGTCCGGCTGGGACACGTGGCCCTAGATGGAACGAAGGTGAAGGCCAACGCTTCGAAGCACAAGGCCATGAGCTACGGCCGGATGAGGACGGAAGAAGCGCGGCTGGCGAGCGAGATCGACCGTTGGTTTGCGGAAGCCGGTCGGGCGGACGAGCGGGAAGACCGAGAGCATGGTCCTGGTCGGCGGGGAGATGAGCTTCCGGAGTGGGTGGCGAACCGGCAGCAGCGATTGCAGAAGATCCGCGAGGCCAGGGGTGCCTTGGAGGAGGAGGCCCGGGCAAAGGCGGCTCGGGAAGAAGAGCAGAAGCCGGCTCCACGGTACCGCGGGGGGCGTCAGCGGAAGACCCCTCCGGGCGTTCCTCCGGCCAGCGCCCAACGCAACTTCACCGATCCGGAGAGCCGGATGATGAAGACCAAGGATGGGTTCGTCCAAGGCTACAACGCGCAACTAGCGGTGGATGCCGAGACTCAGATCATCGTCGCTCGCGGCATGACGACTTCGGCGGCGGACGTGCATGAGCTGATTCCGCTGGTGACACAGATCAAGGAGAACACCGGACGGCAGGCCAAAGAGATATCGGCCGACGCTGGGTTCTGCTCGGAAGAGAACCTCAAGGAGCTGAGTCGGCGGCACGTTCGGGCATACGTAGCCACGGGACGGCAGAAGCATGGTGGGGCTTGTGCTACCGACGAGGTTCGGCCCAAGACGGGGGCGCGTGCGGCGGCCATGCGGCTTCGCTTACGGCGTGGGGGCTACCGGAGTCGCTACCGCCTTCGCAAGCAGACCGTGGAACCGGTCATCGGCCAGATCAAAGAGTCGAGGGGATTCCGGCGATTCCTGCTGCGAGGGTTCGAGAAGGTGAGCCGGGAATGGGATCTGATCTGCACGGCCCACAACCTTCTGAAGTGGGCCGTGGCGATCGCATAAGCACCAAGGGGCTCAATACCGGGCCACGCTCGGATCATGGCGTGGCTCCGCCCCAGAACCAGATTCACACTGCCGGAAGCATGGACTAGCCGTTTCGCCCCTGCACGCCGCCAGTATTCTTTCCGTTACTCGGACAAGCTCCTAGCCCGGATTTCTCACAAGATGGAATAGCAACGGGCGGGCAGATTCGCTAGAAGGGTGATGTCACGTCACCTAAAGCGAATCAGGAGACCCGCCCGATGCAGACAGACTGTAATCCTGCTCAACTCGAATTCCAAGCCCTCGGCCGCCGTTTTGTGGATGCCAACTTCGATGCCGGTCTGGTCACCAGCGATGCCGGTGGGCTCTTGCTGCGGGAGGCTGCCTCAGCCACCCGGATGATGGAGCGGGTGGCCTCCTGCTTCCGGGACGCTCGCGATCCTGCGCGATGCGAGCACGGGATTCTCACTCTGGTGGCCCAACGGATCTACGGTCTGGCTC
>Ga0209777_10001765_pt1 | contig 30142 bp, 33 predicted proteins | sample FrelakmetHBP12HB_FD_187147 | JGI IMG/M metagenome (GOLD analysis project Ga0209777, IMG submission 187147) | Freshwater lake sediment microbial communities from the University of Notre Dame, USA, for methane emissions studies -HBP12 HB (SPAdes)... | ecosystem: Environmental > Aquatic >... | reverse complement strand
CGGTTCGATGCGATGCTGGCTTTTGAGGATGGCTCTTTCGGCATCATCGATTACAAGACCTCGGATGCGTCGGAAGAAAAAGCGGCCTTTTACAGCCGGCAGTTGTCAGCCTACGCCTACGCATTGGAAAACCCGGCTCCCGGTGCGCTCTCCATATCGCCCATCACCCGCCTTGGCCTTTTCATCATCACGCCCAATCGCTACGAACGATTACCGAATGGAGAAGTTGCCTTTGTAACCAAAACGACCTGGATGGATGTTCCCCGCGATGATGTAACCTTCCTGGCATTATTGAGAGAAATCGTCACCTTGCTGGATCAGCCGACCCCACCCGATCCAGCCGAGGATTGTGGATTGTGCAATTACAGAAAGAATTATTACGAGGCGGGTATTTTGGAGTGAGTTCAAATTGGGACAGCCCCCGATAATGGACCCGATCCAGGAGAATGAAGATAGGATGCAGGAATTGTTGTATAGTCCACTGGAAAATGAGATACTTTCAGAAAGGGTCTATAAGCTGTTGAGCCACCAATAGGGCGAGCGTTTTATATTGTAATATGAGGAATGATTGCCCGTGCGATTAATAATCCAAACGCGCTTGAAATTATCAAGAGATGGTTGCGTCCATCGCGAGAGTTTGGTAGATAACCAGGGTGGATGTAAAGGTCACCCATTGGAACGGGGATTCTGCAAATTGTCCGGCAATTTTTCCTCCGGGGTATTGACAGGCGTGCTATACTGAAAATAGCATTTTTATCGTTTTATAGACTATTTAAACGCTTAAGTTGAAGGTAATTTTCGAACATTTGGTGGGAAGGTCATAAGCGGCGGCTGAGATTTTTCTCCCACAAAGAATCTGGAAACAGAAGATAGTCAGGAAAGGAGAATACGATGATTATCATAGAGCGAATGATTCAGCAAGTCCGCCCCGACAAATGGGCAGAGTTGGAGAAGATTGATAAAAAGTACAACATTGTCGAGGCTCGTCTGGGGTTCCCTCCCAAGAAACGCTCCCAATCCTTATCTGGGAGCCTCGAGGTGAATACCCTCATTGTTGAGAGACAATGGCCCAGCATGGCCGCGATGGAAGCAACCTATGAGAAAGCCTTTGCAGATCCAGAGCATCAAGCACTCGGGAAAGATCTCACTTCGATCATTAAGAGTAATCACTGGGAACTGAATATGCCGCTGCCGTGAGAACCGGTTCGAGAAAGGCAAGTCCGGGTGATCATTGACCCCTGGAATGAGAAAGCCCAGCCGCCGCTGTCCCTTCCAAAACGCAACATAACAGCTGCGCATAAGGCAAAGAAAAGGTTGTTTTGGCACAAGAGAAAAGCGCTGGCTAACACCGGCTCCAGCGAGCAAAGCCTCCACCGCTCGGCCAGAAGCGTATTTTTAGAAGTTGTGCATAATTGACAAGGAGTCTTGCCAGTCCCGCCGTGGCCGCTGAGCCAAAACGGTGGGCCACCTCACCGATGACCCACTTTATTAAGTGCGGAAAGAGAGATCTTAGATGCTTCCTCCTGGCGTAAAAATCACGACGGATACGCTCTGGTTGGGGACTTTCATCTTTGCCGTAATTGACGCGGTGTTTATACCCATCTTGGCTTGGCGTATAAATTCTGCTACATTCCGTCGCATCAAATGGACATTAGGCACCACTACAGCAATTTTCTATAGCGCCCTCTGGACTTGGGGATTAGTCAACTTCTGGGATTCCATCTATCACTATGTATTTCCGGCCTGGGCACATTGGCTAATTCCACCAATCTTTGGTTTGCTCTATGCTGGCATCAGCGTCTTATTGTGGTGGCTAGCGTTGCGTTTACGCGGCAATGCGGCGGCTAACTTTTGTCTCTTGGGGGGACTCTGGGGGATGATAACGCATTTGTTTGCCGTTTCAATCGGAATAGTAAGTAAGCCGCCGGTCTTGCAGGGCGCCGCACCGGCAGCGGCGGTCATCTTCGCAATATTCGAGTTCATGTTCTATTGGTGTATTATTCTCACTATAGCGGTACTGTTGCATCATGGTTGGCGTGAATTGAGACACGTATCGGTCTAAAGTGGTGTGACCTATCATCGGCTCCAGCGGCAGCGGCTCTGCATCTCGTGTGCGGGCGCATTTCGCTAGATTTGATGAGATATTATAAAGAAGCCCTACTGCTGCTGCTAAGCCAGCCTGTTAAAAATGAAAAGCATGCCTCCTTTGAATTGTGACCTGCTTTGTGTTAGGGTGGCGGGAAGCGCATCGTCCCTCGCGGAGCACCCCCTTGGGGGGCCAATGGGGAAACCCGGATCTTGAATCAAAAGACTCCACCGAAGTGGAGTCTCTCGTGTCGGGGCGCCGGGAATTGAACCCGGGACCTCTTGCACCCCATGCGTGGGGCGCCTATCTCGTATTGCAGCATGTCTTTGCGCCTTATGGTTCATGCAACCCGGACATATTGGCGGGTTGGTGAGGACCTGCAAGTGTTGAGGCACTTGCCAACTCGATTTGTTATGGCAATTATACAGCCTTTATCAACAACATAGACGGAAATTTTCTACGCCTGATACCCCAAGTAAACCACTAGGTAAACACCGTATATACCTGATCACCCCCCCCATTAGTTATGTTCGCACATTATAGATGCCAGAAAACACATAACTCCGATTTTCAGCTGCGTGATTATTGCCATATGCGTGATTATTATGTCATTTCCTAAAAGTCCAGCTTATTTTGTTCACGAGGACAATTCTCGGAATCACCTGAATAATCACGCATTTTCACAGAATCACGCACCTTCTTTATTATTCATGTTTACCACCGAATAGAGACAATTGAGGTTATCACAAAAAAATACAACACTAAGAAAAAGGATTATTGTCTCGCCTCGGGGCTGCCCATTTCAATCCCGATGTAGTTACGTTTGCCCTTATCTAGGGCAATACCCAATCTATTCAAGCGTCGTGTCAGAGATTTCTCTTGCGGGACTTGCCTAATTCCCTCCTGCTCCGCAAAAACACGGAATGAGTTATAAGCCTGATGCTTGTCAGTATGGTTACTCGGGGATAGGATACATCTCTCTTTCAGCCATCTTCCAACAATATCCTCGCTATCTCGGTATTCCCTTGTTTCGGTTTCGATGCTATCCGTTGTACCTATGCCTTTTTCATAGGCAACCTTCGCACCGTCAATCGCCCAATTCAATATCCCTGAAAGTTCGGCTCGAAACATAGCTTTCACCTTATTCAACGGTTTCCGCATCTCTTTAGGGATGGTCACTCCAAATTTCACCAGCTTCACACGTCCCCACATCGCATCACTATCGTCCTGGATGTTGGGTTTTGTGTTTCCATAGAGAAAGAGAAAATGGGATGGCAGGAACGTGGTAGGGTCCTGGTATTTTGCCATACCTGAAAGCGTGTCACCACCCGTAAGGTCTTTCATCAGGCTTGCATTCAGGGTGCTATTTTCCAGCATTTCATCCGTGAAGACAAACCGTGCTCCACGAAGTGCTGCTGTGAATGGGGTATTTTTCTGCTCTTTCGATCTCTGCCCTGCTAACAATGCTTCTATGCTGGACTTCTGTGCATATTCGCCAGCGAGCATGTTGATTATTTCAAGAAAAGTAGACTTGCCATTATCTCCCCCACCATATAGGAATGCAAACATTTTCGCATCCCCTTCGCCTGTAAGACTATAACCAATAGCCCGTTGTAGCCAGAGAATTTCATCCTCGTTTCCACCCATGACCATATGCAGGAACTCCATCCACTTCGGGCATTTCGCAGTTGGATCATAAACTATATCGGTCATGCGTGTGGACATTCTGGTTTTATCAAAGGGGAGCAGGGAGCCTGTTCTCAAGTCTATGACACCATTTTGGACTGTAAGAAATCCTCGATCATTGTCCAACTCCTTATCAGAAACAGTGACCTTCCGTTTCGAGGCTTCTATCATCTGCACCATTTTGCCTTGAATAAGAAGATGAGACCCAACCTCTGCCAAGTTTTTCGCTATTTCCTTGGGGAACTGAGAACTTTTCGCAATCAGTGCCCGGGCTGTCCTTTCAGCCAATCTTTCTATTTCGAGGTCATTATCTCGTTTCCAGCGCATCCCATCCCAGGTAAGCCAGTATTGAAATTTTTCACACCAACGAATGTTCTCTCCATGCTCACTTACAAAAAGATCGGCATTGTCTGCATCTCTACCGACAACTGGTGCAACAGAATGTTCTTCAGGATCAGGCGGTTCACAAGAAAAGCTATCATCATCAATCATGATTTCATACACGATCTCTGGTATTTCTTGATGCAAAGAATGATTGGGAACTTCTCGTTGATGCGTTTGGACAGATGTTATAATACCGGTCATAGGAAAGCCTTTCACTATTTACTCGGATTTACCGATCTTGTTCCAGACTCGCTGTTCATGCAGCGAGTTTGGGTTTCTATTGATCTAACCTTGTGGTTGCTTGAAATGAATAAGCATATTGTCCATTTCTCCAATTGGAGAATCGGGGCCTAAAAGATAAACTTACATTGATTCTTTTAGATTAGTTTTGGATGCATCGTTATCGGTTTGATGGGCTGCTATCCATCGGTCAAGATCGGCTGGCACGACACGAACCGTCCTCCCGAATTTGACAGCAGGAAGAGATCCTTGAGAAATCAGGCGATAGGCGAGGGCCTTAGAAATACCCAAAAATTCTGCAACTTCTGTTCCTCTCATCAATTTCGTAATCATAGTTACTCCTTATCATCAAAACAAAAAGCGGCCCATAGATATTTGTAGAGTTCCCATCTCCTGAAGAGAATGGGGCTTACGTCTTTATCTACTCTACTCTATCTATGAACCGCTTACTTACTTTAGCGCATCTCAGGGTACATGACCCTGATTTTTTTAGTATAGTCTATTCCGTATACAAGTCAAGAAATAAATCGTTCAAAACCGTTCAACTTTCAGGTGACTTTTCATTTCTTGCTTGCATGATTCGTCGAGTTCTCAGAGCCAGGCTTCAATCGGTCATCTTCTGTAGGTTCGAGTGTAGACATAGCTTTCTTTTCTCTATAAATGGATACGCCAGACATTAGGAGGCCTATCGTTCCCTGAATAAGTAGAAACGCTTCCGTTTCTGCTATGATGACCGTGGTATGTCAAATCGCCTGTCAAACCACAACCACCCTGGGGGGAATAATCAACCCAATAAAACGAATAGGGGATGGCAATATCCTCATAGAGTTCGACTGTCCATTGATCGGACAAGGGTTCAGTCAAGTAAGATAGGCATCTTTCAAACTGCTGTCGCAGACCAATACGATCTGCAAACCCACGGACAGCAGCCAGATGTTTGGGACATTGAACGATCAGTTTTGCGGGCATAGTTCTATCCTTCCTCTAAACGGGTTGTAATTGGTTAGCGGTTGTAAGGATTTGATCTATTACTTTATCTACCGTGTCAAGAGCAGCCGTTATTGCCATGATAGGATTTTCGGGATTGTAGGACTTGATATATTCCCATGTATAACCGGAACTATCACGTAGGCCATAGACCTGCATGAGGACGCAAGAGGTAAACTCAGCAATGGTTTCCTGGCGTGGATCCTGGCCGCCTTTGAGGGTTTCAAGCCTGGCATGTGCAGCATGGGCGAGTTCGTGGAAAAACACCTTTTCCTCATGCGTGGCAAGGCGGATTGTTCTTGTAAGATTCTGGAATGACCCATACGCATTACCCCCAAATGGGATGTAATCAACCTGGATACCCCATGCTTGGGCGACCTCGTAAAGAGGCGGCAAGCTGGCGGGGGCAAGGCTGACAGGTGCGGGGATGGGTTCTCCATCGGTCTGATAACTTGCAAAAACGGGGATACTTTTGAATCCGGTCAGGCGGGTTTCTTCTTCTCCGTTCTCACCCGTAACCTTGTACAAGCAAGGGCCGAGAATATAGGCGGCATGTTCGCCTTTCTTGACGTGGCGTTTTACTTCTTCCCATTGGCGGAAACCACGGCAATCCATATCACCCGTTTGGATGAGGGCTAAAACCTGGTTGCAGATAGACCACCGAGAGGCAGGTATACTGGTTTCGCTGGTGAGTTTCAGGGTGGCTATTTCGATCAATTGGGAAATATCGCCTGATTGGAAGCGGTCCAACAACTGCTTTACGATTTGTTGTGCATTTTCGGTTAGCATAATTTTCTCCTTTACAAAAGAAATGGGCTGTCTCCTATTTGAAGACAGCCCTATGTGTACATGTTTCCACTAGAACTCGAATCGCTTCAGATGTTCAGCTAAAGCCCAACCCCCTTTCTTTCATTGAAACAAACTGGTTTCCCGCAACAATTAGATGGTCCAGTATTTCAATATCCAACAACTTCCCTGCCTGCACAAAGGCACGAGTAACAGCCACATCGTCGGGGGAAGGATCTATACATCCACTAGGATGACAATGGGCTACCACAACCGCTGAAGCATTCTCGATGATGGCCTGACGAAAGACCTCAGCCACCCGAACTTGAGAAGTGTTGACCGATCCCTTATAGAGTGCGACCAGACACCTGAGACGATTACGTGTATCAAGGCAAGCCACCCATAATTCTTCATGATCCAAGAAACCGATGAAGGGAATGAACAGTTGGGCTACATCACTAGGAGAATTTATGATCGGCCTCTCTGTGGGATGGGCATACAGTTGCGCATTGAGTTCGTCATGCAATTGGCGTAGTTGTGCGAATGTCTTCTCGACTTTGTGATTGCGTTTTCTTGGTGGAGAAGAAACTCCCCCTATCAGATCGATCAGGGGGAGTTGGATTTCCAATTCGGGAGAATCACTTGTTTTCATGGTTTTCTCCCATTGGGAACTCGAGGTATTTGGTTGAATCGCCCGCCCAAGAGCCTCGTACTTCTACCTCGGTCACATACTCCAGGCAATCAGTACATTGGAGCAGGTCTTGAAGATCGTCAAATACTTCCCCTTGGCTAAAGCGTCTGCTTCCAGTAGTTACCGGGACTACGTGCCGATGTGGACATGGCGAATTGCCGTGATCATCATCCGTAAAGCGATCATGGAACCAATCCGAACTCCATCCATCACTCATGGCTACCCCCATTCTTGCGTGGCTTGCCATAACACCAAGAACCATCTTCGGCTTTATGCGAATACCAGGTCTTTCCATCCCTTTCTCGGCGTTTCATCTCGCAATTGTGGATTGGACACTGCTTGCTTTCACCATTGCCATTCTTGTGAAATCCGGTATCGGGCAGGAACTGATGATCAGCAAGGTAGGCAAGTGCCACACCTGCTTTCTCAAGCAGATCTTTGCCATTTTCGCCACGCAGGGTGATTTGGCAGGAATATCCTGCTGGCGTTAGGTATCTTGTGTTCCAAGAGGCAGGAGCCTCAAGGAAGGAACTTTCGGTTTTTATTTCGGGTTGCATAGTAATTCTCCTTTTTATAAGCAAAAAACCAGCCCATTTCCATGGTGCTGGCTCTCTTATTTCCCAATAGGTATCATTGGGCTTGTTCTTCGATCGCAATTGCGTGGAGCATCTGTGCGAACTGGTGCACATCCACCCACGAAAGCAGGGTACCCTTTCCATCGCAGGCAACGCACTTTGTGAGAAGGGGGTGATCCCTACCTGCAAGAGTGAAGATCTTGCCAGTAGCGAGAACGCCTTCACCTCCGCATGCATTACAAGTGGCCTTGATCGGTATTTCGTTCATGGTTCCTCCTTGGAATCAAAAAACCGCCCAATATGGGCGGCTGGATAAGACGTGCCTTGACACATCTTTTTTATATGATGCAAGGCACGGTGTGGCCTGGAAGATGCAAGGTTATCCCTAGCAGTGCTTTCCGAGCCAGCTATTCAATTATTTGCCCCCCATGTTCACTTTTGACTTTCTCCTGCCCTACTGATACCGAACGACACTCCCGGAGATTTTTGGGGGAGTTTTTTTGAGAAATATATGACAAAAATACCCAAATTAGATTTTTTGAACGATTTTGAACGGTTTTGAGCTCTTTTATGAGAGAAAAACCACTCTTATTCTTGGCCAAAGCCCATTTTGATACATACACTAATGCTCATCCACCCACAATAGTGGGCCGTATCTCCCTTATCCCGCATCAAATTCTCATGTAAAACATAAGAGACAATCAGGCAGATGATCAAACAGGTGTACCCGGGGTATTATCCTCCGCCTCACCCATAACCAAGTTTTATTTTCAAGGGGAAAAAACAACAGGTAATTCTATTTATTGATAATAGTCTTTGAGTCTAGCGATTTTATGCTACACTACATAAGTGGATTGTTTATGATTATTCATCAAAAGAGGTCTATGTGAGCCCAAAGACAAATAAGCAAAATGGAGCAAGCCTCGGCATTGAGGCTGAACTTTTTTTAGCGGCTGATAAATTGCGTGGGCATCTTGATGCAGCCGAATACAAAAATGTAGTACTCGGATTGATATTCTTGAAGTACATATCAGATGCCTTTGAGAAACTGCATACGCAGCTTACTGCGCAAAAGGATCAGGGAGCAGACCCCGAGGATCGTGATGAATACATCGCTGAACGAGTTTTTTGGGTGCCAAAGGCGGCGCGCTGGTCATTTTTACGTGCCAATGCTAAACAGCCAACAATCGGCAACCTGATTGATGAGGCCATGCTATCCATTGAACAAGACAACCCTTCGCTCAAAGGGGTTTTACCTGGTAATTATGGACGAGCCACGCTAGATAAACAGCGTTTAGGGGGGCTTGTGGACTTGATCAGTAATATCAATTTCGTGGATGAAGAAAGCCGTAAGCAAGATATTCTTGGCCGGGTATATGAATACTTTTTATCTCAATTTGCCAGTCAGGAAGGCAAGCGAGGCGGCGAGTTCTACACTCCCCGCTCGGTAGTTCGAGTGCTTGTAGGAATACTTTCTCCCTATAAAGGACGTGTCTTTGATCCATGCTGTGGTTCTGGCGGGATGTTTGTGCAATCAGAGAAATTTGTGGAAGCCCATGGCGGGCGAATCGGCGACCTCAGCGTATACGGGCAGGAATCCAACTCAAACACCTGGAAAATGGCAAAGATGAACCTCGCCATCCGTGGGATTGAAGGTGACCTTGGAAAAGAGCCCTCAGATTCATTTACGCGTGATCTACATCCTGATCTCAAGGCCGATTTTGTTCTAGCTAATCCACCCTTCAACATGAGCGATTGGGGCGGAGGTGGATTACGGGAAGACAAACGCTGGAAATATGGGGCGCCTCCTGTCAACAATGCCAATTTCGCTTGGGTGCAGCATTTCATTTACCACCTTTCCCCAACCGGCATGGCAGGCTTCGTACTGGCAAATGGCAGTATGTCGAGCAACACATCGGGGGAAGGCGAAATCCGTAAGGCTATCATTGAAGATGACCTGGTAGATTGCATGATTGCTTTACCTGGGCAGTTATTTTACAGCACTCAGATTCCAGTATGTCTATGGTTTGTGACACGGACGAAGAACGATGGAAAATCACGAGACCGAAAAAGGGAGACTTTATTCATAGATGGACGCAAACTTGGTACATTAGTAGACCGTGTGCACCGTAATCTGGAGGATGCAGATATTGGGAGGATTACCAACACTTTCCATGCCTGGAAAGGCGATAGCGGAGAAGCATACTCCGACCAGCCCGGTTTCTGCAAATCAGTGACCCTAAAAGAGATTCAGAACAAAGGTTATATACTCACTCCCGGGCGTTTTATTGACGCTGCTGATATAGCAGAAGACGACGAGCCCTTTGAAGAAAAAATGGCAAGCCTCGTAGCAACACTAGAAGAACAATTCATTGAGAGTAGCAAACTTGAGAATAAGATTCGCGAGTATCTGAAGCATGTTACCCAATAAAGGAACAATCCGCCGTTCATAGCGGGCGTAAGCCTGGAGATTCAATACCACCAACGTCAGTGGTATCTTTAGGGAATATACCCACATATCCAAAAGGTTGAGATTATTTTGGATGAAATACCGGCTCAAGATTACATATGAAAACACCTATCAATGACCTAAACTCTGCTGATTGGAAAGAATATACAGTTGAAGAAATCGCGGATGTTGTTGGAGGAGGGACACCTTCCACAGCTGATAATGAGAACTTTGGCGGCGAAATACCTTGGATTACACCGAAAGATCTATCAACATATAATTTTCGGTATATTGAACACGGAGAAAGGAACATAACTAAAAAAGGATTTGCAAACTGTAACGCAACTTTATTGCCAACTGGAACAGTTTTGCTTTCGTCCAGAGCCCCTGTCGGTTATCTTGCGATTGCTGCAAACCCCGTTACAACAAATCAAGGATTCAAGAGCCTTATTGTTCACAATGGATATGATAACAAATTTGTTTATTATTTATTGAAAGCAAATGTTGAATATCTAAAATCACAAGCCTCAGGAACTACTTTCGGAGAACTTTCTGGCGGTACACTAAAAACACTAAAATTCACACTTCCTCCTCTACCAACACAAAATAGAATCGCAGATGTGCTCGGCGCGTTGGACGAAAAGATAGAGCTCAATCTGCGTATGAATTACTCGCTTGAAGCAATGGCATCCACGGTTTTTTATCAATGGTTTGTGGAGAATGAGGATGTCAAAGATTGGGAAGAGGTGCCTTTACCGGAAATTGTTGAAATCAATCCTCGGCGTTCTTTAGCGAAAGGGAAAATAGCGCCGTACCTCGATATGGCTAATATGCCAATGAAAGGGCATCGAGCAATTAGATGGGTCGACCGTCCTTTCGGATCGGGAACGAAATTTGTCAACGGTGATACTTTACTAGCAAGAATCACCCCTTGTTTGGAAAATGGAAAGACAGCGTTTGTAGATTTCTTACAAGATAGCCAAATAGGATGGGGTTCGACAGAATACATTATTTTTAGACCTAAACCCCCGTTACCACCCGAATTTGGCTATTACCTTGCAAGAAGCGAAAGCATACGTAGTCATGCTATCCAAAATATGACAGGCACAAGTGGTCGTCAGCGAACCCCCGCATCTTGCTTTGATAGTTTTCTAATCCCAAGTCCGCCTGTGGCTCTCGCTGAACGCTTCGGCCATTTTGCAAGGGCAGCTTTGGAAAAAATCAAAGCCAATGATGAACAATCTCGCACGTTAGCGAGTTTGCGCGATGGACTGATGCCTCGTCTAGTGAATGGAGAAGCGAGGGTAGATGTGCCATGATGGCTGAAGCAATTTTCCAGATGGTCGGTGCGCGTGAAATTCTTCAAGTCTCCTTTGGCGCGGTTACGATTGAGCGCTATATTGGAGCTCTAGAAGAAGCCGTTGAGAGCAACCCAAGCCTGGCATTTGACCTGTCACGCTCCCTTGTAGAAAGCGTCTGCAAGACTATTCTAGCTGATCGTGGAGAAAATCCGGAACTTGGACTAAAAGATTTACTGAAAAGGACTTATTCAGCTGTTCAGCTTGTCCCTGATAGTCATATCTCAAAACCAGAAGTTGTTGAAAGCGTACAAAAGATCATTGAGGGATTCGATACTGTTATCCAGGCACTAACGAATCTTCGTCATAGTGAAGGAATAGCCTCTCATGGTAAGGATGCTTATGCAATACAACTGGAAGCTGCGCAAGCCAGACTAGCAGCACAATCTGCCGATGTAATCATTCGTTATCTTTATATGGCACATAAGAATTATCAACTTCCTGCTCAGGCTCGCCGGATAAGGTTTGAAGATAATCCAGAGTTCAACAATTACATTGATGAGAATAACGATCCTGTTCAGATCTTTGAATTGAATTACCAACCAAGCGAAGTGTTATTCAACACTGATGAGGATGCCTATCGGACCGCCCTCTCCGAATACTCTCCTGTTGAAGAAGTAGAGTAAATTATGACAACAGTTGATTTCACCGAATCGGTCATTGAGCAGGCCTCCCTGGCTTGGTTGGAAGGGTTAGGCTATAAAATCTTATTTGGTCCATCCATCTCACCGGAAAGCCCTGGTGTTCCCGGAACAGAAAGGGCTTCTTATCAAGATGTTGTACTGGCTGGTCGGTTGCAGGAAGCATTGCAAAAACTCAATCCTTCCCTACCTTCGGATGTACTCCATGAAGCATTGCACCAACTTATCCATATCGACCAACCATCTCTTCTTCTCAGTAACCATACCTTTCATCAATTTCTGACCGATGGAATTGCGATTGATTATAAGAACCAGGAAGGTCGCATGGTCAGCGGACGTGTCAAAGTAATTGATTTCGAGAATACTGATAACAATGATTGGCTGGCAGTCAATCAATACACAGTCGAAACTTCCTATCGCAATAACACAATAAATCGCAGACCGGATATAGTAATCTTCATAAATGGCCTACCTCTGGTGGTCATTGAACTCAAAAATGCTGCCGATGAAAATACCACGATCTGGTCGGCTTTCAACCAGTTGCAAACATATAAAGAACAAATCCCGAATTTGTTTGTCTATAACGAAGCCCTAATTGTTTCGGATGGCCTCAATGCCCGCATTGGCTCGCTGACGGCTAATAGAGAATGGTTCCTTCCCTGGAAGACTATTGAGGGCGAAGCCATCACATTCACATCAGTTACGCAGCTCGAAGTATTACTACGCGGGGTATTCGAGAAACAGCGTTTCCTGAACCTGATCCGTTACTTTATTGTTTTTGAGAAAGATCGCGGTACACCAACCATCAAAAAGATGGCAGGTTATCACCAGTTCCATGCAGTCAATATGGCAGTAGAAGAAACAATCCGTGCAGCAAAAGTAATGCGAGCAACTAAAGAAGCAAGAGGACGCTACACAACCTCCCGGATGAAAGATGGCGAAGCTGGTGATCATCGCATCGGTGTAGTCTGGCACACACAAGGGGCAGGAAAAAGCCTGACGATGATCTTTTACGCGGGCCGGTTAGCAGTGCATCCTGAAATGGAAAACCCGACCATCGTGGTGATAAATGACCGCATCGACCTGGATGGTCAACTCTTTGGAATGTTCGCAAGTTGTTCTGAGGCATTGCGCCAGGTCCCCGAACAAGCCACCGATCGAGACGACCTGAAAGAACGATTGCGAGGGCGTGCTTCCGGGGGAGTCATTTTCACAACGATCCAGAAATTTCTTTCTGATGGAGGCATGCTTTCCGACCGGCACAATATCGTAGTTATTGCAGATGAAGCGCACCGCAGCCAATATGATTTCATTGATGGGTACGCACGTGCCATGCACGACGCCCTGCCGAATGCGTCATTTATCGGATTCACTGGTACGCCATTGGAATTGAGCGACAAGAACACGCGGGCAGTCTTTGGTGATTACATCAGCATCTACGACATTCAACAAGCTGTGGAAGATGGGGCGACTGTCAGGATTTATTATGAAGGCCGACTTGCCAAATTGGAATTGGATGAAAAAGAACGACCGCATATTGATCCGGAATTTGAAGAAGTCACTGAAGGCGAAGAAGTTGAAAAGAAGGAAAAACTCAAGACCAAATGGGCAGCCCTTGAAGCCATTGTTGGAGCAGACAAACGAGTCCAAATCATCGCCAGAGACCTAATTACTCATTTTGAGAAGCGTCTTGATGCGATGGATGGTAAGGCCATGGTCGTTTGTATGAGTCGCCGGATATGTGTGGAACTTTATAAAGCGATCATTGATTTACGCCCTGGTTGGCATTCCGATGATGACAAGAAAGGTGTTGTCAAGGTAATCATGACCGGTTCGGCCAGCGATCCATTGGACTGGCAGGGGCACATCCGAAATAAAAACCGCCGCGAAAATCTGGCTAACCGTTTCAAAAAGGCGGAAGATCCTTTCAAGATCGCCATTGTGCGGGATATGTGGCTGACTGGATTTGATGTCCCTCCGTTACATACCATGTATGTAGACAAACCGATGCAGGGTCACGGTTTGATGCAGGCCATTGCACGTGTCAACCGGGTTTATAAAGACAAGCCTGGCGGCCTGATTGTGGATTACCTTGGATTAGCATATCACCTGCAAAAAGCCCTGGCGGTTTACACCGAGAACGGTCACCCGGCAAACACTGCAATTGACCAGAATCTGGCGGTAGATGAATTATTAGAACGCTATGAAATCTGCCAAGGGCTATTCCATGGCTTCAACTGGTCAAAGTTTACATCTGGTACGCCACAAGAGAGGCTTGGACTGATCCCCCTGGCACAGGAGCATATCCTGGCTCAGGAGGATGGCAAGATACGCCTGCTCAAAGCGGTCAAGGAATTATCCCTGGCCTTTGCGCTTGCCGTTCCGGATGAACGTGCCCTGGCCATCCGTGACAATATAGCTTTCTTCCAGACAATCCGGGCAGCATTGGTGAAATCAACCGTCGAAGGAGAGCGTTCAGCCGATGATGTTGATCAGGCAATCCGGCAGATCCTCTCGCGAGCAGTGGTGACCGACCAAGTAGTTGATATTTTTACTGCGGCCGGTTTGAAGAAACCTGAAATATCCATTCTCTCCGATGCATTTCTGGCTGAAGTGCAGGGAATGCCGGAAAAGAACCTGGCAATCGAGTTGTTGCGAAAGTTGCTCAACGATGAACTAAGAACACGAATGCGCAAAAACCTTGTGCAATCACGGTCCTTTGCTGAGATGCTGGAACGCACCATCCGGGCCTACCAAAACCGCACCTTGGAATCGGCGGAAGTGATTGCAGAACTGATCAAGCTTGCTGACGAAATGCGTGAAGCGCAGAAGCGTGGTGAGAAGTTGGGACTTGGGGAAGATGAAATCGCCTTTTACGATGCACTGGAAGTCAACGACAGCGCGGTCAAGGTTCTCGGCGATGAGACCTTGAAGGGGATTGCAAGAGAACTGGTTGAAATGGTTCGCAAGAATGTGACGATTGACTGGACGGTTCGGGAAGCAGTACAAGCCAAATTGCGGGTAATGGTAAAGCGCATTTTACGGAAATATGGGTATCCGCCAGATAAGCAAGAAAAGGCAACCAAAACTGTTTTGGAACAAGCGGAATTGATTGCGAAAGATTGGGCTGACTAAGATAAAGAGAAATGCTTTGCAGGCCAATCACGATTCGAGCAAGGGAGAAATCATATGAACATTACACCATTACAACAACAACGAATTGAGCAATTTGTCCCAACCTTCAAACGTTACTTAGAAGCAACCGACCGGGAAGCAGATTTGCAGGAGCGGCGCGAGCGTACAGAAATGTTGAGCCAACTTCTCTCTCCAGAAGGATTAGAGAAGATGACGGACCTTGAATTTGGTCAGGTAATCAGTTCCCTATGGGCCAGCCTCATGTGGGGAAACAAAGGATATTTGGTAGATAGATTACTGAATGACAACAGTTTAGCAAAACTCAAAACATCTCTTCATGACCTTCTTTGGGGTAATCACACAATCGCTATGCGATTTGATGATTTCCGTAAATCCATAAAAGGTTTTGGCGCAGGCATGATCACAGAAATATTAGCTTTCGTTCATCCGGATCAATATGGCCTGTGGAATAATAAAGCCAGACAGGCTTTGATGTTATTGGGGTTTGAAGACACATTCCCGACCGTCAAAAAATCTCAAATTTCAGGTAAGGAGTATGAACAATTCAATGCCCTAATGCTGTTGATCAAGAACGAATTATTACAGCAAGGCTTACCAGAATTGGATCTTCTCGGCATTGATTATTTCCTGTTTGAGGTTTGGACAGCTGGTTGGGAGAAACGGGAATTGACCACTGAGGAACCTCAAGAACCCGAAACAATGGCTCTTACGGACTTTGATCACGATGAAATGATTGACCAGATCATCACTCTTGGTCAATGGTTGGGATTTGAAGTACATAAAGAAAAAACTGTTGCAATGGGAGCAAAGGTGGATGCTGTTTGGCAGGCTCGGATTGCAAATCTTGGGGTGGTTACTTACGTTTTTGAAGTGCAACGTCGCGGATCATATGATTCACTTATTCTGAACTTGCAACGTGCCCAAAATAATCCGAGCGTACAGCGATTAGTTATTGTTGCCCTTCCAGGTGATATTACGAAAATCCGGCGAGAAATCGAATCTCTTTCAGAAGGCTTCCGACGTTCGGTAGGTTATATGGAAGTGGCCGAGGTCATGCGGGCTTCTGAATTAGTGACTGAACTATCCGGAATAATGAACAAACTGGAATTGGTAAAAGGTGAATTTGCTATATGAAACTTGATATTTCCCCTTTTCCATCCAAATCTACCTTTTTTTGAATATTTCTTTGATCCATTTCCAAAACCCCGCATTATCTACACAAGCGCAAACTTGATTCTTTGCCAATCGAACTTTTGTTGCGCAATCCCTCGATGTGTATGAAGAACCCTTGGACTGCAATGATAAACAGGCAAAAGTACTACGCCCTTTGATAAAGGTTCCCCTTCTTTTCGGTCAACGGCATCACGAAAAGAAGTTTTCGGTAGATTGTAAAGCCTGCATATTATTTCGTAAGCATACTTACCAAGCGATACAACCACTTTGGGGCTTATGATCTCAATTAGTGGTTTCAGGTAATGATGGCCGCAATTATTGAACCAATCCTGCTTCACATCTCCCCCTAAACCGCCCTCCTTGAGACAAAGAATTGCATTGGTCAAGAAAATGGAACTCAAACTTCCTACTCTGGAAGACGGAGGTGGTATGGGAATCTCAATGGATGCAAGAAGTTCACGGATTGTTTTGTTGGATGGATTATTATCCCTCTCGTGGCCTCCGTATCGTCTAAAGTAACCTGTGTCCCCCCAATCCTGGCCGATGATCATCAATTGAGCATTGAGATTGCCTTGCCAGCGTGACCATGGGCCAATGTGATCACTATCAAACATGCCATTGTCATATTCAGCGGGGTTTGTAAGACCTTCACATAAATGGCAAATCTTCCGAGATTGGACCAAATTTCTATAAGCGATTTCCTTATTTGTGTTCATGCTTTATCATTATTTGTGCTGGATAATTTGTTACAAAATGGTTTTCGGTTACGACATCGGGGCGATAAGCGGAGCCGCTTCCAATTGGAGTCGGGTGGCAAAAATATAATCTATAGGCATTGGTTAGAGCCTTCTGTAAATGATGTCCCAATTGTCTTTGAAGGGTTTTAGAAGAGTTTGAGTAATAGCACAATGTAGAGAGTCGGGATTACGCGGCCTAACATTACCATGGGAAGCAAGCCAGCTAATGTGATGGGTAATTACAATATCTTGGACCTTTGACCATTCAAGCACGAAAAATTGATCTTCGCCATATTTTTCAGCAGCAACAACAAATATGCATACTAGGTCCGGAATAGATAGGGGTTTACGATTTCCAATAATTTGTTGATTTCCATCAAACGTAACATCAGCGAATTTGTCTATTGAAAATTGCCAAGAGCCGCCTTTTATGGTTTTTACCTGAATAGGGCACGAAGAACCTTTGAAGTCGGTAACAATAAGATCAAAATCAGGTACATTGCCAGAAAAAGTTGCGACAAGAAAGCCTCGTCGCGCAAGCTCGCAGGCAACAAGGTACTCACCTATTTGTTTGATAAGCTGATTGCTACGACCTGTAGCCATAATAATAAACTCCTTTCCTGCCGGTAAATTATCTCTGCTCATTGCGGCGGAACCGCTGCCCGGAAGAGAACATGGGCAGCACGCCTTGCCCTGGTACAACTTTTACACGAACCGGGTTATAAAGGCCAATAGACACCAGCATCTTCTCTGGCAAGCCCTGCCCTGACGAATATCTGCCCAACCACATGCACATGACACGGATGGTCTTTTGCCTGGATTGGGAAGGTTCTACGGAATGATAATCCGCTATACCCATCCACATCTTGAAGCATGTGAAAGCACTCTTGTAGAACACTCCATGGAATGTCTATGAAGTTACTGGTACCGATTTGAACAATGAATCCTGTTTGGTGTTGATAACCATATCTTCTGCTCTCGATTCGGGCGTCAACAGCACTAATGGTTCTGAATGTAGATGAAGCTGTATTTATTTCCATGCCCTTCCTAATTCGTTCTTGGATTATTTTCTTTGCATCAAGCCATTCCATAATTTGTACTCCTTTGCAAATGCGAACTAGTCAGTGTAAAAAAATTATATTTCGACAGAGAGGATATTACGTACCTCTCACGTTCGATCAGTATATTTAGGTAATTTGCCAAACGCCTCAATATGTCGCTTGTGCAATTCTTCTTCGACGGCTGCTGGTCTGTCAGTAATAACCCACCGAATAACAATTCTTGAAGTATTTTCTTTTTCTCTTATGTCTTTACCTGAGGAGTGAGGAACTTTGCCTTTCACCAAACCTTGCTTTACTCTCATCCGCAAGTTAGATGCTTTACCGATGGTCAACCGTTCATCAGTGTCAAACAACTTTGCTTCATAAACACCCGGTGAATTTGGAAGTGTAATGCCTTCCGACTCGGTGCGAGCATCCAATTCAAACTTGTGCCAGGCATACCATTCACTCCAATCAAGAGTGATAGGCGGAATTTCAATATATCTAATATCCATGATTGTTGTTACCTATCATTTTCTGGCTAGGTTATTCTAATTGCGTGATTCACCAGCAGAGATAGGACAGGTGATCTCTATCTGCTTGGAGCGGGGGTCGATCAAATTTCTATTTATTTAGGATTGTAGCATTTTCATCTGTGCAAAGATCTAGATATGGGCGGTCGCTATAATGACTTTCTCTGCTAGGAATCTAATAAGTGGCACCTCATCTCGGATCACCTGCTCTGAGCGTGTAGTAAGAGGAACATAACGTTCTTGCCTCTCATATCGGTCGGAAGAATGAACAATCGCGTTGCGTACCACTTTGATACGCTTAGCAATATTGGGTATGAGATGTCCTTCCTCTAATTTCACTTCTGCGACATCCTGACCAAATAATTGACGTCTCTTAGTATAGTGCTTATCTCCCCGATAGATTTCATAGGCTGTTACAAATTCAGAAATATCTCCAAATGGAACGTATCGTTCTAGAACGAGTCTCAGCATTTCAGTCTCATCGGTAATTTTCTTGTGATCGGATATATCCTGAATGATTTTATCGAGAGCGGAGGGTATAGGCGAGAAGGCAGGATCATTGATTCTGAGAGCAAGTCTGTCATAGAGATGCTCGTCTGCAACCATGATGAAATAATATTCCAGAACCTGATAGAAGGATAGAAATTGTATAACAGGATCTCTAGTGCTAATCCCCCGTTGATAAAAACGGACAATATCCGTATTATAAGATGCATACGGGAGAGGTAACTGATTCCCCGGCATCGGATCGCGCACTTTGAAAGATGGTATCCTTGATTGCCGTTGAGACCACTCCTCTAATTGTGCAAGAGCTATCCCTTTTAGATAAGATAACTCGAAAAGGCATGCTTCAATCAGAGTAGAAGATTTCCTTGTGGCAATCTCTATTGATTCTGCGCGCAAGTTATAAACTCGTATTGTAATTGGCGTAATCATAGATTCTCGTATGTCGACGGTCTTAGTTTCCTTCTCCTCATCAGGAAATCGCCCTACAGGCCGCCTCATCCGAATGGCACATTGCTCAAAAAAGTGATCCTGGAAACGAAGACGGTTCTGGAATAAATCGGTAGCACGACCTATTTCTACGTAAGTGGAGTCGCCTTTTTGACCAAAGACGACGGGCTCGCGAAACCTTGCAGCAATTGGAACGAATGGCGTTGGGTCTACAAGGACAACCACCTGTTCTCGGTAGGTAACAGAACATATAGAGCATTCGCAAGGCACAAAAGCAAGGGCCGCGAAATTATCATAGAGAGCAGCATAGGTGGTGATATCTTCTTCTGTTACGAGATACTCATTATTATCACATTTTACAATTAGAAGTCGGTCGTGATCGGTTACAGGAAAACCTGCCTTCGCGTAGTTATCACGAAGAACCGTTCTTGCTTGTTCATAATCCATAGGATGTATCCTCCTGTTCTCACCAGCACCCTTTGTGCGTTTAGTCTACTTATGGTACAAAAAGAATACTTACATATTATGGTATTTTGCTTGAGTCACAAGGTCAGTATATAACCAATTTCCCCTCAAGACAATGACTACAACATGGATATTTGTAAAGAAATGGGCTGCCACGGGTGAACTTGGTGGTCCACATTCATGTCGTAGCAAATTATTCCCACATAAACCTCCTCAACCCAATCCATTCCCTCCGCTAATTTGATTTTTTTCTTGAGCCATTTCCAAAACCCCGCATCATCAAGCCATATCACGATCATCATCACCACATATATGATCCCGGGGCAAAAGTAATCCATGGTTACACCTCCTTTCATGAAATAAAACATGGCAAGCAAGAATGAACTGACTCAAACATCCTGCTTGCCATGTGGGTTAGTAAACCTGTGCCTTTAGCTGCGCATACCTGACTCCTCTGCTACCTAGAGTCGCCAACCGTCAACGGGGGAAGCACGCCGATGGGCTGTATCCAGATCAACCTGGGCCAGTTGCAGGTATGTTCGCACTTGGTCAAGCGTGCTGTGCCCAAGCAGGCGTTGGAGAGTGTACGGATCTCCGCCATTTCTCAAATACTGGATTGCGCATGTGTGGCGAAAACGATGAGGGTGTGCGTTCTTTACACCCGCCCGGTTACCAATACTGACTACTAGTTTTCGTAATTGCTTTCGATCAAACGGTCTACCATAGACGGTCACAAACGCTGGATCATCCAGTCTGCGGTCTGCTGGTAGCAAGGCGAAATATTTCCATATCGCCTGGCCTGTTCGGGGAGAGAAGGGTAGCGAGCGTTCTTTGGATCCTTTCCCCATTACGAATATTCTGCTCTGTTTCTGGTCAAAATCTTTCATCTTCAGATTGCACAATTCGCTGGCACGCAGGCCAGTGTCAATCATCAACAGCAGCATGGCACGGTTACGATCTGCTGTTCGCAAGGAGTGGTCTGAGATGGCTTTACCAGGGCGTGTGTACGTTCTGGATTTCCCAAGCGAGTTCAGCATAGACCTGACCTCATCTTCAGAATATGGCATGATCTCCCTTTTCTCCGGTTTGGGCGATTCAATGCTGCGAATGATATTCTTCTCAACCACCTGCTCACCAACCGCCCAAGTCCACAGAGAAGACAGGGTGATGTGGTAATTTAGCATGGTTTTCTTTGAGACCTGTAATGACGCCAGGAAAGAACGCACCATGGTTGGAGAAATGTCTGCCAATGGTGGATCGTTGCCGATGTATTCTCCAAATCTACGCAAAACCACCTCGTAGGATTCGATTGTCCGTTCGCTCAACCGCCTGGCACGGATAGCCAACATATACCCATCAATACAGTGGGAATAAGTAATCATATTGCCTCCTTGAACTAATGGAACTTTGCGCCCTTTGGTAAATTACATTCCCCCAAAAAGACAACCATTGGGCGCCGGGATACGATAATAACAGTATCCTTGCGCCCAATGGTCGTTGTCTTACGTTTGTCAGTCGGGGCGCCGGGAATTGAACCCGGGACCTCTTGCACCCCATGCAAGCGCGCTAGCCGGACTGCGCCACGCCCCGTCAGGCAAGGCGGTATTATAGTCGCGATTGGGGTTTCTGGCAATGAAGGAAGCAGCCGATGGCGGCTTGCACGAGCATCGAGCCCTCACGGGCTCGATATGGCTGATGCCGGCTTGTTGCCGGCTCAGCCGAGCCTTGGCTAGGAAATTTTTGCGGTACAATCCAGCCCATGACCGAACGCCGTTACTCCCCGGACCCGACGCGGGTCAGCGTTCTGACAGCCACCGTCCTGCTGGCCTTTGCGCTGACGCGGGTGATCAACGCGCCTCGTTTATTCTCCATGGTCATTCCACTGGGGAATCATCTCAACCCGACGCTCTCGATTAACTTGAATACACTTATCGTCCTCCTGGCCGCCGGGGTGACTGCCACCGGCATGGACTGGTTGTTGCGCACCCATCCCTCATTGGAAAAAGGGGGAACCCTCGAGCACTGGCTGCTCCCCACCCTGACGGTGCTGGTCACCGGTATCGCCCTCTACACGCTGCCCAACACAGGGATCTGGTGGCTGGGATTCGGACTGGGTGCGATCCTCTTTCTGGTGGTCGCCCTGTCTGAATTTGTCGTGGTGGACCCAAACGACAGCCGCTATCCGGCGGCAACCGCCATCCTGACGGTGCTTGCTTTTGTCATCTTTCTCATCCTGGCGGTTGCCCTCAAAGCTGCCAACGCCCGCCTGGTATTGGTGGCCCCGGCGCTGTTCCTGGCAGGCGGTCTGGCTGCCCTGCGGACCCTGCACCTGCGCCTCAGCGAACGCTGGGAGTACGGCTGGGCAGTGGGGATCGGCCTGGTCGCGGCGCAATTGGGCTCCGCCCTGCACTACCTGCCTTTGACGCCGGTACGTTTTGGCCTGGTGCTGCTGGCCCCGCTCTACGCGCTGACCGTGTTGTCAGTCAGCCTGGCGGAGGGCTATCCCTTCCGGCGGGCATTCCTCGAGCCGACCGTAATGCTGCTCTTGTTCTGGGGGTTGGCAGCCTGGTTCCGGTAGATGATTGAAAAACTGATCCTGAGGCGGGAGCACTGGCAGGCGATGCGCCGCCATGTCAGCCGCCGCCTCCCGCTGGAAGCCTGCGGCCTGCTGGCCGGGAAAAATGACCGGGTGGAGATGACTCTCGGTATCTACAACGCAGAAAGAAGTCCGGTGCGCTTCCGGATGGAGCCGCGGGCGCAGTGGCGCGCTTTTCAGCGCATCGAGGCTGCCGGGTTGGATCTGGTCGGCATCTATCATTCGCACCCGAACGGTCCCGAAGCTCCTTCGCCGACGGATATCGCCGAGGCCCTGTACCCGGTGGCGCAGGTCATCTGGTATCGGGTGGATGGCAAGTGGCGGGCGCGCGGCTTTCAGATCCAGGGCGGGAAAGCGACCGAGATCACTTTAGAGATTGTCAAGCTTGAGTGACGTTCTCCCCTTTTATGTGTTAATATTTTATATCACGCAGCGTCCCGCCCCGTCCCGTACGAGATTCGAGATGATATGCTGGAAGCGGGACTACTGCGGGACGTTTTTCATGTAAAGTTTAACCGCCACGGAGGAGATTGTTATGCACGTTCTGATTGACGTTGGCGTCCTGCTGACCTCTTATGTTATCGGTTCCGTCCCGTTCGGTCTGCTGGTCGTCAAGCTGATGACGGGGAAGGACATCCGCACCATCGCCAGCGGCCGGACAGGCGGGACGAATGCCATGCGCGCCGCCGGGCTGTGGGCCGGTGCGGTGACTGGCGTCCTGGATATCCTCAAGGCTGCCGCCACCGTTTGGCTGGCGCGGGCGGTGACGCCCAACGTATGGATCCATACCCTGGCGCCCATCGCGGCTGTTATTGGGCACAACCATTCCATATTTTTAATCGAGCGCGACCCGGACGGGCACATCCGCCTGCGGGGTGGAGCGGGCGGTGCGGCCGGGGGGGGCGGTGCGTTTGGCCTGTGGCCTCCGGTCGTTTTCATCCTGACCCCACTCGGTCTCCTGATCTGGTACACGACTGGTTATGCTTCCGTGACCACCCTGAGCATCGGGCTGATGACGCTCATTATTTTTGGGGTGCGGGCTGCCCTCGGGCTCGGCCCGTGGGCATATGTGATCTATGGATTTTTAGTGGAAATCCTGATGATTTGGGCGCTGCGCCCCAACCTCAAGCGCCTGAAGGACGGCACGGAACGCCGTCACGGCCTGCCGGTGAGGCTCCAACAGTTGAAGCAGGCTCGCGGTCAGAAGAGCGGAGAAAAGCGGTCTTAGGAAACTTTGGCGGCATCCTTGGCTGCCTTTTCCTCCAGATAGAGCGCCCGCAAATTCCGGCGGTGAAGTTCCTCCGCCAGCCCGCCCAGATAGACCCGGCTCTTGCCGCAAGACTCGATGCGGTTTTCTTCCAGAAAATCCTGCGGGAGGCGGCGGCGGGTAGCCGTCCTGGCCACCTTGCGGATATTGGTCAGGTAGTTCAAGTTCTCCCTGACAGCCGCTTCGATTTCGCCCCGCAGGATAATATCGCCATGGCCCTGGATGATGTTCTCGAGGCCCATGCGTCCGATCTTTTTAATGGAGGCGGTAATGTCTTCGGCGTTACCATCCACCACGTAGGGTAAAGGCATAAAGGAATCCCCGGCAAACAGGACGCGGTCCTCTTCAACTAGCACGGCAATTCCGTCCGGGCTGTGGCCGGGAGCGGACATGATCGACAGGTTTTTCTTGCCGACGCGCAGGTTCAATGTGCCTTCGTTAAAAGTCAAGTGTGGCAAAATGATTTTTACCTGGCGGAAGGTCTGGTTTTGTTTGCGGGCGTTTTCGAGAGCCGGGATGCCGCGCTCGATCAGCAGGTCACGGCACAAGGCGTGGGCGATGATGGTGGCTCCGGGGAAGAAGCAATTACCCCAGGTGTGATCGGCATGATAATGAGTATTGATGATGTAGCGCACCTGGACCCCGAGCTCGTGTTCGACGTAGTCGCGCATGGCAAGGGTTTCCTCGGGCATGGCCAGTGTGTCGATCACAATGGCCCACTGCGGCCCAACCACCACACCAGCCGTTACCTGTGCATATATTTCACTTTGGAACCAATAGACGTTTTCAGAAACGCGTTCGCGATGCATGAGCAACCTCAAAAAGAAGATGGTATCATTCAATAAACAGAGGGGGATGGGGGGGTGTGCGGGCGGGGAAGCCGCCCGCACACCCCCCCGTTCCCCGGTTTATTGAGCTGAAATATAAGATGCCTGAATCTAGCACAAATGAGGGTCAAAAGTCAAGAAAAAGCGGATTTTGGGTAAAATTCCTTGACCGGATTCCGGCCTATGTGATAAACTTCACATGTTCGAAGTTGCTGCGCAAGCGGCAAAATCCCAACGAAAGGAGGCGCACTTCATGGTTTACCGCAGTTTTGTCATTGCAGCCCGTGTCCGCCCCGCCGATTCCGGTGGTCAGACCGTACCTTCACGGAGTGCGTCTGTTGCCCGATAAGATATACGCAGTGTATTGTGGCCACGGACACTCCCTGCCCGTGGCCTTTTTCTTTCCCGAGGCGGCCATGGGCAAACCCGTGGTCGTCTGATTTAACCCCCTCGGTCCCCCCACCGCTTTGCTCCGGGGGCTGAAGTCCCAAAAGGAGAGGGAGTAAAGGACCTGTGGTAAATAAACCCATATTTTTCCTGGTATTGTCCTGGGCATAATATATGAAAGCACAGAACTCTTTACCACAAAGGCCCAAAGGCACTAAGTTTTCGAATGAAAGGAATACCTATGAATGATGAAATTATTCTCCCCAACGCCCCCTCCATCCCAGGGCTTGTCTTCCGCCGTTTTCGCGGCGAGACGGATTACTCGCACATGGCGGTCCTCATTGCCGCCTGCAAGGTTGTGGATGGCGTGGAGCGCAGCACCAGTGTGGACGACGTCGCCCGCACTTACCGGCACCTGGAACACTGCGACCCGCAGGCCGACATGCTCTTTGCCGAAGTGGATGGTCAAGTGATCGCCTATGGCCGCCTCTGGTGGGATGATCTTCTGGATGGCGTCCGTCTTTACCACCCCTTCGGCTTCCTGCACCCGGACTGGCGAGGCAAAGGCATTGGCACAACCCTGTGGGAGACCGCTGAACACCGGGCAGGTGAGATCGCGGCTGGTGCTCCAAAAGAGAAGCTGAAATTCTTGCAGGCCGAACCGTTTGACTCGGAGAAAGACCTTGTTGAACTGCTCAAAAGCCGCGGCTACCAACCAGCCCGGTACGAGACACACATGGTGCGCGACCTGGGCAAACCATTCCCCGAGGCGCCCTTGCCGCCAGGACTGGAAGTTCGCTTGGTGAAGCCGGAGCACCTCCGCCATATCTTCGAAGCCAGCAACGAAGCCTTCCACGACCACTGGGGCAGCCGCGACGAAAGTGAAGAGGAATACAAGTCGCAAATGGAAAGCCCGGAATTCCACCCAGAACTGTGGAAAGTGGCCTGGGATGGCGACCAGATGGCTGGCGTGGTCCACAACTTCGTGGATGAGAAGGAGAATGCGGAATACAAACGAAAACGCGGCTACACTGAAGGAATCTGCACCCGCCGCCCCTGGCGCAAGCTGGGACTGGCGCGTGCGCTGCTGGTTCAGAGCATGAAAATGTTCAAAGAGATGGGTTTCACTGAGACTGCCCTCAGCGTGGATTCGCAGAATCTTTCGGGAGCCTTCCGCCTCTACGAAGGCGTCGGCTACCGCAAGGTCAAACAGCAGATCATTTTTCGCAAGCCGATGGAGTAAAATAGACCAACAACTAGTCTCTTAACCGGTTTGTTTTATCTGAAGGAGTTTGATATGCAACTACGCTGCACTTACTGCCAGACCATGTTTGCCATCAGCAGGGAGGATATGCTCGCTGCCCTGGAACATATGGAAGAAAGTAAACAGATTTACTACGATGCCCATTGCCCGAAGTGCCGCCGCGCCAACCGCGTCGAACGGGTCCGCATGGAGCGCTTCTTCCCGGATTGGAAGAAAGCGATCAAGACCATGGCGAAGGAATCAGCCCAGGTTGAAACCGCGTCCGAGGCACCCACCGCAAGCGCTGGGTCCGCGAAGGCTGCGGCAGCGCCTGAAACCGATACCAAACCGGTGAAAATACCTGCTGGAATGAAGAAGAAATGAGTATCCGGGCAGTCTTTATTGACTTCGGCGGCGTCATCGTCCGGACCGAGGATAAAGGACCGCGCACGCGCCAGGCCGAACGCCTGGGAATGACGTCTCATGATCTGGAGAAGATCTTTTTCGAGAGCGATTCCAGCCTTCGGGCCTCCACCGGCAAAATCCTGGAGGAGGCCCACTGGCAGGCAGTGGCCAGGGTCCTGGGCGTCAGCCGCCAGGAAGCTGACAAGATCAAAGACGAGTTCTTTTCCGGTGATCGGGCGGATGCCGCCTTGCTCGATTTCCTGCGCAGCCTGCGCCCGGAGCGCAAGGTGGGCCTCATCAGCAATGCCTGGTCCGGCCTGAGGACATTCATCGCCGGGCAAAAATTCGAGGATGTCTTCGATGAAATGATCATTTCCGCAGAGGTGGGCGTAATGAAGCCCGACCCCCGCATCTATCGCCTGGCGCTCAAAAAACTGGGCATACAACCCGAAGAGTCGGTTTTCCTGGACGATACGCTTGTTAACGTGGAAGCCGCGCGCTCGGTGGGCATGAACGCCATCCAGTTCACCCAGCCTGAAAAAGCGCTGGAAGAGTTAAAGCAATTGCTCAACAAACATCGGTGACCTTCCGCCTGTCGGGGGGAGAGGTCACCTGACAGGACAAACATGAACATTCAACTTAAAAACCGCCCGATCCTGCGGAACCTGGGAGACGGCTTGATTCTCTGCCGCTCGACGGCTGATGATGCTGAGGCGCTGGGGGAATTTACTTCCCGCATCCACAGCGAAGACGGTTTCGACAAGCCGGATGAGCGTATTGGGGTCTGGACCCGCGATCTGCTCACCCGCCCCCATCCCACCTTCCACGTCGGCGATTTTACACTGGTCGTGGAAGCCGCGACCGGGAAGATCGTCTCTTCGATGAGCCTGATCTCGCAGACCTGGGCATACGAGGAGATTCCCTTTGGCGTGGGCCGCCCGGAACTGGTGGGAACCCTGCCCGAGTACCGCAACCGCGGCCTGGTGTGCGTCCAGTTCAAGGAGGTGCACAAGTGGAGCTCCGAACGGGGCGAACTTGTCCAAGGCATCACCGGCATCCCTTTCTACTACCGACTTTTCGGCTACGAAATGGGAATGGAGCTGGGCGGCGGACGCACCGGTTATGAAGCCCAACTCCCCACACTGAAAGAAGGCGAGAGCGAACCGTTCACCATCCGCCCGGCCGCCGAAGAGGACATTCTCTTCCTGATGCAGGTTTATGCTTACGCCTGCCAGCGCAGATTGATCACCTGCGTCCGTGATGCAGCCATCTGGCGCTACAACCTGACCGGCCAGAGCAGTAATAATTGTGAACGGCTGGAATTCCGCATCCTCTCACGCCTCGGGACGAACGAACCGGTGGGCTATTTTATCCACCCGTGGTATGCCTGGCAAACCGGCCTCGAAGCAAACCATTACGAACTCAAGCCGGGCGTTTCCTGGCTGGAAGTCTCGCCGTCGGTGGCGCGCCACATCTGGCAAATGGGAGAACTCTACTCGAAACGGGATGGCAGGCCAGCGGTCCGTACAACGTACAGCTTTTTGTTTGGGAGCGAGCATCCGGCATACGATATTTTCCGCGAGCGCCTGCCGCGCCTGCGCGACCCGTATGCTTGGTACCTGCGCGTCCCCGACCTGCCGGCTTTCCTGCGATCCATCGCCCCGGCGCTGGAACACCACCTCGCCGAGTCACCCATCGTCGGCTACATTGGCGAGACCAGGATCAGCTTCTATCGCTCCGGCCTGCGATTGGTCCTGGACAAAGGCAGGCTGGTTACCATCGAACCGTGGAGGCCTTGTCATGAGGACCGGGGCGAGGCGGCCTTCCCCGACCTGTCATTCCTGCAACTGGTCTTTGGCTACCGGACGTTCGAGGAACTCGAACAGTCCTACGCCGATTGCACGTACAAGAACGACGAGGCACGCGTGCTGTTGAGCACGCTCTTCCCGAAGAAGGCCTCGTCGGTATTGTTCGTGAATTAACCATTCCGCCGCGGGCCAAACCCCCGGTGAGCAAGAAATTAATTAATAATGAAATCTTTTCTCAACTCCATGGGAACCCAATTCCGCACCCTGAACCGCCCGGCCCGGCTGTTCCTGGTGGCGCTCTTTCTCGACGGTCTGCTCTTTGCCGGCTGGAACCTGTTCTTCAACCTGTACATCATCAGCGCCGGTTACAGCCGCGATTTCCTCGGGCTGGCCAACGCAGCCCCGAGCCTCACGGCACTCTTCCTGGGCGTCCCGATGGGACTCCTGTCCGACCGGATCGGCCGCAAGCGCGCCATGATTATTGGCTTTACCCTGGCAAACTTTGCCATCATCGGCATGATCCTGGGTCGTTCCGAGACAGTAATCCTGGTATCGGCTCTCCTCCTAGGTGCAACCTCGCAGTTGTATGTCCTCAGCCAGGCACCGTTCATGATGAAAACGTCCGACGACAGGACCCGCGACGTTCTATTCAGCCTCAGTTATGGAATGTTCCCGCTGGCCAACACAGCCGGAAACTTCCTGGCAGGTTATCTACCGGGAATGTTCAAGGACTGGTTCGGTATCACCTCCACCTCGCTGGCGTATCAGGGAGTTCTGCTCTTCAGCGTGCTCTCCAGTTTCCTCGTCCTGGTGCCGATCGCCTTCATCCACGAACCAAAAACAAGCGTGGCAGAGACCAAAGCGGGACCAACGGAACACAGGCCATCGGTCTGGAAGACGCTGGTACGTCCGCTGACCTTGAAACTGTCCCTACCAAACCTGGCCATCGGCCTAGGCGCCGCCACGCTGGTTCCATACTTCAACGTCTTCTTCGCTGTTCGGTACCAAATGAGCGACGCAACGCTGGGGATCCTGTTCAGCGCCGGTTCCCTGCTGACCGGGATCGCTTGCATTATCGGCCCGCGGCTGGTCGGTAACCTGGGCGGTAAAGTGCGGACGGTGGTGCTTGGCCAGGGGATCAGCCTGGTCTTCCTGCTGCTGATTGGTTTTTCACCCTGGCCCTGGCTGGCAGTCATGGGATTCCTGGTGCGCGGCGCGATGATGAATATGGTGGCCCCGCTCTTCGACGCCTTCGCCCTGGAACAAAGCCACGAGTCCGAACATGGAACGGTCAACAGCATCCGCAACCTGGCTTGGAACGTCGGCTGGACGGTCGGACCGTACATCTCCGGCGTGGTACAGCAGCGCTGGGGGTTTTCACCGTTGTTTGTCAGCACTGCGGTCTTGTACGGGGTGGGCATTGGCCTGACGTGGATCTTCTTCCGCCCGATGGCGGAGCGGGACCTTGAATCTGTTGCCATTGAATTGATTGAGACGGGTTCGGAGACGGGGTTGAAGATTTAGACTTTACCGAACGCGGCCCGCACGAACAGTTGCTCGCGACGGGAAGATTGTATACGCAACTTTATGAAACGCAATTCAATAGGGAGAAGATTTAGACCCAGTCCTTTCCCCCTTGAGAACCTTCAACAAACACCCTCCCCATTT